>Ga0326512_10002886_pt1 | contig 12699 bp, 12 predicted proteins | sample 1_2617_0518_D_FD_203652 | JGI IMG/M metagenome (GOLD analysis project Ga0326512, IMG submission 203652) | Bovine rumen microbial communities from UC Davis, California, United States - 1_2617_0518 | ecosystem: Host-associated > Mammals > Digestive system > Stomach > Rumen | place: USA... | reverse complement strand
GCAGGACGGCTCGCCCGCGACATCGGCATCCTCCACCCCGGAGAAAGAGTGGACGCGCTCATAGCGGGCAGCTTCATCATGGGCGACTTCATAATGGCCTACCTCGTCGAGAACAAACTGCGGGCAGACTATATGCTGGTCTCCACCCTCTCCCTTTCCGAGCGCAACATCCTCGCCTTCGCCAAACTCTTCGAACACGGCTACATCGGCCAGCTCGACATGATGCTCTCCACCTACTTCTTCGCCAACGAGTACCACGGCCTCGTCCGATACCTCTACCGCGAACTCGACAAGGACAACCGCTTCCAACTGGCCGTCTCCGACATCCACACCAAGATAACCATGTTCCACGTCCCCGACGTTGGCAAGTTCGTAATCCACGGCTCCGCCAACCTCCGCAGCAGCCAGAACGTGGAGCAAATCTGCATCGAAAACAACCAGGAACTCTACGACTTCTACACCGATGCATTCACAAAAGTCATCGACGTACACAAGACCATCCGCAAGCCAATACGCGGGGCAGCGGCATGGGATATTATGACCCGCGTCAAGTTTAACGCTTAAAACCAACGCCTTATGAGAAACGCGACCAACACCTGCCCCAAGGAAAACGGAGGCAAGAGCGGCAGCAGCCCGGACGACTTCTCCGACGTGCCGTTCTAAAGCACCGAAAGCGGAGAGACTAACCACCGAACCGCTGAACAAGGGGAAGCGACCAACCACCGCTGCCCCTTACACCGCTGAAAGACAGCGGCAACCGAAGACAACAACGAACATCAACCACCAATGGACAAGCCGAAGCTGGTGCAGAGCAAGCACCTCCCGCTGGCACTCATCGACCCGAACACAGGACAGGTCGAGGGACTGCCAAAGAACCCGCGACTGATACGCGACAAGAACTTCAAGAAGCTCAAGCAGAGCATCGAGGACAACCCCGAAATGACCGCCCTACGCGAGATACTCGTCTACCCGCAGGGCGACCGCTTTGTCATCATAGGCGGCAATATGCGCTATGAGGCCATGAAGAGCCTCGGGCTGGAGACAGCCCCCTGCAAGGTCATACCCAAGGACACCCCGGTGGAGAAACTCCGACAGATAGTCCTCAAGGACAACTCCGGCTTCGGAGAGTGGGACTACGACCTGCTGGGCAACGACTGGGACAAAGACCTCATCGATGCCTGTTGTATCGAGATACCAGACCTCGACAAGATAGAGACCGAGGAGGAGACCGCCGAAGACGACCACTTCGACCCAAGCGACGCACTCCCGGCAAAGCCCATCACCCAACTCGGCGACATTTGGAAACTCGGCGACCACCGCCTCATCTGCGGAGACAGCACCCAACAGGCCACCCTCGACGCGCTGATGGGCGACGAAACAGCCGACTGCCTCATCACCGACCCGCCATACAACGTCAACTACCAAGGCTCCAACGGAAAGAAGATAGAGAACGACAACATGGACGAGGCGGCATTCGCCGCCTTCCTTGAGGCGGCATTCGCCGCTACAAACAAACACCTAAAAGCAGGTGGAGCGTTCTACATCTGGCACTCCGACACCCACGGCCTCACGTTCCGAAACGCCTGTAAGGTCGTGGGATGGGAGACCCGCCAGACCCTCATATGGAACAAGACCCGCCTCGTCCTCGGACGGCAGGACTACCAGTGGAAGCACGAACCCTGCCTCTACGGATGGAAGGCCGGAGCGGGTCACTACTTCTCACCCAGACGAGACCTCACAACGGTAATCGACGCGGCACAGGCCATCGACATCGACAGCCTCAACAAGGACGAGCTGCGCAAGATGCTCCACCTCATCGTGGACGCATCCCTCCCGACAACCGTGATAGACTGCGACAAGCCCCTGCGCTCCGCAGAACACCCCACGATGAAACCTATCCCACTCATCGCCCAGCAGGTCAAGAACAGCACCCGCCGCCACGAAATAGTGCTGGACATCTTCGGAGGCTCCGGCACAACGATGATGGCAGCGGAACAACTCGGACGCAAGTGCTGCATGGTCGAGTACGACCCCGGCTACTGCGACGTGATTGTCAAGCGGTGGGAGGAACTGACAGGACGACAGGCAGAGAGGCTCGGCAACGTATCAACCAACACCGACAAGCAATGAGCAAGAACATGACACCCGCGCAACTCGCCAACCTCCGCAAGCCGTGGGCGAAAGGCGAGTGCGGGAACCCTACCAACAAGAACAACCACGGACGGCCAAAGAACCGCGCCACGGAACTCCACAAGCAGCTGCTCGGCCAGAAAGCCGCCAAGAAATTCTACGGCATCACCAACGAGGAACTCGACACCTACGACGCAATGCTGGAGAGCCTCACGATGGCCGAATTGCAGGTGCTGGCCAAGGCAGACGACAGCCCAATATACCTCAAGAACTACGCCATCGCCATACTCACCGACATGAAGAATGGCAAGACCACCACCATCGACCGCATCCGGGCGAACCGACACGGCACGGCGACCCAGCGCATGGAGGTGACAGGAGCCGACGGACAGCCCCTCGTCCAGCAGCGGAACCTCACCGCCGAGGACGTGGCCGACATCATGCACGAATACGACGAGAAATACAAAGGCGGTACCATCGCGTCCCAGCCTATCGGCTTCAAGCACAACGAACCCAAGGACGAGACGCAGGAGGACGCACCACAGGACTAACCAATGGCAGAGACCGCCCCGACATATTACACCCGCGACGACGCGCTGCGATGCTGGCTCAACACCAGCACCCTCAACTTCACGCTGTACTTCTTCCGGGAGCTGTACAAGCGCGACTTTGTCGTGGGCGAACACCACCTGCGCATAGCGGAGGCACTCGACAGGGTGATGCGGGGAGAGTCCACACGCCTGATGATTAATATGCCACCCCGATACGGCAAGACGGAACAGGCCGTCAAGGGCTTCATCGCCGGAGGACTGGCCGTCAACCCCAAGGCCAAGTTCATACACCTGTCCTACTCCGACGGCCTCGCCAGAGACAACAGCCGGGGAGTGCAGGAGATTGTCCGCTCCGCCTCATATCAACGCCTCTTCCCCGGAACCACACCCGACACCAGCAACACCCAACGCTGGCGCACCAAGGCGGGAGGCGGTCTCTACGCAGTCTCATCCAGCGGACAGGTCACAGGCTTTGGTGCTGGCCTCGTCGATGTGGAGGAGCGCGGAACCATCGGGACTGACTACACGGACGACGACACCGCCAACGAGGTGGCCGCACTGGAGGAGGCATGGGGAGACAGCACCTTCGGAGGAGCCATCGTCATAGACGACCCCATCAAGCCGGACGACGCACGAAGCGACCTCATCCGAGAGAAGGTCAATCAAAAGTTCGAGACCACCATCCGAAACCGCGTCAACAGCAGACGCACCCCCATCGTCATCATCATGCAGAGGCTCGACGAACACGACCTCTGCGGGTATCTCCAGCAGCTGGAACCGGGACAATGGGAGGTCTTGTCGCTACCCGCCATACAGACCGACGAGAACGGCAACCCCAAGGCATTGTGGCCGTTCAAGCACACCATCGAGGAACTGAACGTCCTGCGGGAGAAAAACAGCTGGGTCTTCGAGACGCAGTATATGCAGAACCCGAAGCCCCTCGAAGGACTGATGTACGAAAACGAGTTCAAGACCTACGACATCATCCCGGCAACCCGCAAGGCCGTCCGCAAGAACTACACCGACACAGCCGACGAGGGCAAGGACTACCACTGCTCCATCGACTACATAGAGACCGAAATCGGCAACTTCATCCTCGACGTTCTCTTCACCCAGAAGCCGATGGAGTACACCGAAATCCGACAGGCCGAGATGATGACAAAGGACAGGATAGCCATCGCCAACATCGAAAGCAACAACGGAGGCCGCAGCTTCGCCCGCAACACCGAGCAGCAGATGCGCCTCATGCTCAACAACACCACCAAGGTGCGCTGGTTCCACCAGAGCCTCAACAAGAACGTCCGCATCTTCACCCGCTCCAGCGAGGTGCAGAACCTCACCTACTTCCCCAAGGGATGGGAGACCCTGTGGCCGGAGTTCCACAGGCAGATAACCACATACATGAAAGTGGGAACCAACGCCCACGACGACGCGCCCGATGCCCTCACAGGCACGGTGGAGAAGCGCGACGACATCAACAAGAAAAGCGCAGCGGGCTACTTCTAACCAAAGGCGCACCGCGACCCGATAACCCAGTATCAACAACGTAAAACCACCAAGCAATGACCATCAAGGAAATCATGCAACTGCGGGACAAAGAGGAGCAGTCCGCAATCATCAACCGCCTCAAGCAGGGACGCAGCCAAGCCCTGCCGAAACCAGAGCTGTCGAACAAAGACCTCGACCCACTCCTTCACGACATCCATGACCCCGGAAAGAGGCCGGACAAGCGCGTCCGGGCAGACGCGGAAGACAACACCATGAAGGACAGCCAAAACCTCATCAACGTCACAGGCACAGACCCGGAGAAGGAGGGGCAGTTCAAACTCGTCCCGGTCGCCCGCATCGCCCTCGCCATCCAGCAACTCATCGTCAACAGAGCCGTAGCCTTCCTCTTCGGCAACCCGCCGACCATACAGGCAGACCCCCGCGAGGGAACCAAGGAGGACGAGGTGCTGGCCAGCCTCCAGCGTGTCCTGCAGACCACCAAGGCCAAGACCATCAACCGCCAAATCGCCCGCACCGTGTTTGAATACACCGAGGCCGCCGAGTACTGGTACGCAACAACCCAGAGCGAGGCCACGAACCTCTACGGCTTCGACAGCAAATTCAAGCTGCGCTGCTCGATATTCTCCCCGGCCAAGGGAGACGCACTCTACCCCTACTTCAACACCGAGGGCGACATGATAGCCTTCTCCCGCGAGTTCGACATCAAGCAGACAGACACCGAGCAGGACAAGGAACTCACCATCCACTACTTCGAGACCTACACCGCCGACGCGCTCTACCGCTGGAAGATTGAGCAGGGCAAGTGGGAAATCGACGAGGGCTACCCGAAAAAGAACCCCATCGGCAAAATCCCCGTGGTGTACGTCTGCCAGCCGACACCCGAATGGGTGCTGGTGCAAGGACTGATAGACCGACTGGAGACGCTGATGTCGAACTTCGCAGACACCAACGACTACCACGCCAGCCCCAAAATCTTCACCACAGGCGACATCCACGGCTGGGCGCAGAAAGGCGAGAGCGGAGCCGTCATCGAGGGAGCCGACGGAGCCACGGCGCAATACCTGTCGTGGGCGCAAGCCCCGGAGAGCGTCAAGCTCGAAATCGAGACCCTCCTGCGGATGATACACACCATCACCCAGACACCGGACATCAGCTTCGACAGCGTCAAGGGACTCAACCTCTCCGGCGTGGCACTCCGCCTCCTCTTCATGGACGCGCACCTCAAGGTGCAGGACAAGGCAGAGACCTTTGAAACATACCTCCAGCGTCGCAACAGCATCATCCAAAGCTACCTCGGCCAGATGAACGCCAAGGATGCCGAGTACGTCAAGGCCACCAAGACCCTCGTCGCCGAACCGATAATCCAGCCCTTCATGATTGAGGACGAGACCACCAAGGTCGCCAACATCATGGCAGCCACAGGGCAGAAGGCCGTCGCCAGCCGCCGCCTCGGCATCCAGCGTCTCGGATGGAGCAAAGACCCCGACGCGGAACTGGAGGAGATAGAGGCACAGGAAAACGCAAGCGCGGCATTCGACATCACCGAACCGACACTTTAACGACGATGATCAATGGCGACGAAAGGCAGCTTTGACATCGGCAAGTTCAAGCGCAAGCTCGAAAAGACCTTCAATGTGGACGTGATAGAAGACATCATCGAGGCCATCTACCTCGGCGCGACCGACATCATCAAGGCCGCCAAGAACAACGACACCTACAAAGACCAGACGAACCAACTGCGCTCCAGCCTCGGCTTTGTCCTCTACCACAACGGCCAGAAGGTGCGCCAATACTTTGAGGCCACCAGCCGCAACGCGGAAGGGACAGGCGGGGACGCTGGAGTGCAGAAGGGACTGGCAACGGCAGAGGCGGTGGCACAGCAGCACCCGGAAGGAATATGCTGCGTCCTCGTGGCGGGAGCCAACTACGCCCTGTGCGTCGAAAGCAAGGGTCTGGATGTGCTGACCAGCCACACCAACCACGCCAAGGACTTCATCCAGCCCTACCTCGACCAGATAGAACAGGGGCTGCAAGAACTACTCGACAACGGCGAACTATAAACCACACACGGCACAATGGCAAAGAAGAAAGGCACAGGCAACACCGGGCAACTCTCCCTCTTCGGAGGCAGCACCACCCAGCAACTCAACAACCAGCTGGCAGACATAGAGCGCAAAATCACCGCCCTCTACGGCAGCACATACAAGTACGCCGCACAACTCGCACAGGTGCGGGCAGCCGTCAACAGCGGGCAGGAGTTCACATGGCAGGAAAACCCGGCAGCGGCCAAGGCCATAGAACAACGCCTCAATGCCGTGGCCAACACCCTCGACGGCCAACTCTCCAAGGCCACAGAGCGCAGCTTCGCACTCGGACAGGCCAGCACCGAACACGCACTCACCAAGGCACTCGGCAAGGACAAGGCCACCAAGCAGGAGGTCGAGGACATCAACGCAGACGCAGCCGCCGAGATGCGACGCAGGGGAGCGGACGGACACACCTACTACACCCAGAAGCGGGGAGGAGTGAGCATCAGCGACAAGGTGTGGAACATCACCGAAAGCACCAAGCTGGAGATAGAGATAGCCATACAGAACGCAGCCCTCGAAGGACAGAGTGCTGACGACCTCGCCCGCACCATCCAGCAGTACCTCGAACACCCGGAGCGACTCTTCCGAAGCGTCCGCGTCAAAGACCCGGTCACAGGAGAGTGGACTGGCGAATACCGCATGAGCAAAGCCGCCCAGCAATGCCACCCCGGACAGGGAGTGTACCGCTCCTCCTACAAGAACGCCCTCCGCCTCGCAAGGACGGAACTGACACAGGCCTACCGCAGAGCAGAGTGGGAGAGCTACCAAGACAACCCGCTCATCACAGGCTACCGCATAGAGCTGTCGAACAACCACACGACCACGGTCGTAACCAAGAAAGGCAGACGCGTAGAACCCCTGCGCGACATCTGCGACGAATTAGCAGGTTCCGTGTTTCCAAAGACATTTTTGTGGACTGGCAACCACCCTCAATGCCGCTGCCGGATGGTTCCCATCACCATCACCACCGACGACTTCAAGGAGCGCGTCAAGGCCAGACACAGGGGAAAGCTCGACGAGTGGAAACCCAAGGAGCAGACCACCGAGATGCCCAAAGCCTTCACCAAATGGGTAGATGAGAACAAGCACCGCTGGCAGCAGCCCGGCCACTCCGCGCCCTTCTTCATCCGCGACAACTACCAGCAGGGCAACGTCGCCAAGGGTCTCGACACCCGCATCACCGCCGAACTGGAACAGGCACGTCTCGCAATGGAAGCCGCAAAAGCCCAAGAACCTCCAATCCCAGAACCGATAACTGACTACGACAATGAGGTAATGATGCTTCGCAGCATAGCAAAGACATACGAACTCAACCTCACAAAGATGGAGGCTATTCGAGCCGATGGGAAAGACAAGGTGGCACTCCGAAACGAGATAGACAGGCTCACAGGAGAATGGGGACGCAAACAAAAAGAATGGGATGCGGCACAACGAGCAGCACAGAAAGCATACAAGGAACTCACTACCGTCACATTTGCCATTATGGACGAGTACGGAGACACAGGAGGGTACATCGATGACGTGATGCTTGTGGACTTTGAGACAAGGATAAACAAAGAGAAAACGGCAAAGGACTGCTCAAGCAGCATCTTAAGACTGCTCGATATTGCGCAGGAAGCCGGGAGCATAGCCGGAAAGATACAGGAGGAACTCAACAAGCGCAGAGCCAAAGACGGACAAGGAAAAGAGTTCAAATTGAGGCAATACGACACAATGGACGACGAGCAGAAACTTATGTATTTGATTGACCGACTCACCAAACTCTATTATTTTGCAAAAGGGAATGGCATACGAAGGACGTGGACGGACGAGACGGCTGAATACCGGGCTGCTCTGGCAACGCACGATGCAAAAAAGATAAAGCAGGCCATCACAAAGGCAACCAAGGCGGAGAAGGAAATCGCTAACGTCTTCGACAAGCACTACGGAGACAAGTGGTTCTCGACACAGATGGATGCATTCAAGACCGGGAAACAGCCGGAAGAGATGGAACACGCTGTAACCACAGACACGCTGGCGGCATTGCTCGGCGTGGATTACGACACAGCACTGCACTACAGGAAAGGAGTGGAAGGCTTTACGTTCCAGTGGGACTACGAAATCCGAAAACTCCAGCAAGGAAAGAAATTTAATTCAAAACACGGACATACGAAAGCAGAGGTACAGGAGAGAGCGCAATGGGTCGAGGAATACCTGCAGGTGGCTCCAGAGTGGAACGGAGGAACAACATACCGAGGAATCAACATCGACGATGCCACACTTGCACCGTTCAAGAAAGTGGGCTACGTTTTCGATATGCTCGGTACCAGTTCGTGGACGACAAACGAACATAACGCCATCGCATTTGCAAACGGCAAAAAGAACTCGGTGATATTCGAGTGCAGAAGCAAACAGCCCAGAGGAACATCAATCATGGGAATGTCGAAATACCGCAGCGAACACGAAATACTCTGCTCACAGACAGCAAAATGGAAGGTCGTGAGCTTCCAACACGAAGGCCTCGATACCTACAGAGTTATCTGCGAGCCTTGTAATTAAGATAAAAGGAGAAGAGAGAGCGAAGCGCATCTACGAACTCGGACTCTGGTGCCTCATAGAAAAGATTGTGGTCAAAATGGGCGAGGCTTTCAGCGAGACGGAGACGGAGGACGAAAGGAATGGAGTCGAACTCGCCCGCTTTATTAACATACTGAAGCATCGACCTTTGACCTTCGGAACCATTGTCATTGACCCACGCAGACTCCGCGAGCCAGCACTCCGGGAAGAAGTGCTCCGTATTTGAGTATGCGGCATCAGCCTCGGCAGTTCCACCACCGTGGAAAAATTTACATTTTTTTATGAGTTCGTCCTTTGACATATAGATACACCAAAACGGACAACGGACGGAGTCCGAAGCCCACATTTACGCCCGCAAAAGTACAACTTTTTTCCAAAACGGCAAAAAATATTTTAATGAAATTCACCAAGATATGAGTAACTCACAAAAAATCAGTGCGTAGAATTGATAATATTTTCGTACTTTTGCAGCCGACAACAACGTTTAAAACCACCAACGACATGAAGATTGCAGAAATTCAAGCTCTACTTGAACAAAAGTTCAAAGGCGAGCGCAAGGACGGCCTCAAACTGCTGGCTCTCCACATTGTTATGACAGCAGGCGAGGACGACGAGAAGGCAAAGCAAGCCGTCGAAGCATTGACCGAAGACGGTGTCAAAGCGTTCATCAAGGACTGGCGCAAAGACGCTGACGCTGAAATTACAAGGGCGAACCAGACCGCAGAGCAAAACCTGCGCGACAAGTTCGACTTTGTGGAGAAGGGAAAGCCGAACCCACCGACCCCACCCGCTGACCCGAACCCCAACCCCAACGGAGGCATCACCCCCGAACAGCTGAAAGCGGCAATAGCCGAAGCCATCAAGCCCTACACGGACAAAGTCGCTGCCCTCGAAGGTGCGAACATCAACGCCACCCGGAAGGAGCAGGTCGAGGCTCTGTTCAAGGACAAGAACGTGAACGCGGCCTACAAGAAAGCCGTCATGTCGGCTTTCGAGAGCCAGAAATTTGAAGACGACAACGCCTTCAACACCTACCTCGAAAGCACCAAGGCTGACATCGACACCTGTGTACAGGAACTCGCCGACCAAGGCCTCACGGACGGGCTGGGCAGCCCACTCTTCGGCAACGTCAACAAGGACGGAGTCTCCGCAGAGGTGGAAGCCTACATCGCCGACCGACAGAACGCCGAGAAGGGTGAAAGCCCGCTGTCCGGCAAGAAAGTCTGACGAAAGGCCGCAAGGCCAGCCGCCAGCAATTAACCGATTTACGAACTTAAAGAACCACCACAATGTTCACCATCAAGCAGAAAAAGAACGAGCGTGTAGTCCGCTGCTTCACCCACAAGCTGGCCGACATCGCCGGAGGCGTGAACATCGCCACCAGCGACCTCACGCAGGACACCCTGCCCGAAGCCGTCGCAGTCGGCAAGGACAACAACGGCCTCTTCCACGTCATCAAGACCGCTGAACTGGCCGCCAACGCCGCCAACGATGCCACCACCTACGTGGTGAAGAAAGGCCACAACTTCAAGGTGGGCGACAAAATGTTCGCCGTTTCCGGCGGCAAGAACTACGCCATCACCTCCATCGCCACCAACGAGAGCAATGCCGCCTATGACGACATCACCGTCGGAACCACCCTCGGTGTCGCCCTCACCGCTGGCGCAATTCTCTACCAAGGCAAGGCCACCACTGGCGCAACTGCCGGAGCCTTCCTCTACGCCCCCATCGCCCTCACTGGCGAAGGCTACGACGTTAAGAAGGGTGAAAACATCTTCGCCAACGTCTGGCTCATCGGCGTGGTCAAGGAAGCCGCCCTCCAGCACCCGCTGGGCGACCTCGTCAAGAACGCCCTCACCGGCATCAAGTTTGTCTAACCCATTAAGAAGGAGGAAAAACAATGATACAGACCCTTATGCGTGGCCTCAACCAGAAGAACATGGAGGCCATGGTCAAAAGTTACGACCTCAAGGAGTTCTACCACCCCGAACTCTTCCCCCTCAAGGAGACCTACGACCTCACCTTCAAGACCCTCTCCACCCGCACTGGCCTCCGCGTAGCCGCCGACATCGTGGCTCGTGGCGCAAGCGTGGACGAGAAGACCCGCGAGGCCGTCGCCCTCATCATGGGCGACATCCCCAAGACCGCCATCCTGCGCAGCAAGGACGAGAACGAGCTGAATCAGTACAAGATTATGCTCGCCATGGCCGGGAACAACCCCGACCAGAAAGCCCTCATCGACGCATGGGCAGAGGACACCGAGTTCTGCTGGAACGGTACCGCCAGCCGCATTGAGTGGATGGCACTCCGCCAGATTTCGAGGGGCAAAATCACCCTCACCAACACCAACAACGCAAGCGTCGTCTCCGAGTTCGACGTGGACTACGAGCTGCCCGCCAGCCACAAGCTGGGCTACGACGGCTCCAGCGCAAGCTGGGCTACCAACAGCGCAAAGCCCATCAGTGTCGACTTCCGCAAGATGGTCGAGCGCGCCAAGGCCGAGGGCATCAAGCTCCGCTACGCCTTCATGAACCTCTCCACCTTCGTGAAATTCACCCAGATTGAAGAGGTCATCAAGACCTGCGCCAGCTTCGCCCAGAACGCCCTCAACATCGCCCAGATACCCAGCCTTGAACAGGTCAACGCCGCTCTGCTGAATCTGCCGTACCTGCGCGGTCTCCAGATTGTTGTCCTCGACCAGGACATCACCATCGAGCTGAAAGACGGCAGCCGCGCCACCGCCAACCCCTTCGAGGACGACGTGGTGATGTTCGCCGAGAGCAAACAGCTCGGAACCACCTACTGGATGAAGCCCGCCGACCTCGACGTACAGGCCGAACCCAGCCTCAAGACCCTCCACGGCTACACCTGCATCAAGAAATACGCCGAGACCAACCCCCTCAAGGAGGTCACCATGGGCATCGCCAACGCCTTCCCCGCTTGGACGACCGCTCCCTCCTGCTACCTGCTCGACGTGACCCACAGCAGCTGGAGCTTCGACGCTTAACCAACAACGCACGTTCTGGTTTTATTCCATTGAAGGAGAAAGGGCGGTGTCTTTCGCATTCGCACCGCCCGAACCTCCGAACCTTAAGACGACAGACCACAAACACCAAACCGACAAGCCCCGATGACCTACAAGCAGTACATCACAGCCACAGCCCAGCGTTTCAACGCCACCACGGAAGACATCGACATTCTCCTTGTCAACCAGTCCGCACTGATACCCAACCCGGAAGCACAGGCAGACCCCAACGTGGCCAAACGCGCCCTGTGCGCAGAGTTCGCAACCCTCATCCCGCTGGCCAACGTCAGCGAGGGAGGCTACTCCGTCTCTTGGAACATCGAAGCTTTGAAGATTTGGTACGAAGCCACCTGCAACGAACTCGGCATCACGCCCGTCGGCAAACCGCGACTCAAGAACCGCTCAAATGTCTGGTAAAATGAACATCGCCCCGCAATACCCACACGCGCTCTACGCGCTCACCGTACCCGAAGCCACACGCAACGCCAACGGCTCATGGGTGCAGGGAGCAGCGTCGTGGAGCCTCGTCGGTGCTTGCAGGGAGGAGACCAACGGCAAGGGCAGCACCATCACCCTCGCGGACGGACACGCCCTCCAGTTCACCGCACTCATCCAACTGCCAGTCGGCACGACGAGAGTCGCAGAAGGAACGGAGGTGGCCATCGCAGACGAAACGCTGACCGCCGCAGAGCTTGCCACCCTCGGAGACAACCTCGAAGCATGGCGACGCAGCGGGAAAATCCGCCAGCACGGAACCTGCGCCAAGTTCGACAGCGGACGGCTGCACTGCCGTCTGTGGATTTAAACCGACCACAATAAAAACCAAGGAGCCATGAGC
>Ga0326512_10002885_pt1 | contig 12699 bp, 8 predicted proteins | sample 1_2617_0518_D_FD_203652 | JGI IMG/M metagenome (GOLD analysis project Ga0326512, IMG submission 203652) | Bovine rumen microbial communities from UC Davis, California, United States - 1_2617_0518 | ecosystem: Host-associated > Mammals > Digestive system > Stomach > Rumen | place: USA: California... | reverse complement strand
GGTCATCCTGATGGGACTCATCGGCTTCTTCGCACTGGGCCGCGATCCCGAAATCATTCAGGGACAAGTAGAGGTGTCGGAATATCGCGTGTCGAGCAAAGTGCCCGGCCGTATTCTGGAGATACGTGTGAAGGAAGGCGACTTCGTGAAGGTGGGCGACACGCTGGCCGTGATCGATGCACCGGAGGTTCGCGCCAAGATGAACCAGGCACGAGGGGCCGAGGAAGGCGCGTCGGCACTGGACCAGATGGCACGCAACGGTGCACGCAAGGAGCAGGTGCAGGGCGCCTATCAGCTGCTGCAGAAGGCCAAGGCCGGACTGGAGATAGCCGAGAAGTCGTATAACCGCGTGCAGCGACTCTACGACGAGGGCGTGATGAGCGAGCAGAAGCGCGACGAGGCCTTTGCCAACTACAAGGCAATGGAGGCCACTTGCGCTGCCGCCCAGAGCCAGTATGACATGGCCGTCAACGGTGCACGTCAGGAGGAGAAGCTGGCCGCTCAGGCACAGCTGAGCCGAGCACGCGGTGCCGTGGAAGAGGTGACCAGCTATCTGGGCGAGACCGTGCAGCTGGCACAGATGGAAGGCGAGGTGAGCAGCATCTATCCCAAGGTGGGCGAGCTGGTGGGTACGGGCAGTCCCATCATGACCATCTCGATGATGCAAGACCTGTGGGGTACGTTCAACGTGCGCGAAGACCAGCTGAACGACATCAAGGTTGGCACCGAGCTGACCGCCTACGTGCCTGCCTTCGACAAAGAGGTGAAGATGAAGGTCTACTACATGAAGGACCAAGGCTCGTATGCCGTGTGGAAGGCTACGAAGTCGAGAGGACAGTATGACCTGAAGACCTTTGAGGTGAAGGCTCGTCCAACGGAGAAACTGGAGGGACTGCGCCCCGGCATGTCACTGATTGTCAGATAATTGTGATGATAGAAAGTAGTTTAATCAATAAGGAGACTGAAACGACGGGCAATGCCTCGCAGAAAGCAGGGCTGTGGGCAACGCTCTTTAGCATCATGATGCGCGAGCTGCTCATCATCAAGCGCAACCACATGTACTGGTTGTGCATGGTGATCTTCCCCTTAGGCACGGTCCTTTTCTTTACCTCCATGCTGGACGAAGGACTGCCCGAAGAGCTGCCTGTGGCGGTGGTCGACCTGGACAACACGTCGACGAGCCGGTCGCTGAGCCACAAGCTCGATGCCTTCCAGATGTCGAAGGTCGTGGCACGCTATCCCAGTGTGAGCGAGGCCCGCGAGGCCATACAGAAGGGTGAGATTTACGGCTTCCTGTACATTCCCAAGGGAACGACCGACGATCTGCTGTCCAGTCGTCAGCCCAAGATCTCGTTCTATTACACAAACACCACGCTGTCGGCTGGCTCGATGGTGATGAAGGACCTGAAGACCATCTCGACACTGGGGTCGGCTGCCGTGGGACAGGCCACGCTGAAGGCACGCGGCGCCACCGACCAGCAGATACAGACCGCGTTGCAGCCCATCGTCGTCGACCTGCACCAGATAGCCAATCCGTGGACCAACTACAACATCTACCTGACCACGATGATGGTGCCGGGACTGATGCTGCTGTTCATCTCGCTCGTGTCGGCCTATTCGCTGGGCAACGAGATCAAGTTCGGAACATCGAAGGAGTGGGTCGAGATGGCCAACGGCAGGATGGTGCTCGCACTGGTGGGCAAGTTCCTGCCGCAGACACTCATCTATCTGGCCGTGGTCTACACCTATGAGTGGTATGTGTTCTTCCATATCGGATTTCCCCATCTGGGCAGTCCGCTGACACTCGTCCTCATCGGACTCATGCAGGTGCTGGCCGCCCAGGGCTTCGGTGTGTTCATCTTCGGACTGATGCCCTCGCTGCGCATGTCGATGAGTGTCTGTTCGCTGTGGGGCGTGCTGGGCTTCTCCATGTGCGGAGCCGCCTTCCCGCTGATGGCAATGGACCCGCCGTTGCAGGCCCTGTCGTGGCTGTTCCCCCTGCGCCATTACTTCATGCTCTACCAGATATGCGTGTTCAACGGCTACCCGTTGCTGGAGGCCTGGTTCCACTTTGTGGCCCTCGGTGCCTTCCTGCTGATGCCGTGGCTGGTGGTAAAGAAACTTAAAAACGCAATGCTCAACTATGTCTATATTCCGTAACATCTACGAAGGACTGGCCGACATCTGCTACGTCTGGTGGGAAGAGATGAAGCAGGTGTTCCAAGACGAGGGCGTCATCGTGTTCTTCTTCGTGGTGCCGCTGGCCTATCCGCTCATCTATTCATGGATATATAATAATGAGGTGGTGCGCGAGGTGCCTGTGGCCGTGGTCGACGAGTCGCACTCTTCGCTCTCACGCAAGTTCATCCGCATGTGCGACGCCTCGCCCGACGTGGCTGTTGCCTACCATGCGCAGGACCTCGACGAGGCCAAGTCGCTCGTCAGCCGTCAGCTGGTGAAGGGTGTCTATTACTTCCCGTCCGACTTCGACGTCAATGTCAACCGCATGCAGCAATCCACGGTCTCGGTCTATTGCGACATGAGTCTGATGCTGGCCTACAAGGCCGTGTTCCAGACCGCACAGGCGGTGAGCATGGACCTGGGTACGCAGCTGAAGACCAAGTGGGGCAAGAACTACACCGCCCGCGAAGAGGCCATATCGACCAAGCCGCTCGACTTCGACGAGGTGGCGCTGTTCAATCCGACTGGCGGCTATGGCTCGTCGATCCTGATGGGCGTGCTTATCCTGATCCTGCAACAGACACTCGCACTGGGCATCGGACTCTCGGCAGGCACGACCCGCGAGAACAGTCGCTTCGGCTGGCTCATACCCGTGACCCGACATTATCGCAGTTTGCTGCGCATCGTCCTGGGCAAGGCCCTGTGCTACTTCATGATCTATGCCGTCATGGGCGTATGGCTCACCATCGCCGTTCCCAGCATGTTCCACTTCCCGTTGCTGGCGCACTGGACTGACATCCTGATGTTCATCTTCCCCTATACGCTGGCCAGTATCTTCTTCGGCATGACCATGTCGTGCATGGTGAAATATCGTGAGAACGTCATGCTGCTCATGGTTTTCGTGTCGGTGCCGCTGCTGTTCTTGTCGGGCATCAGCTGGCCGCTGCAGAACATTCCGTCGTTCTGGCAGGGCGTGTCGTGGTTGTTCCCCTCGACGTTTGCCATCCGTGGCTACGTAAGGCTCAACGCGATGGGTGCTCCGTTCTGCGACGTGCTGGAGGAGTATCGTTTCCTGTGGATGCAGGTGCTCTTCTACTTCTGCACCGCCGTCGCCGTCTACCACTTCCAGATCCGTCTATCGCGCAAGGACCTCACCCGTCGTCTGGACGAAAAACGGCAGCAACAGCTGGCTGACGCAGTGGAGTGAATGGACATTTTGGGCATCCATTTTGCTCAAATACAAAAAAAGTGTTGCTTTTGCAGACATATAATACTATATTAAATGAAAAAGGGATTATTTCTGCTGATGCTGGCACTGGCTGGAGTCAGCACAGTGCAGGCACAACGATTTACCGATGACCTGAAACGAGGACTGGTGGCAGTTCCTACGGGAAGCTCAGGCAACAGCACCACAAATTTTGTCAGTTGGCGAAAACTGGCTGACGAGTATTACGACGTGACCTATAACCTGTACAAAGATGGGCAGAAGGTGGCATCGGAACTGAATGTAACCTGCTATAACGATGGCAGTAATGCCTATCCGACTACTTATTATCAAGTAGCGGCAGTCGTTAACGGCGTGGAGCAGGCTAAGTGTGATTCAGTGACTCCGTGGACACAGGACGTCTACAAACTGGGTAATGATCACCGCTTTTGCACTGGTTATATCGACATACCTCTGGACACTGTTTACGACCGCGACGGCAATGACGTGACAGTAAACTACGAGGCAAACGATGCTGAGGTGGCCGACCTGGACGGTGACGGCGAGATGGAAATCATCATCAAGCGACTGAATACGGTCGATGCTTCGATATCGGAAAAATATGGCGAAATGTATTCTGTTAAGTCGAAGGAATTCGTGGTGCTCGATGCGTATGACGTGAACTGGCAGACAGGAAAGGCTTCGCTGATGTGGCGTATTGACTGTGGGCCTAACATGGTGAGCCTGAACTCCACAGAGATTGACATCATTGCCTATGACTGGGATGAGGATGGCAAGGCCGAGGTGGTGCTGCGCGGTGCCGATAATATGCGGATGCTGGACAAGGACGGCAAGACTGTGAAATATACAGTGGGCGATGCAACGGTGAACAATCGCAACAAGATGACCAGTCATACGGATCAACAATATGCCTGGACGCACAATGGCAATGAGTTTCTGTTGTATCTGAACGGACAAACGGGCGATAAATATCAGCAGATGGCCTATCCCCTGAAGAGACTTGAGAGTGGCGAGAGCAGCGAGAAGACGGCGTGGGGAGACAACTATGGTCACCGCTCGTCGAAATACTTTATGGGCGCTCCTTTCCTGGACGGACGCAAGGCCAGCCTGTTCCTGGCACGTGGCATCTATACCCGTCATAAGATGATTGCGCTCGACTTGAACCGTGATTCCCATCAATGGAGCACACGGTGGACCTGGAACTGCAATGACAAGGACAGTAAGTGGTATGGCAACGGCTATCATAACTTTATCGTAGCCGACGTTGACGAAGACGGACGCGACGAGATTGTCTATGGCTCGATGGTGATTGATGATAACGGACATGGACTGTCGACGACGGGCTTCGGTCATGGCGACGCACAGCACGTGAGCGATTTCAATCCCTATCGCAAGGGACTGGAGTTCTTCGGTTGTCTGGAGGAAAAACGTGGAGGCTACGGATGCAACTATCGTGATGCCACTACCAGTGAGGTGCTCTATAAGCATGACGGCACAAACGATGACGGACGTTGCCTGATGGCAAATTTCTCCAATGAATATCCCGGCTCACTGGGACGTTCCACCCAAAGTGGAATGATTAATACTGTAACAAACAGCACTGTTGATGCTTTGTCGGGCGACAGCTTTATTGCCTGGGGAAATCTGAACTTCCGTATCTACTGGGATGGCGACCTCTGTTCTGAGATTCTGAATAGTCCCGGAACGGCAAAAGAAGCATGCGTTGTGAAGCCTGGCTACGGACGGTTGTACACTTCGGATGGGTGCAACATGAATAATGACTCGAAGAACAATCCTTGCTTCCAGGGCGACATCATTGGCGACTGGCGCGAGGAAATCATTGTGCGCTGTGGCGGCAATATTCGCGTTTACACAACGGGTGCCAGCACCAGCTATAGCATGCCGTCGCTGTGGTTCGACCATCAGTACCGTCAGGCTATGGTATGGCAGATGATGGCCTATAACCAGCCACCACATCTGAGCTACTTCCTCGGTGAACTGGAGGGCATCACTGTGGCTCCACCGTCGCTGACCAACCGTGGAAGAAAAGAGGTCTACAACGGCGAGACCATCAGTGGCAGCACAACCAATCACTTGCTGATGGCCGCTACCGGCGACATGGTTGTCAATGTGACCGACGGTGCAGCTCCTTATGTGCTGACCGTGAACACACCCAGTTGGGTGCAGGGCAGCGACAGCAATACGGGCATTACCACAACAACCTATACGCATGAGCTGAGAGGGGGTGCCTTCACTGGTAAGATGCGTCTGGTGAAACAAGGCGACGGCACACTTGTACTGCCAAAGGTGAACGAGACTTATACGGGCGAAACTAACGTATGGGGCGGCACGTTGCGCTTCGATGGTACGCTGGTCAGCAGTAAACTGTGGCTGAATCGCTTCACTACACTGCTCTCTGACGGTGGAAACTTCGGAGGAGGTATCACAGCCGATTACGATAGCCGCATCATTCCCGGCGGTGAGAACAACAAGGGCATGATTACCACGACCAAGTTGACTCTGAATCACGGTGCTCGACTGGTGCTTGACATCTATGATAACCTGACTGCCGACCGACTGAACACCGACGAGTTGGTGCTGAACACAAAGACGGGTGAGGCTTGGGAGAACTTCGGACCTGAATATCTGAAGCCTGTCGTGCAGTTTGTGGCTCATGGTACTCTGCCTGCAGGCCGTTATCATCTGGGTACTGTCGGTAAGCTGACGGGCAGTCTGGATGACCTCGTGGTAGAGGGACTGGACGGTCAGCAGAACGCCACACTCGAGTTGCTGAACAATCATCTCTACTTGATTGTGGGCAATGGCGATACCGCAGGTTCTTATGTCTACTTCAATGACTTTGAGACTGCCGATGGCATCATGGCCAACGATGCTACAATCGTGGGTGATGGTTCGTTCGTTGACTGGGGCGGCAACTTTGGCAAGGTGTTCCAGAATGCGACAGGAGGCCTGCGTAAGAACTATCTGAAACTGCCAGAGGATGTGCTGTCGCATGCTATTGACAGCAAGCAGCTGACCATCGGCTTCTGGGTGAACGCGAAGAATGCCGGTGCTTCGACCGATTATCCTTGGGCTCCGCTCTTCATGGCATACGGTGCTGCACCGCAGGCTGGAGGCAACGGTGCTCCCATGCTGGCTTGCCAGTATCGCGGTGTCGTGCAGGTGAACAACCAAGGCTGGTGTGACTATACGAATGATAACAGTCTGATGAACAATACCACCTATCTTTATCATAGTACGCTGAATGGCGAAACTGTCTATCCTGGCAACGGAGGTCCCGACTGGTTGGCCGACGGTGACTGGCACTACTATACTGTGGTGTTCGACAACGAGCTGGCCAAGGTCTACTTCGACGGTGTGCTGAAGAACTCGTGGGATGCCTCGATGACAACTTTTGAGGATAACGGCAAAACTTATCGCAACACTCAGATGGGACTGTTCAGCAATGGCATTGATCTGACTTACATCTGTCTGGGCGGTAATCAGGCATGGAACTGGGGTGACAATGACCCGGGCTTTGCTTTCGACGATGTAAGAATCACGAACAAAGCCATGACAGCCGAAGAGATTGTCAAACTGATGAATGAGAAGAGAAACTACTGGGCTTCTGTCATCGATTCCAATAGAGGTGATCTGACGGCATTTGTCAACGGCGACTTCACGGAGAATGCAGACGGATGGACGGGCGGTACATGGTGCAACTGGGTTGGCACTCGTGGTTGGCGCGGCGGCGATGGCAATGCCCATTATGAAATCTCACAAACGGGCTCGATGTCCTTTACGCTGAAGGATATGCCTGCCGGAACCTACAAGGTGGTGGCTGCTGCACGTACCTACGCTGGCTGTAAGATTACACCGCAGATTGCGGGTACGAGCGGCGCAACGCTGACTGGTGTGGGCGATGATCGCAATGAGAACAGTACGACCGAAATCAATACTAACGGTGTGGAAATGCCTTATAGCAGTCTGGGTGGTTTTACAAGCGATGACAACGGACACAACTGGCGGTGGATCTCGGCTACAGGAATCCTGAAGAGTGATGGCGACCTGGTCATCAACTTCAATGGCGAAGGCGACCATTGGATGGCTATCGATGACGTACACCTCTATTGCGTTAAGATGGAACAAACTACATATTGCATGACGGTTGAGACACTCACTGCGAATAAGGTGGTTAGTAATACAAAAACTGTGACCTGTGATCTGTCGGTCGCTAATCCTAATGTGATTTTCCGCACGACAAATGGTGCAATCACAACTGCGGCAGGTGAAGCCTTGAATAACAATTTGCATAACACAGGCGGCTATGTGATGTACAAGATGGTGCTCTATGATGGATTCGACTTCGAAGACTATCAACAGTCTGGAGGCTACAGAATCCACAGTGCTACGCTCTATCGTTCGCTGCCTACCGGACAATGGTGTACGCTGATGGTGCCCTTCTATCCTGTGAATGTGGACAGCCGCATGATTCCAAGTCAGTTCAATGATGGAGTCTTGGACTTTGGCAATGTAACAGGAAAGGACTGGAATGGTGTGCCTATGATGGTGAAGAGTAATAATGGTGTAGCAGCAGTCACAGGTGTACGCAACGGTACTTATGGCATTGGCTATGGTAAGCAAGTCTCTGGAACTGGTGTCACGATGGTTGGAACCTATAAGAAGATTGATGCCATTGAGTGGTCGACCGATGAAGTGAAAAACTATGTGCTGGGTACTGACAACAACTTGCACAAGGTGACGAGCAACGTAGCGCTGAGACCGTTCCGCGCTTACTTCACTCTGAATGAGTCGAATTCTGCACAGGGACGCAGTCTCATCTACCTGAACTTGGATGATGAGGTGACAAGAATCGATGGTATTCAGAAAGAAGACACGGTGGGAGGTGCAGAGATGTACAACCTGAACGGTCAGCGAGTGAATGCTCCCAAGAAAGGGCTCTATGTAGTGCGTCAGGGTGAGAAGGGTAGAAAAGTAATCATCAAATAAAAAACAGCATAGCATGAAGAAATTAGCATATATTGTACCAAGTATAACGGTATTCAAAATGAAGCCCTCTGTCATCTTGGCTGGTAGCATTGAAGAAGTACAAAATCCTGATGAAGTTGGCGTGGGCAATGATACAGAAACGGAAGGTATCATTGAGGGTAATGCGCGCAGGAGGAAGTTCTGGGATGAGGAAGATGAAGAAGAACTGTATTAGTCTCTGACGTTCCTGATATAAAGAATTTGCGAATGATCGATTAGCTTCCTGAGGAAGACCAATTCGGTCATTCGCAAATTTTTTTATTTCGATAAAACGTGCTAAGCAGTTTTATCGTTAGTGGCATCGTGAAAAGATATTCCTATGGTTTCATTCCCACGATCTTGGTCTTGGGCAGTTCCTTGTTGCGTCGGTTGACCACGGTGACCACTGCCTGTGCCAGATTGATGAATGCCTGACCTGTCACGGTGTCGATCTTCGTTGCGGCTGGAGCACCCTCGTCGCCACTCTCGCAGATGCTCTGAACGAGCGGAATCTGGGCCAGCAGAGGCACCTTCATCTCCTCGGCCAGTTGCTTGCAGCCCTCCTTGCCAAAGATGTAGTACTTGTTCTCGGGCAGTTCGGCAGGTGTGAACCATGCCATGTTCTCTACGAGTCCGAGGATAGGTACGTTCACCTTCTCATTGCGATACATGTCGATGCCTTTGCGTGCATCGGCCAATGCCACCTGTTGGGGAGTGGATACGATGACGGCACCCGTGATGGAGAGCGTTTGCAACAGTGTCAGATGGATGTCGCTTGTACCCGGTGGCGTGTCAAGGATGAAGTAGTCCAGTTCGCCCCAGTCGGCATCGGCAATGAGTTGTTTCAGCGCATTCGTGGCCATGCCGCCTCGCCAGAGCGTAGCCGTATCGGGACTGACGAAGAAACCGATGGAGAGGAGTTTCACACCGTATTGTTCGACTGGCTCTATCAGGTCGCGTCCACCCACGTTGACAGCGTAGGGACGGGCATCCTCTACATTGAACATCTTGGGCATGGAAGGGCCGAAGATGTCGGTATCGAGCAGGCCAACCTTATAGCCGAGACGCGCCAAGGCGATGGCGAGATTGGCTGAGACGGTAGACTTTCCCACACCGCCTTTGCCAGAGCTTACGGCAATGATGTTCTTTACTTGTGGCAAGAGCTTGCCCACTTCAGGACGAGGCTTCGACTTGAACTCAGTGGTGATTTCCACCTCCACGTCCTTGCCGCAGTGGTAGTGAATGGCGGCTTCGGCAGCCTTGACGGTTGACTTCAGAAATGGGTCGGTGTCGCGTGGAAACTCTAACACCACTTTTACTTTCATGCCGTTGATGGCCGGTGTGTCGACCACCATGCCGCTTTCCACCAGATTCTTCTTTGTACCCGCATAGGTGACCGTTGCGAGCGCATCCATGATGAGTTTAGGATATAGTGCCATGTAGATTGAAAATTGAAGATTGAAGATTGGGGTTGAGACGAAGCCGATTATTTTGCTTTGTCGAGTGAACTGCGTTTCGAACGATGATAGGAACGATAGTCGTCGAGCTCTATTTCTACATCAGGCTCGGTCAGTTCGCCAGTACGAGGCAGACGGAACTTGATGTATCGGATGTTGAGACCACGTGCCAGCCACATCGATTCGTAGTAGGTCTGAATGCTCAGCAGTCGAGCGTTGAGAACGGCAAACTCAGACTCCTTGTCACCATACAGGTCTTCTGTCTTGTAGTCAACAGGCAGGCCGTTGTGCTCCACCATGCAACTGGTGTAGGTGAAAAGGAAGTTGGAGTCGGTCTTCAGATGAATCGTGCCGCCGTCGATCAGGAAGTGCCGATAGCGCTCCATGAAATAAGTTGAGGTGAGGCGCTTTCGTGGGTTCTTCATCTGCGGATCGCTGAAGGTCAGCCAGATTTCCTGTACCTCGTCTTCAGCAAAGAAACGGTCGATGATTTCGATGTTGGTGCGAAGAAAAGCCACGTTCTTCAGTCCCTCCTTCAGTGCCTGTGTGGCACCCGTCCACATGCGTGCTCCCTTGATGTCCACGCCAATGAAGTTCATGTCGGGATAGAGCTTGGCCAGTTCCACGGTGTACTCGCCCTTGCCGCAGCCCAGCTCCAGCACGATGGGATGATTGTTGTGGAAATACTGCTCGTGCCAGTGTCCCTTCATATCAAAAGGAACGTGCTCCACTACCGAAAAAGGGTATTGGAACACGTTCTCATAAGTCGCCATATCGGCGAACTTAGCCAGCTTGCCTTTGCCCATTAGCTATTGCTTTCTGATTTCAGATCCTCGTAGTAGTGAGCAACTGTGGTGTACATGTATGGAAACAGGAAAAGGTATCCAATGCCCAACGTCAGAATGGCCAGAATAGCCCATCCGATGAAGCTCAGGTAAAGCAGGAACAACTGCATCTTGTGTCCCTTCATCATGTTGGCACTCTTCTTCAAGGCATCGATGACACCGATGTTCTCGTCGTCGCGAAGAATGTAAGGAACCTGTGCAAACATCATGGCAAAAATGATGCCTGGCACGATGAAGAAGATGACTCCCACCAAGACCACAAGGAAATAAAGGAAAAAGGCAATGCCTATGCGGATACAGTCTTTATAGCCATCGAACAGTTTTCCTACCTTGAGCTCATTGCCCCTGATGAAATCAAGGAACATAACGCCGAATGCCCACGTCAGTGGTGCGCAAGCCAACAGCCAGATTAATTGGAAGACGAACCCAGTCTCTGTAGCCAGAAAGGATGATACTGCAAAATCGATGCCTTCAGAGATGACAAAGTAAACAAGTGCTACGATGGCAGCATCCATCCATTTGTCCTTCAGACTAGCAATGGCTCTGTTTTTATAAGAACTGATTGATTCCATAATTTGGGTTGTATTGATGATGAATTACTCGATGACCACCGTTGTCCATCCGTGCTTGTCCTCAATCTCGCCGTACTGGATGCCGCGCAGCGTGTCGAACAGCTTCTTTGAAATGGGGCCAGGCTGAGCACCGAAGTCATAGCGCTTGCCCGTCTCAAGGTCATCGATGTAGCTGATGGGCGAGATAACGGCAGCTGTTCCGCAGGCGCCGGCCTCTTCGAATGTAGACAGTTCCTCCTCTGGGATGGGGCGGCGCTCCACCTTCAAGCCAAGATCCTCTGCAACTTGCATCAAGCTCTTGTTGGTGATAGAAGGCAGGATTGACGTAGACTTCGGCGTGACGTAGGTATTGTCCTTGATACCGAAGAAGTTGGCAGCTCCGCACTCGTCGATATATTTCTTCTCTTTTGCGTCCAGATAGAACTCGCAGGCATAGCCCTTCTCGTGAGCCAGGTTGTTGGCAAAGAGCGAAGCAGCATAGTTGCCGCCCACCTTGTATTTACCCGTGCCGAGCGGAGCCGAGCGGTCGTAGTCGCGCACGATGACGTAGGGATTTGAAGCGAATCCGCCTTTGAAGTAAGGGCCTACAGGTGTTACGAAAATCAGGAAGCAATACTCTTTGGCAGGATGAACACCCACCTGTGCGCTTGTGCCGATGAGCAGCGGACGGATGTAGAGCGTGGCACCGCTCTCATACGTAGGAATCCATTCCTGGTTCAGGCGCACCACCTTCTTCACCATCTCCTCGAACAGTTCGGTAGGCACCTCAGGCATCATGATGCCACGGCAGGTGGACTGCAGGCGCTCAGCGTTGTCCTTTACACGGAACACGCGCACCTTACCGTCTTTGCAGCGATAGGCTTTCAAGCCTTCGAAAGCCTCCTGACCGTAGTGCAGACAGGTTGCAGCCATGTGTAGTTTCAGATACTCGTCGGAGCAAACTTCAATTTCGCCCCATTTACCATCGCGGTAGTAGCACCGCACATTGTAGTCGGTCTTCATGTAACCGAACGACAAATTTGCCCAATCTAAATTTTTCATATTGTAAGTTGAATTGTTTATCTCGTTGTTTGTTGTTGGGACAATCGCGAAGACTTCCAGTCCTTATAGTCATCATAAGCACACCAAGCAATAATGCCAAGTCCAAATAGACCAACAACTCCTAAGAATATTAAAAACTCCATAAGTCTAATATCTTCTGATTGCCAGGCCCCTCCGATTGTCAGTATGAGAGCCACAATGCCTCCCACACTTAATAGAGCGGCTTTGGAAATTTTTCGGCATCAGTGATGCGTTCTTTCCGTTTCATAGCGCAAAAATAAAGAATTAATGCGAAATAGCCAAATTTTCGGCTCGTTTATTCGTTTTTATCCAGTATCTTCTTGATTTCC
>Ga0326512_10002882_pt1 | contig 12704 bp, 8 predicted proteins | sample 1_2617_0518_D_FD_203652 | JGI IMG/M metagenome (GOLD analysis project Ga0326512, IMG submission 203652) | Bovine rumen microbial communities from UC Davis, California, United States - 1_2617_0518 | ecosystem: Host-associated > Mammals > Digestive system > Stomach > Rumen | place: USA: California... | reverse complement strand
CGGCTCTGACTTGAAGCGTTCTTTGAACAGATGACCATCGCGACCGTACTTCCTGTTATAATAATACACATAAGAGCCAGCAATGCGCTTAATCGTCTCACCTACCCTTTCCCCACACTCACGAATTTGTAAATGAAAGTGGTTTGACATAAGGCAGTATGCATAATAGGTACAATTAATACCTGATGGAGAACCCTCCTCATCATAATGGACACGCATACGATCGAGAGTTGCAATGAATTGATAATAGTCTTCAAGCTCTTCGAAGATATTCTGATGATTAATGCCACGCATCATCACATGAAATATACCAGTTCCTGATGCTTGTCTCGCCTGCCTTGGCATTACTTTACCAATATTTAGCCAACTCCTATTGTTGCGGAACATGTCCCCCGTTCCTCGTTCACCACGCGGCTCACAGCCTCGTTAATCTCAGCTCCATGTAATCTCAGCTCCATGAAGAGCAGTAACGTCTTTCAAAGACAAAAACGGAATTGTATTCATAATTCTATATTCTTTCTATTTTCATTTTCTTGATTGTTTCTTCAAGTTTCCTAAGCACATGTATAGAAGCCTTTATTTCTTTTTCCGTCAGGTCTGGCAAACCTTCGTGACCGTGAGAGGCCTGATGCAGGGCCACCTTTTGATAGATACTCATCGCCTGTAGGTTCTCCGATAGTTTATCAGCAGAGTTGGCCGGATTCTTGAACTTATCTATAGCACTTTTCACTTTTTCCCACTGTCTGTCAGCAGGTGCATCCTTCATAATCTGTTCTATATCTCCAAAAAGCGTTCTCAAGTCACTGATACCATGCTCATCTACATGAAATATGCGCTTCTCGCCTTTCTTCGTCACTTCATAGAGCAGTTTCGAAGTCTCTTCCCTCGCTCCTGCCATCAACATTATGGCAAACTGATGGAGCAGTACTTCAAAATATTGGCGGACATCGTTTCCTATATCTGCAACTCTTCCAGGATTGGCTTTCAACTCGTCTTCTATCTGTTTCAATCTGTCACCTCCCTGCTTTACATATACGTAGTGTTGATGGTTGTATTCATAGATACCCTGCCTCAACCAACAGGTGTCCTTTTCTGGATTCTCCTTTAGAAAATGGTCGCACAGATTATAGAAACTGGTGTTATGTGTGAAAATCAACACTTGATACTTGTCAAAACAGGAGATGATATACTGATATAGAAAACTTCTGTTGGCAGTGTCGAGGCTTGTGATAAAATCATCAAGCACCAAGATTTTCCTCTTGTTCTGCCTCGTTGGAGCCAGAAGCATGATGCTTGACAGTGCCAACAAGAGATTGATAAGATGAAGTTTAGCTTCGTTAAAGTGCAGGCCAAGGTCATCATCGTATTCAAGTCCTTGTTTTTCATCCACTACTTTCAGACGGTATTCTGCATTCTGTGACTTCTCCAACCTTACGTCTTCATAGAAATACTCCTCCAACACTCTGTTTGCCTCTCCAAGTATTGTATCGAAGAATTCTCCCGTCACATCTTGATCAATGTCATGCTTTCCCAGATACATGGATTTCAAAAGCCTCTTGACATCTATCTGCTTACGCTCTTCAAGGTTCTCACTTGCTATCATATACACATGATAATCCGAAGTGTCAAAAGAAGTGTACGGCTCATTGTTGATGGTTATTGCAGCAGCGCTGGTGGATTTCTTGTTTTTGTAGTTAATCAGCACCTGTTGCCTGGCATTCTCTCTTGCCTGCCCTGTAAGGTGGGGTGCTATTCGCTCGCGCTCGATCCTTTCACGATGGAAAACATATTTGAGTGCTTCAAATACCGAACTCTTTCCTGCCCCATTCTCACCGTAGCACAGTATGTTCATGGGCTTACCTTCAGATGTCTCGCCGCCAAACTCTGCACCAGCCTGACCGAAAGCCTTAAAATTGGCTAATATGAGTTTCTTCATTTCCCAATTCCTTTAACAAAAAAATCTTCAAACACCTTTTCAATATCACTCATCCTGCTCTCAAAAAGTTTACGGGTAAAGCCCGCAGGTGATGTTATCAGACTTGTGACATCTTCAATCTGTGAGCTTGAATATGACTTAAAACGCTGCACAACGGGTGTATTTCGCTGGGGCATATCTAGTACAATACTATTGCCAAGGCTATTCAGGTCATCGTCCAATGTGGCTTGTGGCCATGCGCTGCCAAGAGAAGCTACATCTACAGGTTTATTGATTTTGTCCACTTTGTAGTTTATAACCGCCTTCTGGTTAGGGTACTTCAAGTATAGATACAGCAAGGATAGCCCTTTGCGGAGTCTGCCGGGGTATTTCCACATCCACGAGTCTATTCCTTTCACCATATAATCGTCAACTTCCATATTTGCTGCGACACGGTAAATGATGTTGTATATTTCAAATTTCACCGACATGGTGGAACCTTTATAATAGCAGTAGCGCAGCACTTTCTTCAGGAATTCTATCTGCTCTTTGTCAGTGGCATCCTTGTGGAAATAGAGGTAAACAATATAGGCATACACGGGGTTCTGGTTTGTGTATTGTCCCAACACTTGCAGCCAAGCTGCCAAGCGGGTCGCTTCTGTGCGACGGGTATAGTAAAGCTCTATCACGTCAAGCGTCTCTTTCAATGCTTCAAGCACCACCTCATATCCACCCGTCTTGAAAGGTGACTTGGGGTCTTTCTGGAAGAATTCGCGCAAACGTTTCTCTGCAACAACGATGCCCTCTTTTCCTCTGATGATATGGTAGTAATAACGGAACAAATCGTCTATTTTCAACTCCAAGTCGTCACATCGGTTAGAAAGTGCCTTCCACTGGTCCTTAAATTCCTCTCCTTTCCCAGCTGCAAGCGACATATTATAGAGTTTTGCCTTGAATATGTCAGCATCCTGCAAGTCCATGCCTCTGTTATTAATGGTCTCAAACACCATAAGCGCATTAGCGCGAGCTTCGTCCAGGTCATCATCTTTCAGCACTATAGGCAGTACATAGACTTTTCCGATGAAATAGTCCACAAACTTGGACTGCTGAACATCATCTAAACGGGAAAAATATTCCTTCATCAAGGCATATATGGCGGCAGCATTATCTTCCACTTGTTTTGGACTGCTCTTATAATAGCTTTGCTCACCTCGAATCTTATACTCTTGATAGGATTTTTCAAAACTATCTTTACCCTTGTTCAATATAATATCTATCTGCTCCTGATCCAGCACCTCCTTCACGTCAGAGTAGATGGCACTTACATAAGGCCCCCCTTCCTCTTCCTCATACGCCTCTACTTGTATCATCCGTTTCAAGCGGTTGTTCTGGGGATGAAGAATGTGAATCGCTTTTAAGAACAGCCACAGCGTTATCAAACGTTGCTGCCCGTCCACTACCTCCGGACGATCATCATGCTCGTCTTCTGCAAGCACAATGTTGCCCAAAAAATATGACCCCGCCTCACTATCAAATGCATCCATCACATCATCATACAACTGGCGGCATTGCTCCATTGTCCATGAGTAATGGCGCTGATAATAAGGGATAATATACCTGTTGTCGTTAGCAAATAGCGATTTCAGGTTCTTTTGTTCTGCTGATAAATATAATGCCATTTCCTTCTCTTTTAATTTCCACTTTTATTCTCAATCATTCCAACAAAGCTCATCCAAAGGTGATATAACACTATTTGACCGGGGCTGGTATGATTGGACTCAAATCCTGCAACCCTCTCTGTCGTCGTACCTACCTGTTTAAGATATTCTTCGACAGCCAGATTGTCATTTACATATTTCACCGTATCATCCAGATTTATGGGACACACAATAAACCCCAGCATGGCATTACAGCCCAGATTCGAAGGGTATTTACCCGTAGTAAACCTTCGTATGCCGTTCACTACATACTCTTTGGAAAGATGCCTTTTCCCGTCAAGTCGCTTACATTCTATTCCGAAAAAATAGTCTTGAACTGCATAACAGTTTGGCGACAGAAAACGCATATCAACGCGTCCGGAAGTATTCTGGAGACTTACCTCATAGTCGTAGTAATAATACCTTGCCGTACTGGTTGTCATTTTGTAGTTTTGACAGGAAAAATACTTCCCAAACTCATTGCGGATGATATTCTCATTGTTTGGTAACTTAACACCACTCTGTATAATCTGTTCGTATGTCAAACATATATCATGCAATATTCCCATAAGTTGTGAGCGATAATACGCTTCGTTGTATCCAAATACTGATGCATCCATCTCCTTTAATTCTTAAAATTCGACAGTATAGCATCTACAAATTCCTGCACGTCCACGAATGCAACAGCCTTGTGCCACAAGCGTTGATCACAAGGTTTGATGACGTAGAAACCGTCCTTCTCAAAACCACGTATATCTTTACGAAGATACAATTGGTCAGAAAGATTCTCTACTGACAAAGTGAGCAGGAGGGCGTATAAACCACTTGTCTCGCTTTTCACAAAGGATATTGACCTCTTTCCCTTCTCAACCTTAAAACGCACGGATACATAGTCAGAAGCTATCTCGCATTGGCAATTGAGATAGTTTCCTTCACCCAATTGTCCATCAAACCGTTCGAGAAACACACCAGCATAATCCTGCAACATTTTTCTGCCCTTGGGATTGTTTGATACAGATTCCGACACAGCATGACCAGAGGCCAACGGTATTGAATAATGGATGGCATAGTCAATCAGAGCTGATTCCACCTCCGTCAATTGCAGTTCCTTTGCAATCACTTTGTCTATCTTCAACCTCTCGTTTGCTATGAAAATTTCTGCCGCATCCCGTGGCTGGAGCGGGTTCTTTTCCAATTCATCATACTTGCGTTCTATCGCTTTCACGTGACTGGCCATACCTCCGCTGACGTATGGCATGGAGAATTTCTCCTTTTTTAGCCCCTGTTCGCGTTCTACGCCTGCGGAACTCATGCACATCAGGGCATAATAGCTGAAAAGGCTACTGTTGAGCACACCAACCATATTACGCAGTACGTTGATGTCATCTCCATGCACTCCGGTTATAGCATCCTTATAAATGGCATCACCTTCATAAACCGACGAACGACAAGAGAAGTCTGTGCTGTCTAGGCCTTTCCTCGTCAACAGCAAGGGCCCCTTGAACAGAACAGGGCGGCGTCCCCACTGCGCCTTAGGAAGTGTCCATCGCACAGTTGACGGCAGAATATGGTAGGGTTCTATCTGTCCATATTCAATTTCCCGCTTACCCACATAAGAGCGGATGTCATACTGACGGGTATGCTCTTTCCCACATGTCACGCCGTTGCCCGTCTCATATCCTCTTTCCTTTATCTCCTGCTGAATGGTTTTCATACCCCTCAAACGACTCACAAAAAGGAAATCCAGATAAGACCCATAAAGGAGAATCTTCCACAATTCATCGTGCTCTCTCAGCAAGTCTTGACGAACATGCTGGATGTCTGACTTCTCAATGGTCAGCACCTTGAACAGGGTAAAAAAGACGCTTGGCTTCAACGCTGCATGCTTCACTGTATGAACACCACTGCCTCTATCAGGTTTCTTTTGATAGAACAAGACACACGCTGGCGCTATAGCGGGATCGCTCGATTGTGAGAACACTTCCCTCCTCACGGATGACAGCTCCAGTACGGTATTCAGTTGTACCCTATCCAGCAAATATTCTCGGAACAACTTGCTCTGTCCGTTGTATAGGACTTTACTTGTAAGCACCAATGCAGTCTGCGTACGAGAGTTCATGAAATCCATCGAACGTAGAACAAAAGCCTGTGCAATCTCCTTATTACCCACAATCCGTCTTTCTTCGTTCTTCTCACGGCGTGCCACATACCGCTGGTACTCGGGAATAATCTCATTCCCTTCGTCATCCATTTCCTTGCGGCCACGATTCCACGGTGGATTACCAATAATAAAGTCGAAGCCTATGCCCTCAAAATCTGTATGATTGAAGGTATCCTGACATCTCAAGTTAGAGCCTATCAGGTTCGGAAAGCGAAAAGAGGATATGTCGGCAGGCTTCTGATAATCGAGCAGGGTGAGATAAATAGAGAATGCTGCTACCTGAATAGCACTCTCATCGCTGTCTATCCCATAGATGTTGTCGACCACAAGTTCACGTAGCTTTTCTTGAAAAGCAGTTCCTTGTATGTCTTCTCCAGCGTTATGATGGATAAAGTGGTTAATAATTCGTCGCAGAGATTCCACGAGGAAAATTCCCGAACCGCAAGCTGGATCAAGCACACGACATTCGCTTACTTGTGAAACTGCCAAATGCCTGCCCACAGTATTCCCTACCACATAGTCCACTAAAAAGCGTGGTGTGTAATAGGCTCCTTCCTTCTCTTGGTTTTCCTTACCAATGAAACGCTCATAGACATTGCTTATGAATTCTACAGGGAGAATGGAAAAGTCATAGACATCAAACAGCGACATATTGCCGTCCTCAAGGTTGTCGCTTTTCAACAGGCGCACCAGTACATCCAAAGCCTTAGATGGCACTCGTGATAGCTCTTCTCTGGTAATCCTGAACAGATCTCCGTTGAAACCCTTATCTTTGTCTTGAAGTGTTTCAAATAGCAACGACAGTCGTTGTTTATCCTGTAGCAAGACTATCAAGTCGTCATTCGTCAGTGAACGTTTCTGATCCTCGAAATTCAGCACAACATGGCGGTCAGTCAGATAGCGTAGAAATATAATCTTACCTATCAGCCGGTTGGCAAGATTATGTGACACACCCGTATTCTGGATTTGTTTCTGAGCAAACTGGATGTTGTTTAACAGATAATAGTCCACACGATTGTAATACGACAATTCTTTCTGATAAACCTCCCAACCTTTTCCAGTGACAAGTTTGAAGTACGAAAACTGGCCCAGGACTTCATCTTTGCCTATTAATTGTAGTGATGACAACTCCTTCTCGTATGCAAAACCATTGTAAACCTGCACACTGTCGTTGCAGATCATAATAACTACCGGCACTTCATTCATGTTCCAAATGGCTTTATGTAGAGATGTGACATCCTTGGGATTGTCATAGAAGAATATCAGTGGCTTCCCTCCAAAACAGAATAAAGCTGATGCTTCGCTCAGTGGATTCTGAGGGTCTTGCAACAGATACAATACCCGCTCAGGCAACTTCACCTTATTGACCCATTCAGAATCATTTAAGGTCACGAAGCCACCCTTGTCGCTTATGGCCAGCATTTCGTATATGTCTTCTATTCTTCTCATATCTACGCCCTTTATATTAGCAGTAGAACACCAACCCTTTCTGCCAGATTTGGCCGACGGTCTTTTCGTCCTGTAAATCTAATAATGCCATAATACAATCAAACTTGTTTCGTCTGCAAAATTAACGCTTTACTACGAGATTTATTGTTTTTTTATAATCTTTTGTGCTTTTTTGGCTCTTTTAAGGCTGTTCTACTGCTATTTTCCCTTTTATATTGAGTTTTCTACCGCCTCGTTAATCTCAGCTCCATGCAGAGCCGTCACATCTTTCAATGATAAAAATGGAATCATAATAAACTATCGTTATCTTTAATTTTCTTCTGTGATTTCTGTATGACCGTAATTCCGCCATCGCCTTCTCAATCTCTTCAATAGCCACACTTCCTCCCCACATACTATACACATACTCGGGAGTTATGAAAGAACAAGATTTTCCTTCACTATCAATGAATTCTTGTAATCTTTGCGTAATATTCATTTTAACTGAGAATCAGTCATGAACCATTCACCTTGAACCCTTAACCGTCAGTATCCCCTCTTCCTCATGCGGCACAAACGGGCCTTCTTTGCATTCAAAGAAGACGCTTCCAGGCTCCAAGCATTCCACATTATGCCATACGCCCTTGGGGATATCCACCCCATAGAGTCCTTCCTCTGGGCAGAGAACAACACTCTCTATCACTGTACCATCATCATTGTAGGTATTCACGCGAACTTTACCACGAAGTAGCACAAACGACTCATCTTTCGTTGGATGCCGATGTATCTCAACCTTCGTTCCTGACTCAACAGCATTGAGGAAGCGATGGCATTTATCATCAAGGCTCTGATGGAAATTATAGTTCATCCTCAGCCTTCAAACATCAGCCATCGTCAGTTCCTGAAGGCTTGTCTAACCCGCCTTGGCATTCTCAACTATTGATTATTGCTGACTCCTATTATTCGTGAAACAGGTACCCGTCCCCCCGTTCCTCCCCCGTTCCTTGACCGCACTCCATATCAATGCTATGACATCAGCCATCAGCGGGAAATAGAAGAAAGTCAGATCAAGATATATGGTGTGCGAATGGAGCCAGGTTACTTGATGCGTCAGGTTCGTGTATAGTGAGGCTAACATTAAAAACACGAAGGCAGGCAGCGTGTAGCTCCCTTTTAATACGTTACATGTTGTTCCATATACGTTATCGTTCATCTTGATACCAGCAAACATGGCATCGTACTTTCTCCGGCAATAACGATAGTACATAAGACTCAGTGTAAACGCTATAAGAGCGATGCCTCTCACTGTCACTTCGCTCATGCCTTCCCACATCTTTATAATATTCTCATACCACCAGTCTGCCACCAATGTGTTGAATATAAGTGCGAGCAAGATGGCATAAGCCATTCTCCAACAGAAACTGTTCATCGTATTTTTCTTAATCTCCTCTTTCTTGTCAGAATTCCATGCGCTATCATCATACATATCTTCTGTAGCGACACCTATCACGCGCCCATTACGCTTAAAATTGTGTAGTTTGTCCTCCCTGATGTTTTTCAGCAGATGATATTTTTCAACTAAAGGCTTGAACTTCTCAAATCCATATTCCGACAGACAGTTGTAATAGACCATGATAAGTTCCATGTACGAGAGGTGCGCCCTCAATATACCGGTATATCCGTATTTCTCAGCATTATTTACAAGTGTACTCTCGTCTATGTATTTGATAATCCGATAGAGGTATCTGAAATAGTTGTCAAGCATCCCGTACATCTCACGCTCAAATCCTTCTATTCCCTCTTTCCTAATGACTTTTACAAGTGGCAAAGGTCTGTCCTCATACAGATATTTGAACACTGCCCTGCCAGTAATATACTCTGGTTTATCTTCAGGCTTGGTGGAAGAAAGTGTAGAAGCAGAACCACCCAAATCCCATAAGGGTGTAGTGGGTACCTTACTGACTTTAGGCTTCTCATAATCTACTCTCAGCTCTGACACTATCCTTTCCAATTCGCTCGTCATATTGAAGAACACGTTCTCAAACTGGATTCTATGCTCATCCTTACTCTGCCTGCTGTTTTCCGACACCTGCCAGATGATGGTCAGGATAACACCACCAAATGCGAGTGACGAGAAGAGGGCATTCAGCAGACCAGCACTGTCACCGAATGTACCTATCCTTGGCAGGAAATCTTTATTGCAAATCTCGCTTTTGGTGTATATCAGCTCCATGATGGAATTGACATTACTCACACCAAAGCCAAAGATGACGATGATGAGCAGAAAGGTCAGCAGTGTGATATAATGGAAATGCCTTGCTTTCATCTTCTCAGTCGTTCAAAGAACCTTCCGTAATAGTTATCTTGTGGTAAACGTTCAAAGAATGCCCTGTCGAGATTTGGATCTGCCTCAAAGTATATCTTGTCACAGAACTTTTTCCACCATTCATCGATGTCACCATAATAATCTGCAAGCTCATTAAGGTCAAAACGTAATAAGTCACGAATATCGTCGGTAATCTCGTATTTCTCCTTCAGTGCTTCTAAATCACTATTCGACCTATAGTCTAACCTCTGATGCCATCTTAACGCAGTAGTGCTAAGTCTCCCTTCGCTCTTCTTGATTTGATTAAGCAGCACATCCTCGTTGGGGAATAGTTTCTTGCCATCGTCAAACATGGCCATCACATCTCGTGACACTTTATCATCTTGTTCGAATAGAAATCCTGTCACTTCCATCAGGTTATTATAATCTTCCTTGAGACCAAGTCTGCAAACAAACTCTTTGTTCAATCCGGGCCTTTGGAAAACTTGCAAACCTATTGGCATTACTCTCGATGTTGGCGAAAACTGCCATGCCATCTCATAGAAACTTAGAATCCCATATTTCTTTTTAGTTGGCACAAAACAGCCTTTCCTTTCATCATAGTCTGTTACAGCATAGAAAAGAGCTATCATAATGTCAGATGTCAAACTCACATAAACTGACGGAACACCGTATGACTGTAAAAGCGTTGATGATGATATTCTGAAATAACGTTGTTTTTTCTGGGGGATTTCAATGCCCCAAGTTAACATTCTGTAAAGTGGATTTGTCCTTAACATATTGTTAAGGTCAAAACGGCGTAGCCGCCAATACCACCTTGCAGTTCTGTCATCATTCATTGCTGCAAACCTACTGATAGCGGGTGGTATGTTCTCCTCTTCGTTCAAGTCAATAGCTTGTCCTCTAAAAAGGAGTCCTTGGTTTGTAATGTTCGGAGAGAGCACATAGCCTCTCATCAACCAAGGCTCAGGAATGAAGAAATCACCCTCAATCCTTTTTTCCCCGGCTCTAAGATGCCTAATCTTTGCTTGGTGATAACAATCACGAACCACATTTAGCGCATCTATTCCATTAGGATGCTGACCTAAAACAGGTTTATGTATCATCGCGTCAATTATTTATGTAAAATAGTATTGAGAGCTGCTATTCTAACCCCTTGCATTGGTTATTGATACTCTTCTTTATGCAACTGAAGACACGCTGAATAGCACACTGCTGTTGTGGTTTGGCATTATGAGACATGAGTTGGGGCTTCCAACTTTCTCTATCAATTTCTACCGCAGCAAGTGAGTATATATCCTCAGTACTCAGCTGAATTTTATATACCTTCACATCAGGTTTATCAATAAGAGCATCCATTATTGCCTCCTCGTTTTCGCATCGCAATCCAATAAAAACTTCCTTCAAGCACCCTTTCGGGATTTTCACTTCAGGATGACCAATTGCTACCTTGTCCCTCTCAAAGTACAACATTCTCTTCTCATGCTCGTACTCCCATCTCTTGCTCTTCGTCATAAATCCTTCTTTAAAGTTAATCTCTGAAGGATACTGCAGTTCTTCTACGTATGAAATTTCATCTGTATGTAGCACGTAGCCCAATGAGTCTTTCACATCAGTCATGTCCGAGGGGAAATTATACATGGCGCAATAGCCCTTATGATAATCGGCATAATGCGCCCACATGATAGTATTCAGGTACGGCGGAATATCTATGGATGAAGGACGATAGTTTGTATGGTTAGGCAAGTGTTTGCTGGTTATAAAACACTTGGCTCTAAGACCATTATATGCCTCTACCGATACCTCGTCCATCATTTTCATCACTGGGTCTGAAATTTCTGAGATGTAATGTTCTGCACAAGCAAAATATGCGCTATCCACGGGGTCATTGAAATCAGACAAGCTGGAAAACGAAATCTTATTGTCCTTCAGGTCAGCTATAGCAAATTCTTTGGTATTCCTGAAAGTATAAAAATCGAAATTAGGATAGTGTGTCCAACTCATTAACTTCAACTCATAGAAAATTTCCATCCTACGAGCTTCAAGGGCATCTTCCTTCTTGAGAAGATTACAATAACAGATGAAAAGATTGTGATAGTACAGATGTTTGTTTGCATATCCATATTCAGGCCAATTTTTCTCTGCAGCCCGTAATGCAGACTTTAGATAGTCTATCGCATTATGCCAATCCTTCAATTGCATATAGGCAATGCCTATAGCACCATATATACTGTCCAGGAAGAAGTCACGCCAATCATCTGCCAAATGCCAATATTGCTTCTCTGACATCAAGTCAGAGATAACCTTCTTCGCTTTACCTACAGTCACATTACTGTAAAGAGATAAATATGCTTTTATCCTTTCCTTATCGTTAAATGTCATATCTCTACAACTCAGAACAATACATTATTTACAGTCTCATCTATCTCTTCATCAAGGTAATTCTTGGTGTTAAATTTATGCTTTAAATATTCGTCAATGCCTTTATCACTCTTTTCATAATAAGAGACATACTTACATGATAAACTCAATCTGTGCCAGCAAGGCCAATTTTTGCCATTTATCTTTTTTTCACGATAGTAATTCTTTCTGTCATCATCTTTGGGGCATAGCACAATGATGTCATACCTATCAAAAGAACTAATATCAATTGAATTGTTAGAAATTGAAAGAATCTTGCAATCAGGACAATCCCGACAATCTTGTACATCATAACTTATCAATTCGCTATCCAATTTTGAGATTCTAACTCCTATACCCCATAGTTCATTGTGAATTTGTGGAAAACAATTTTTCTGTGTCACACATTTAAGACATTTCGCTATTGGCGTAATTAGATGTATTCCATCATTGTTCTCTATCTTCCCATTCGCCAGAATTTCTCTGATATGAGCATGTATGTTAACAACATCCTTTATGATGTAGAAAGCAAAAACGCAATCTTTAAGTTTATAATTTTTCATATCACTTCAATATATTATTATGCTCTATTCACAAGTATCTCCAGATTGAATATCTTGTCCAATAGCAAATTTGAATACACTCCGATGTCCTCAACCCTTTCGGGTGAATAGATGCATACCGAAACGTCATTGTCTATCTCGCTCACCATACCTCCGTCAGCATCATTTGTGCAAAGATCATCAAGTTGATTCAACTCATTCGTATAATCTGCAT
>Ga0326512_10002880_pt1 | contig 12705 bp, 12 predicted proteins | sample 1_2617_0518_D_FD_203652 | JGI IMG/M metagenome (GOLD analysis project Ga0326512, IMG submission 203652) | Bovine rumen microbial communities from UC Davis, California, United States - 1_2617_0518 | ecosystem: Host-associated > Mammals > Digestive system > Stomach > Rumen | place: USA... | reverse complement strand
AGCGTCTTACCCAGTCCCATGTCGTCGGCAAGACAGCCGCCCATGTTGTTCTCGTAGAGGTAGTTGAGCCACTTCACGCCCTCTTTCTGGTAGTTGCGCAGCTTGGCCTGTACGCCGTCGTACTTCATCTTTTGCGACGCCAGCTTGTTGAAACCCTCGTAGAAACCGCGATAGTGCTCAAAGGTCTTGCCTTCGAGTCGCTCCTGCAAGAGGTTCTCGATGTCGGGCAGGTCGAAGAACGACACGCGCACCTTGTCGGTGTTGCCCTTCTCGGCCTTTTTGAAGATGCGCTCCAAGCGCTTCACATAACTTTCGTCGACGAGGGCGCGGTTGCCGTCGGACAGCGTGACGTAACGTTGCTTAGCATACTGCTGCAGGAACTTGCGCAGCGAGAACTCCTCGCCGTCAAGGGTCACCGTGGCCGTGCCTTCCAGGAAGTCGATGCCGCTGCTCAACGATAGTTTCATCTTTGGCTGGACGGCCTTCACTTTGTATTCGCGAAGTCGCTCAGCACCCAGCACCTGGTAGCGCTGCACCAGTTCGGGCAAGGCTTTCAGCAGGAACGGCCCGGCCGTCTCCTGGGGCACGATGAACTCGCCGCCGCTCTGCCACACCTCCTTGGCAGCCTTGCGGTCGGGGGCGTGTCTGATGATCGCTTTCCGTAGATGTTCCTGCTCCTCCTGCTCGTCGGTATTCACAATACGACGCAAGATAATCTGCTTCTCCATCGACAGCTGTGCCTGCCACGTCAGGTCGAAGTCGTGGACGAAGTCGGCACTCACGCCGGCCAGCGAGTGGGTGAGGCGCAGGTAGAGCGCCATGTCGGCATCCACCTTCTCAATAATGAGTGTGGGGATGGTGTTGATGGGTTGCTGGCTCCGTTCCAGCGTGTAGTCCTCATACTGCAGCGCGACGTTGTCGATATAGGAATAGAATACGGAGAGATACTGCTCAAGCAGCGTCTTTGGAAATGGCTCCTCGAAGAACGCCAGGCGCAGGTAGTTACTGCCGAGTGAGGCGACGGGATGGATGGTGGTGCCGACGAGGGCAAATACATCGCTCAGAAGACGGAATGTCTGTAGTGGCTGGTCGCCCACGCGAGCCATTAGTCGTGGCGTTATAAGATTATCTTTAACTTGGCTGCCTTCTTTATCTTCTTGACCTTTCAAACACAGCACGATCTCTGCTTGGTCTTCGCTGACCGTGATATGGTTCAACGCGCCGTCGACCAATTGGTCACAACGCAATAGGGCGAAGAGCAGGGCCGGCTGGTGGCGCAGTTCGAAACGCTTGTCGCTGCCACCCCAGTTCATCGAATACAGCTCTGCCGATTTGATGTCATCGAGTATGCGTAGCACGTTGAAAGTGCCGCCCTGATACAAACGGTAGTCAGGCAGTACGCTCAGAGCCTCGCCCTTGGCGTTGACAACGGTCATCTCGGCGCCCTCGTCGGTGAAATCGAGTCTGAAGAGCACCTCCTGTCTGCCGCCCAAAGAAGCCTCTGGCTTATGTATGGAGCTTCCCGATTTGCGGAAGCGTGATAAGAATCCTTCGTAGTCCATATTGTTATTCGTAGTCGTCAATAACGGCGTTAATCATGTCCATCATGGGTTTGGCGGCGCGAAACATCAGCTCTATCTCGTCGAGCCAGGCGTCGCCCTGGTAGAATGTGTCGGGGACCTGATGCCAGCAGCAGTAGTCCTTCTGGCGCAGGTATCCGACATAGGGCCAGTCGCGGGGGAAACCGGAAGGACAGGTCTTCAGACGCTCCAGTCCGAAGCCTTGAGGCTGGTCCCACGAGGATACGTCGGTGGGCGATGGCAGACTGACGGGGTCGGGGTTGCCGAAATACTTTAGGAACTCTGGATTTTGGACACAGCGCAGCCATTCGTCGATGTTGGCCATTATCTCGTTGCGGCATGAGGTTAGGATGTTGGTGGGCAACCAGTAATTGCCGCAGGCCACCATGCAGTGGCCGGGTTCCAGATGGATGTAGTAGCCGCCGTGTAGCGCCTTTTTGCCGTGGGCGGCAATGTAGGCTCCCAAGTGGTTCTTGTAGGGTGACTTGTCGCTGGAGAAACGTGTGTCGCGATAGAAACGGTAGGTGCAGTCCTTTACCGACAGGTGGGCTATCGAAGGGTCGAAGGTGGCGATGCGGGCGATGGCCTGCTGGACACCCTGCTCGAAGTCGGCACGGACGGCGTCGTATTCTTGACGGTGCTCCAGGAACCAGGGGCGGTTGTTGTTTTTCGCCAACAGGCGCAGGTACTTTAATATCTGTTTTGCATTCATATCAGAAGGCTGTTTTTTTAGGTGCTCCTAGTGGGGGCTGGCATGATTATTACTGTTCGGCGAGAATCTTCTTGATTTCCTCGTCGGTCTTGGTGAGCTTGTCCTTACAGAGCTTGATGAGTTGTTGGGCACGTTTCAGCTGTTCTGACATCTGGTCGATGTCGAGTTCGTCGTTCTCCATACGGCGAACAATGGCCTGGAGTTCCTGGTATGCCTGTTCGTATTTCAGTTCTTCTTTCATTTGATGATTGATTTGATGGTTCCTTTTTCAAGGCGGGTTTCTATCTGGTCGCCGGGATGCAGCGTCTTCGGGTCGCGGACGGCCCGGCCGTCCTTGAGCGTGATGCTGTAGCCACGTTTCAGTAGTAAGGTGGGGTCGAGGGCCTTCAGCTGCTCTGTCATGATCTCCAGCTTGTGACGCTCGGACGTCAGTTTGCGTTCGGCAATCAAGGGTATGCGCTGCTCGAGGGATGAAAGTTGAAGGTGAATCTGTGAGAGTCTTTGCTGCGCGTGACGCGCCATGCGATTCTGGGCGTCGTTGAGGCTATCGAGCGCCGTTTGGGCGTGGTCGATAAGGAAGGCAGCCGCGGCGGTGGGCGTTTTCACACGCTGATGGCTCACCATGTCGAGGATACACTCGTCGCGGTCGTGACCGATGCCGGTGATAACAGGCAGGGGGAAGTTGGCGACGTTCTCAGCCAGCGCCAGAGTGTCGAAACCCGACATGTCGCTGGTGGCGCCGCCGCCGCGGATGATGACGACACAGTCGAATGGACCCGTCGGAGAATCGACGGGAACAGTGGCCTCTTCGAATTGATAATTGAAAATTGAAGATTGAAAATTATAAATGCGGTTGAGGGCGGCGATGATGCTCTGCTCGACGTCCTCGCCCTGCATCGTGGCAGGGAAGAGCTGGCTGCGGAAAGCGAAGGGAGAGTCGGCCAGCTGGCCGGCAAAGTCACCGTAGCCGGCTGCCGTCTGACTGCTGATGACGGCGATGTTTAGACAGAAGGTGGGGAGCCGGAGCTCGCGTTGCAGGTCGAAGACGCCTTCTTCCTTCAGTTGGCGGATAATCTCCTGGCGTCGTCGGGCCTGATCGCCGAGGGTGTAGTTCGGGTCGATGTCGGTGACAATCCATGAGAAGCCGTATGCCTCATGGAACTGTGGATAAACCTTCAGCAACACCTTCATGCCCGCCCGCAACTGTTGGCCGGTGGTGCGCTCGAAGTAGGGACGGATCATCGTCCACTTTGACGCCCAACATTTGGCTGAGGCCCTAGCGACGGGGGTAGCTGCGCGGTCGTCGCGCTCGATGAGCTCCATATAGCAGTGGCCGCGGCTCTCGCGACACTCCGACAGCTCGGCCTCTACCCAATACTCATTAGGCATCTCCATCTCTATCAGTTCGCGAACGAGACTGTTGAGCTCAAATAATGTCAGACGTTTCTCGTTCCTCATTCTTCGTTCCTTATTCTTTGCTCCTTGTCAGCATGTCCTATCATATACGCCCGCCAGAAGTTGGGCTTGCCGTAGCCATATACATTGTTGGGTTCCTTGTAGTTGTCGGCCGTGCGTCGCACTAAATTGATGATGTCAAATGCTGACTTGTTTGGCAGACTCTGCCACAGACAGGCCACCAGGCCGCAGACGATGGGGGTCGAGAACGAGGTGCCCATGTCGCGGACGATGGAGCCGCGTCCCGAGATAAGTGTGGCAGGCGAACCGATGGCCATGACGTCGGGCTTGATGCGTCCATCCTGTGTGGGACCGACGGCCGAGAACGAGGCGTTGCGCCCTTGAGGACTTAGAGCGCCTACGGTCAGTATATCGTGGGCGTCGGCTGGTACGCAGATTTTCTTCCACGGACTCATGCCCGTGTTGCCGGCAGAGTTTACCAGGATGATGCCCTTGGCGGCCAGCAGCGAGGCCGTATGCGAGATGAGCGACGTCTCGCCGTCGAGGTCGTTCAGCCGGATGCACGGGTGGGGCGCGTCATATTCGTTGTAGCCCAGACTGCTATTGATAATGTCGACACCGGCGGAGTCGGCAAACTCGGCCGCCATGGCCCAGTAGTCCTCCTCGACAGGCTGCTCCGTCTGTTGGTCTTCGCATCGCAGCAGCCAGTAACGTGCCTCGGGAGCCGTGCCGACAAGTACCTCGGGCATGGATACCGCCATGGCCGACAGTACCTTCGTGCCATGATCGGTCTCGTAGTATGGTTGGTTGTCTCCCTGCTCATAGGCCACCGTTCTGGGATTGTGCCATACGAAGTCGTGTGTGCCGGCAATCCTGACGTAGAGGAAGGCTGGTATGCGGTTGACGTTTTGGAATCCCCCATCGAGCACGGCGATGGTCATGCCCCGTCCGCGCATGCCGATGCTGTGGAGCCGCTGCCCGTGGAGCGTCTCAATCTGCTCCTTGCCACCGCCGTAGTACTCGTGGGGTACAGAGTCCCAGGCATTGAAATATTCGTGATAAGGAGTCTTTGGGGTATGCTTGTCAATAGAGTCGGGCGACAGCCAGACGAGTTGTGCTCGCTTGACAAAGGGCAGGCGGCGTAGGGAGTCGATGATGGTGGAGTCAGCAGTATGGACGACAACGGTGTTGTTCCAGCGGCTCTTGCCCACTATGCTGACCCCCCGATGACCCTGAATCGTTCGCAGGTAATGTGGCGAGACCGGCAAGTCGGTGGAGTCGAGAGGCAGCCCCTGACGGCGCCGACGCTCGACAGATTTCTGTGAGAGCCATCGGGTGGGGTGTTCGAGCCGGTAGTTGCCTCCCTGCTTGTCGGCAAGTGTCAGGCGGAACATAAACTGCTGTCCGCCAGGATATTTTGTCTTGGTGGAAGCATAGCCGACAAGGGACGGTATTAGCAGGAATAAATAGGTTAAGAAGCGTATCACGGGTGCAAAGGTACTAATTAGTGAGCGAAAAACCAAATTTCTTTTGGTAGTATCAAAAAAAAAATGTAATTTTGCACATTGATTATGGATAATATGCAAGCTACACTCGAACTGGGTCAGAAACCGGTAGGTCGTCTGCTGTGGCAATATGCCCTGCCGGCGATGGTGGCTATGACGGCTTCGAGTCTGTATAACATCATTGACCGCGCGATGATAGGTCAGGTCGTGGGGCCTGAGGCCATTGCGGGCTTGGGCATCACCTTTCCGCTGATGAACCTGAGCGTTGCCTTTGGTGCCGCTGTCGGAGTGGGAGCCTCGACGTGTATCAGTGTGAAACTCGGACAGCGTGACTATGAGACCGCGGAGAACCTGTTGGGTAATACCGTGACGCTGAATCTCATCGTGGGGCTGCTGTTCATGGTGGTCTGTCTGGTGTTCCTCGACCCCATTCTGCGGTTCTTCGGTGCCAGTGACGTCACGTTGCCATACGCCCGCCAGTTCATGCAGGTCATTCTGGCCGGTAATATGATTACGCACATGTACTTCGGTATGAATGCTGTGCTACGAGCTGCAGGCAAGCCGCGTCATGCCATGTATGCGACACTCTTCACCGTGGGAATGAACATTGTGCTGGTCGTGGCGTTCGTCTGGTGGCTGCGCTGGGGAATCCGTGGCGCTGCCTTGGCAACCATCGTGTCGCAGACGTTGGCACTCTGCTGGCAAATGCGGATCTTCTCTGATAAGCGAGAACTGCTGCACCTGAAGCCCGGCATCTACCGATTGAAGTCCGATCTCGTGCGCAACATTGTGGCTATCGGCGTGTCGCCTTTCCTGATGCAGACCACCTCGTGCATCATCGTCATTTTCATGAACAACCAGTTTGTGCACTATGGCGGCGACATGGCTGTAGGTGCCTATTCGATAGCCAACTCTATGGCGATGGTGTTTTTTATGTTCGTGATGGGGGTTAATCAGGGTATGCAACCTATTGTAGGCTATAATTTCGGGGCCGAGAAGTTCGACCGTATGCAGCGCTGTTTGTGGCTGGCCATTGCCGCGGGCACTGTCATTCTTCTGTTTGGGTGGATACTGTGTATGCTGTTTCCCCAGGAGATTGCCCGCATCTTTACTACCGATCCGACGCTGATGGCGATGTCGGCTCGAGGCATCCGACTGGATATGCTCGTGTTCCCTATCATTGCCTCGCAAGCGGTCATTACCAATTTCTTCCAGTGCATCGGCAAGGTTAAGATCAGCATCTTCCTGTCGCTCTCGCGCCAACTGCTCTTCCTGTTGCCGCTGGCTTATGTCCTGCCGCTGTGGTGGCAGTTGGACGGCGTGTGGTATTCAATGCCCGCCAGCGATTTCATATCGTTTGCCATGACGTGGCCCCTGCTGTTCTGGTATTTAAAGCAATTCAAGAATTATGCAAGATAATCATATCATCATCAACGTTGGCCGTCAGGTTTGTGCTGGCGGTTTGGAGATAGGACGTCTGCTGGCGGAGGAGTTCCATGCCAAGTACTACGATCGTGAACTGTTGAACTTGGCGGCGCGAGAGAGTGGCTTCTCGGAGACCTTCTTCAAGCGCAACGATGAGCGCAAAGGCTTCTTCCGCTCCTTCCTCCACATATCTGGCACCAATGGCTTGCCCGGTGCTGGCTACTATCAGAACAATTTCTCGCAGGAGGGGCTGTTCAAGTTCCAGAGCGATGCCATCTTGAAGGCAGCACAGGAGTCTTCGTGCGTATTCGTGGGACGATGTGCCGACTATGTGTTGCGTGACTTCCCGCGCGTGGTTAATATTTTTATAACCGCATCAATGGAGGCGCGCGCAGCCCTCTTTATGAAGGAGAAAGACGTAAGCTACGACGAGGCTGTCAGACGGATTGAACATGTTGAGAAACGACGAGCCTCTTATTATAATTACTATACGGGCAAGAAGTGGGGCTATGCCGCCAGCTATGACCTCTGCATCGATTCTACAATACTGGGACCGACGGAGACGGCAAGTCTCATTGCCGAATTCATACGTAAGCGTTTCAATCTATGAAAAGGATAGGAATACTGAGCGACACGCATGCCTACTGGGATGACAAGTACCTGCACTACTTCGAACCCTGCGACGAGATTTGGCACGCCGGTGACATCGGCAGTGTCGAGGTGGCAGAGAAGTTAGCAGCCTTTCGACCGCTACGTGCCGTATATGGCAACTGCGACGGCGGTGACCTGCGGCTGATGTACCGTGAACTGAATCGATTCAAGTGCGAGGATGTTGACGTGCTCATCAAGCACATAGGCGGCTACCCAGGCAACTATGACGCAAGCATCCGCTCGACGCTATTTGCCAATCCGCCGCAGCTCTTTATTGCGGGACACTCACACATCCTGAAAGTGAAGTATGACAAAACACTCGGTCTGCTGCACATCAATCCTGGAGCTGCTGGACTGCAGGGCTGGCACAAAGAGCGGACGCTCATCCGCCTGACCATCGACGGGCGGGAATTCAAAGACTTGGAAGTAATAACATTAAGCGATAACAAATGAAAAGAACAATTGTAATTACCGGGGGCGCAGGCTTTATAGGAAGCCACGTGGTGCGTCTGTTTGTCAACAAGTATCCTGACTACCACATCATCAACCTCGACAAGCTAACCTATGCAGGCAACCTTGCCAATCTGAAGGACATCGAAGACAAACCCAACTATGAGTTTGTGAAGATGGACATTTGCGACTTCGACGCTTTCTACCAGCTGATGCAAGACAAGAAGGTGGACGGCATCATACACCTGGCAGCTGAGAGTCATGTGGATCGTAGTATCAAGGATCCGTTTACGTTTGCCAAGACCAACGTCATGGGAACGCTCTCGCTGTTGCAAGCCGCCAAGCTCTATTGGGAAAGCTTGCCCGAGAAGTATGAAGGCAAGCGTTTCTACCACATTTCTACCGATGAGGTCTATGGCGCATTGGAACTGACACATCCCGAGGGTATCGAACCTCCGTTCACTACGACTGCATCTAGTGCAGAGCATCATCTAGCTTACGGTGATAAGTTCTTCTTAGAGACCACAAAGTACAATCCTCACTCGCCGTACTCAGCCGCCAAGGCTTCGAGCGACCACTTTGTCCGTGCCTATCACGACACCTACGGCATGCCCGTCATTGTGACCAACTGTTCGAACAACTATGGTCCTTACCAGTTCCCTGAGAAACTAATACCACTCTTTATCAATAACATCCGTCATCGCAAGCCCCTGCCAGTCTACGGCAAGGGTGAGAATGTGCGCGACTGGCTCTTTGTCGAGGACCATGCCCGTGCCATCGACCTCATCTTCCATGAGGGCAAGATTGCCGAGACCTACAACATCGGCGGATTCAATGAGTGGAAGAATATCGACATCATCAAGGTGGTTATCAATACCGTCGACCGTCTGCTGGGTCGAAAGGAAGGTGAAGATATGGACCTCATCACCTTTGTAACCGACCGTGCAGGCCACGATTTGCGTTATGCCATCGACAGTACCAAGCTCCAAAAGGAACTTGGCTGGGAACCGTCGCTACAGTTCGAGGAGGGAATAGAAAAAACCGTCCGCTGGTATCTCGACAATCAGGAGTGGCTCGACAACGTCACTTCTGGTGACTATCAGAAGTATTACGAAAAGATGTATAATAATAGGTAACTAAACACCCCCTCTTTGCGAGGGGCTTGGGGATTTATATGAAGAAAATATTGCTATTAGGCTCAGGAGAATTGGGCAAGGAGTTTGTGATAGCCGCCATGAGGGCTGGCCAGTATGTCATTGCCTGCGACCGCTACGACAACGCTCCGGCCATGCAGGTGGCCGACGAGCGCGAGGTGTTCAACATGCTCGACGGCGACGCTTTGGAGGCTGTGGTAAAGAAACACCAGCCCGACATCATCGTGCCCGAGATAGAGGCTATCCGCACGGAGCGTCTCTTCAAATTCGAGGAGCAGGGCATACAAGTGGTGCCATCAGCTCGTGCCGTCAACTACACCATGAACCGCCGTGCCATCCGTGACCTCGCTGCTAAGGAGTTGGGATTGCGCACGGCCAAGTATTTCTATGCCAAGACATTCGAGGAGTTTCGTAAGGCTGCTGACGAGATTGGCTTCCCCTGTGTCGTGAAGCCCCTGATGTCTTCGAGTGGTCACGGACAGAGCTATGTCCATAATGACGGCGAACTGGAACGTGCTTTCCGCGAGGCGATGGAGGGATCGCGTGGTGATGTGAAAGAGGTGATTATCGAGGAGTTCATCGATTTCGACTCGGAGTTCACGCTGCTAACTGTTACACAGCAGCACGGTTGGCCGACGCTCTTCTGTCCACCCATAGGCCATGTACAGAAGAGTGGTGACTATCGTGAGTCGTGGCAACCCTACAAAATCAGCGATGAGGCGCTGAAACAGGCGCAGACAATGGCAGACAAGGTGACAAAGGCACTAACGGGAGCCGGCATCTGGGGCGTGGAGTTCTTCCTGACGCGTCAGGGGGAGGTCATTTTCTCGGAACTGTCGCCAAGGCCGCATGATACGGGCATGGTGACGCTCGGCCACACTACCAACCTCTCGGAGTTTGAACTGCATTTCCGTGCCGTCATGGGACTGCCCATCGCTGGCATTCATTTAGAACATGCCGGCGCTTCGGCTGTCATCCTCTCACCGACGGAGGCATCGACACCTGTTGACCGTTCACTGCTGCCATATAATCTTGAGACGGCTTTGCAGGAAGACTACACCCGTATTCGCATCTTTGGCAAGCCCGAGGCTCATAAAGGTCGCCGCATGGGTGTTGTCCTCTGCTATGGCAAACCTACGGATGACGTCAACGCACTCCGTGACAAAGCCAAACGACTGGCAGAAACGGTATTGGGAACGGATCCCTACGCAAAGCTGAGGTAAAAGTGTATAGTGAATATTTGCTATCGCTATGGAGAAAGCAAGACTCATTGACCTGCCGAAGATTGTTGACCCACGGGGCAACCTGACGGTAGCCGAGCAGATGAAGAACATTCCGTTCGATATCGCCCGTGTCTATTGGACGTATGACGTGCCGTCGGGTGAGCGTCGTGGCGGCCATGCCCACCGCACTTGCCAAGAGATTATCATTGCCGTCAGCGGCTCATTCGAAGTGACGCTTGACGATGGCCGTGGCGGTAAGGAGACTTACCACATGAACCATCCGTACCAGGGACTGTTTGTTGGGACGGGTATCTGGCGCACCCTCGAGGACTTCTCCAGCGGTGCTGTCTGTTTGGTGCTGGCCTCGGAGCTGTTTGATGAGGATGAGTATATCTACGACTATGACGAATTCCTGAGATTGAAGGAAGAGGCGAATAGTGGACAGTAAATAATTTGCTCAGGCGGAACATGTTCGAGATCAAGCGATATACGCCAGATAAGGCTACGGAGTGGAACGAGTTTTTGACTCGTTCAAAGAACGGAACGTTCCTCTTCGACCGTCGCTATATGGACTATCATAGTGATCGCTTTGAGGATAGCTCATTACTCATATATCGTAAGAATAGGTTATTTGCACTTCTTCCAGGGAACACCAAGGATAAGACGTACTATTCTCATCAGGGACTTACATACGGGGGGCTTATTACTGACAGTCAGGCAACGGCGGAGCACGTCTGCAACGCCTTTGATTCCGTCAACGAATTGCTGCGCTCTGAGGATTATCAAAAGGTAGTGTATAAGCCAGTACCTTGGATTTATCATGCTCTGCCGGCTGAGGAGGATGTTTATGCACTCTTTGTCAGATGCCATGCCCGCTTGGTGGAGCGCGATGTGTCTTCAACCGTTTTCCTGAAAAACAGGCTGAAGTTTACGGAGTCTCGTCTGTCGGGTATTCGGAAGGCCAAACGTGAGGGGCTGGTGGTTCGAGAGAGTGATGACGTAGAGTCGTTCTGGCGCATATTGTGTGATAATCTTCATCGTAAATACGGCGCGACCCCGGTGCATACGGCTTATGAGATGCGGTTGCTGAAGGGACGCTTCCCTTCTGAAATAAAGCTCTTTATGGTTTATCGTGACAATTCACCTTTAGGAGGTACAATACTCTACTTGACGCCTCAAGTGGTGCATACGCAATATATTTCTGCTTCTGAGGACGGGAAACGGGTGGGAGCGTTAGACTTGCTCTTTGACCATTTGCTCGGGGATGAGAATTTCCATCAACCGTATTTTGACTTCGGGACGTCAGCATTGGGGAATACGAACGAGGTTAATTCTTCTCTGATTTTCCAAAAGCAGGGCTTCGGAGGACGTAGTGTGTGTTATGACTGGTACGAATACGACCTATGATAAAGTATCTTGACCTGAAACGTATAAACGACCTGCATGATGCCGAGTTGCGTCAGGCCATCGGACGTGTGATGGATAGTGGCTGGTACCTGAAGGGAGATGCAACTCGCCAGTTCGAGGAGGAGTATGCCACTTTTATTGGAACGCGTCATTGCGTGGCCTGTGGCAATGGACTCGATGCGCTGACGCTGATTCTCCGTGCATATATCGAGATGGGCGTGATGCGTGAGGGAGATGAGGTGCTGGTGCCTGCCAATACGTATGTGGCAAGTATACTGGCCATTACCGAATGTGGCTTGACGCCAGTGTTGGTAGAACCGCGGATAGATACTTTCCAGATTGACGATGAACAGATAGAACAGCTTATCACTTGCCGTACGCGCGCCTTGATGATTGTACATTTGTATGGCATCTGCGCCTACACGGAGCGCATTGGGGATATCTGTCGTCGTCACGGACTGAAACTCATTGAGGATAATGCACAGGCGCATGGCTGTTCCTTCGCGGGTCGTAGGACAGGCTCACTTGGCGATGCCGCTGGACATAGCTTTTATCCTGGTAAGAATCTTGGTGCGTTAGGCGACGCCGGGGCGGTGACTACCGATGACGAGGAATTGGCGTGTGTCGTCGCTTCCTTGGGTAATTATGGCTCCTCACAAAAATATGTCTTCGACTATTGTGGTCGCAACTCGCGCATGGATGAACTACAGGCGGCCGTCTTGAGTGTTAAGCTGAAATATCTGGATGCGGAGAACCAGATGAGACGCGATATTGCAGCCTTATATATTGATAAGGTGAAGACGCCCTCAGTCAGAGTACCGCAGACAGACCGTGATAGCGTTTGGCATATTTTTCCCATCCTTTGTGAACGGCGCGACGCCTTGCAGCAGTTCCTGAGTGAACATGGTGTTGAGACGCTGATTCACTATCCTATACCTCCTCATAAGCAGGCCTGCTATCGTGGATGGGGCAATATGTCATTCCCGGTAACAGAGCGTATCCATTACCAGGAACTTAGTCTGCCTTGTAACCAGATGACTACCGTTGCCGATGCTAAGCAGATAATCAAGTTGTTGAATACTTTCTAAAGAAGAAATATGGAATTGTACCCGTTTTGTTTCGTCCCAAATTTGCACCCAGTCATTTGGGGTGGCAATAGACTTTGCCGCTTCAAGGGACTGG
>Ga0326512_10002879_pt1 | contig 12706 bp, 19 predicted proteins | sample 1_2617_0518_D_FD_203652 | JGI IMG/M metagenome (GOLD analysis project Ga0326512, IMG submission 203652) | Bovine rumen microbial communities from UC Davis, California, United States - 1_2617_0518 | ecosystem: Host-associated > Mammals > Digestive system > Stomach > Rumen | place: USA... | reverse complement strand
CACGTAAGCAGGATGGGCTGGATTTGAGCCAGCGCATTTGGCGCATTGTTGGTGAGGGTAAGGAGGAGCTGGAGCTGGCACTGGATTTGGGGCTGGGTGAGGGCATGGATGCTGGAGAGTTGAGCAGGGAGGTGAGAAAGTACCTGCTTGAACCCGAAAAGCTGTTTAGGAGGGTGCGTAACAAGCATGGAGAGCTGGTTTTGAGCAAGGCTGCAAAGGCTTACCATCCAGGGCAGGGTGTTTACCGCTCCAGCTACAAGAATGCCATGCGAGTAACACGCACAGAGACCAACATGGCTTATAGGACAGCCGACATAACACGCTGGCAGCAGCTGCCATTTGTTACTGGCTATGAGGTTAAAACGAGCAAGAGCCATAAGGAGCGGATGCCAATGGGTGATATTTGCGATGATTTGGCAGGTGTGTACCCAAAGGGCTTTATGTTCAAAGGCTGGCATCCTCACTGCCTCTGTTACATTGTGCCAAAGCTCTGTACGGATAAGGAGCTGGAGGAGCTTACGCAGCGCATACTGGATGGCACAGAGGATGAGTTTACACCTGCTGGCATGGTTGAGGATGTGCCCGACCAGTTTAAGGAGTGGGTGGCAGAGAACACAGAGCGCATTGAGGCAGCACAGAGCCTGCCTTATTTCCTGCGTGACAACTACCCGAATGGCGATATAACAAAGGCAGGCAAATGGGTGCAGCAGATAGCTAACGAGGCTGGAATGGGCAATATGGCACAGCTGGTAGCAAAGAGCGAGGTGGAGCTGGCAAAGTTCGCCAACGTGCAGGCTATGAGCCAAGAGGCATGGGAGGCAAGCAGTAACTTTGTGCCTGCGGATGGAGAGGAGCTGGAGCTGCTGTTGAGCGCAAAGAGTGGCAGTAACTTTAACTCTGTGTACACGCTGGCAGAGCCTGCCACAATGGAGGCTATACTAAAGCAGGCTGGCAAGGGTGTGGATGCATTTAGCGGATGGCTCTCAAAGGAGGAGCTTGCAGAGCTGGAGCGTGTCGCTACCATGGCAAAGTACTCCACAAAGCAGGAGGGCAAGCTGGTGGCTGCGATGGGGCGCAAAGAGCTGGAGTATGCGCTGGGAGGTGGCAAGACTGCCCAGTTTGGGCAAAGCCTGCACTTTGGCACTAACTACGCAAAGGCTGCAAAGAGTGCTTTGGCAGCAGAGGAGGAGCAGGTGCTGGTAGTTGTTCGCACACCTGCTGGCAGCAGGTACGTGCAAACCATGGCTGGAGAGGCGCAGCAGGCGGTAATGCTGCCAAACACCAAATACAAGCTGCTGGGCACAACGGAGAAAACCATTGTGCAGGCAGGCAAGAGCACAAAGCTGGTGCAGTATGAGCTGGAGCTGGTGGATGATGGCAGCAAGTTTGTGAGCCAGCTGGTTGCAGATAATGCAAAGGTACAGAATGAGCTGGCAGCGTTTGGCAAGGCAAAGAAAGCAGCAGAGAACGTGATAAAGGCTGCACAAAAGGGCAAGTATGAGCTGCTGGGCATTGATACGCTGGAGCTGGAGAAAATGATAACGCTGGGCAAGGCTACCACAGCAGAGGTTAAAGCCAAGACACAAGAGCTGGCAAAGGCTATGGCAGCAGCTAAAAAGGCTGCACTGGAGGAGGCAAAGAGCCAGCCTAACCTTTGGCAGCTGGCGCAGGAGTTCGGAGAGGCAGATGCGCAGGTCTTTATGGCTAACTGGCAAAAGCACATGGCAAAGAGCAGCATCTACACCACACCCCAGCTTTTCCTCAAAAAGGTTATTGAAAAGGAGCTGTACTATGCAAAGCTAAACCCCACCAAGTACAAGACCACTGGCAAGTTTATAGAGTACATGGAAAAGCTCCAAGTGCAGTATGAGGCAAAGGTGCAGCTGGCAAACATACAGAGCGATATAGATGCAGTGGTAACATTTGCTGGCACATGCAAGAGCAATGCCAAGATACACAGCATGGTGAGTGAGCTGCTGCACGCTTCCAGCAGCACACAGCTGGATATTGCAGAGGTAAAGAGCAGGCTGGCTACTGCGCAGGCTGAAATGGATAGGCTGCAAAAGGAGCGCATAAAGCTCATGGCAAAGAAGATGGGGCAGGCAACAGCGCAGACTGGAGGCATAGACATGACAGCCGTATATACGCAGGATGAGCTGGATAAGTATAACCTGCTGCATAGTGAGCTGCAAGCATTGCTTACCAAGGCAAAGGGCGATTGGCGAGATTATGCAGTGGTACAGAAGCAGGAGGAGCTGGCAAGGTTTGTTACGCAGCTGGGAGAGAAATACCAAAGTGTAAACCCAGTATTGCCTCATATAGGAGGTGTAACCGATGCACAGATAAAGCAAGCCATTAAGGACTATTTGGCGGCAACACCCAAAAGCTACACTTTCCGAGCACCAGTTGGCGGTGCTTACCAAGCGGACTACTGCGAGCAGTATGCACTTAAAATTGGTGTGCCAAAGGAGGAGTTGAGCCTACTGCGCAGGTACACAAGAGCCAGTGGCTTTATTAACGACTACAAGCTGCAAAACGATGGCTGGAGGTACACATGCAGGGTAACATCACCAAAGGAGCTTAAAGAGCTGCAAGAGCTGCTGGATAAGTACGAAATCTCCTACAATGGCATTTGTGAGAAGATGCCAAGGTACAACAGCCACACGTTTAGAGGTGTGAAGGTAAAAGACCCAGCAGGATTCCAGCAGATGATAGATGATTTGCAGGATGCATACAAAAATGGTGGCACATGGGTAAGCGTAAACCCAATGAGTACCAGTAGGCGCATATCTGTTGCAGATGAATTTGGTACTGATGCCACATTCTTGATACATGGTCGTACTGGTGTAAGCGTAAAGCCAATAAGCTACTACACGACAGAGGATGAGTATGTGTTTAGGGCTGGCAGCAAGTTTAGGGTGCTGCGCATAGAGAAAGCCAAGAAAGCGGACATTGCACGCAAAGGAAACTGGATAATTGAGCTGGAGGAGATACTATAAAAAGAGAGCATGGTGTTTTGCCATGCTCTACTCATTTATTTGCCGTTATAGCTTTGCCAGTACCTCTCTTTGTCTGCATCCGCTACACGATCTATTTTGCCCTGCACAAACTCATGCCATTGCTTGCTGCTTATTTGCAGGTTTTCCGTGCTCATAAAGTGCCCATGCTCCAGCTCCCACCACATATTAGCGTACACTCCTTTTTTGATGTCGCTGTAATACTTGTATGGGTTCTGTGCCTCTCCATTGTACCACTTGTAATAGCTGGGCAGCTCATCGGCTGGCACAATGTTAAACTGGGGCTTGTAGAAACGCTCCAAGTGCGCATGTTCGTAAAGGTACAGCGTGTAACGCTGGCAGGCACAGCTGCACCACTCCTCATCGAGCGCAAAGCCATAGGCAATAAGTGCAGCCTCCAAGCTCTCAAACACGCTTTGAGGCTCTTTGTGCTTCTCAAAGAACTGCATCCATGTTGTGCCCTCTACCTTGCTGTATTTCTCCCAGCCATTAACCCACCAGCACTCAAAGCACCAAAAGGCACTGGCAATGTAGTTATACCTCATTGCGTGTGCCCCCTGCTTTTCGTTTATCTCCTCAAAGGGGTTGCTTTTCTCTCCTTTGTAGTACTTTAATTCCGTTTGCTTTGCCATAACTTACTACCTTTTTGAATTTACCATTACATAAAAACTTTCTCTCAAACAAGCTGTCTGTTTCCAAAACATCGCAGTAGTGGAAACCTCTATCACCATAATATGATGGCTCACACCATACCCAGTGTTTACAACCGCTGCACATTGATTTAGCCATACCTACCTCTCAATTAGTGGCAGAATGCCATGTTTTTTAAGCAGCTCATAGAGGAAAAGCCTGCCCGACTGCCTCCAGTAGGTGTGCATTGCAGTGCCATAGCTGCCATCACCCCTTTGGTACTCATGCGTAACGCTCTGTGTGTACCCCTTGCAAGCGTGGCAGGTGTACAATATCCACTGCCCATTTACCTTGTACTGCACACGCAACTCTGCCAGCTTTTTGTTGAACGTAACTGCGCTAAAGCCATAATCGGCTGCAATCTGCGTGGTTGTTACCAGCTCTTTGCTTGCCAGCACATGCTCAATGTAGCTCTTTTGCTCCTGCACCTCTGCAACCTGCGCAGCCAGCACCTTGTTTTGCTCTTGCAGCACCTCTATTTGCTGTTGCTGCTGTGCGTTTGCCTGCCTTTGCTCCAGCAGCTGCTGTGCCATGCCCAAAACCAGTGCAGGGTCTTGCAGCAAAGCCTCCAGCGTGGGCTGTGTGGCTGTCATGCCAGTAGTAAGCAGCTCCTTTATGCGGTCATTGCACCAAATGGCAAACTTTGGGCTTAACCAGCGTGCAAACTCCATTGCCACATCCTCATGCATCCATGTGCCCTGCTGCTTTACGTTACCACCTTTAACCACCTGCACCAGCTGCGATGGGCAAATCTGCCTATCGGCTGCAAGCATGGCGATAAACTCTTTGCTGCCCTCTGTGCGCAGCCAATCCTTTGGAGCTTTGCCAAAGCCGTTTGCCATCTGCGTGGCATTAACCATGAGCCTGCCATCGGCTCTCCTAAAACTCACTGGTGCTTGCTCATACTGGAACACCTGCACCGCTGTTGTTGTACCATTACTCATATTGTACGCTGTAAAGAAAGAGGGGCAAAGTGCGGTGTACGGATGTGGGAGGTGTACAGCCAGCAACAATGCCCCAATGTTTCCTTTATCAGCCATCTGCCAGTGCTCCCACACAGCTGGCAGTGCTGTAACGAGTACAAAAATAGTTATAAAGTGTGACAGCAAAAAATAATGTGTGCAGAATTTTTGTAAGTAACTAAAATTATGGTGTTTCCCAGTCGTAAAAGCCTCCTTTGGTGCTCATATCCTCCCAAACAAAGAGGCATTTATCCTCATGCTGATAGTTGCCTGCTCCATACTCCAGCTGTTTGTAGCTGTACCTGCCCGATAGGTAGCCATTGGTAATGTTACTGGGGCAGTACACAAGCAGCGTATATGCGCCAAACTCTGCACCTGCAATGTAGCCAATAGTGGAGGTGTAGGCAGCTGCAACCTCACTGCCTCCCTGCTGTACCGCAATGCCATCTGCCAGCTTTGGCTGCTCTGCTGCCAGTGTACTTGCAGGCACAGCAAACAACATTGTTGTGGCACTCCAAGGTTTTGGGTTGTAAAACTCACTGCCTTTGGGTGCAAGGCTCTCCAGCACATCCACCTTAATGTAGCGTGCTCCCTTTGCTGGCTCTCCACTCTCCTCATCCTTGCTGCAAGCACACAGCGCAGCGACAGCCAGCAGCGCAAAAAAGGTTGTCCGTATTGCTTTTATCATACCTATGGGCTGGGCTTTAGTGCTCCAGCGGTGCAAAGGTACGAAAAAAGCCCGACAAAGCCATAAAAAAAGCTGGCAAGTAACTTGTACGTGCCAGCCATAGAAACAGCGACAGAGGCTGTGAAAACAGCTAAAAAAGCGGCTCATGGTTTGCCACAGCATACTCAAACTCCTCTACAATGCACTGCTGCTGTGGTGTAAGCCTCTCCCATGCCATTTGCTCCAGCTGTGGTGGTATGTAGTACTCGCTGCCCTTGTCTGCCATGGCTATTGAGCCAGTAATTGCTGCCAGCGTGTCCGCATCACCTCCCATGCTCACAGCCAGCCTTACAGCGTGCTCCCAGTTGGTGCTCTCAATGTAGCACTTAATGGCTACTGGCACGCTACCCATGCACGTTTCATCAAACTTGTACGTTTTGCGCAGCTCCTCCAAGTTAAAGTGCAGGTTGTACCCAAACTGCTGCTCCACATACTTTACCACCTCTGCACGGCTGCTGCCATGTCGCAGCATAAAGATGCAGGCGGCTACTGCGCACGCTCCCTTGCACCCTTCGGGGTGGCTGTGCGTACACTCTGCGCTCATGTATGCCTGCTCCAGCGTTTCCTCCAGCGTATCAAACAGCCAGCCCACTGCGCTAACCCTCATGGCACTGCCATTGCCATAGCTGTTGTAAGCCTCCAGCAGCGGGTCTGTGAGCCAGCGGCTAAAGCTACCACCATAACCTCCCATGGGTGAGGGAAACTTTATTGCCCAATAGTGCAGCGCATACTTGTAGGGTATGCCCGAAAGCAGGGCATCTGCAATGGCTATTGTGAGTATGCTATCATCCGTAATGTTGCTGTGCAGCTTATCAATGGGAAACTCCAGCTGCTTTGTTGGCATAAACTCATACTTGCTGCCCATGTAATCGCCAACTATTGCACCCATGAGCGTAAAATTGCCTTTCTCGTTTTTCATTGTTGCTTACCTCTGTTTGTGGCTGTGCGGTTAAGCTCCAGCCTTGTTATTGTACATAAGTTGTTTTTGTATGGCTCTCGCAGGTTGTGCTTGCATAGCAGTGTGGTGTAGCTTATGCCAACTACCTTTGGAGGCAAGAGCCTAAAGATGGCACGCTTGCTGCCAAATAGGTACTTTGTTTTGCCGTTATACGGCTGTGCCAGCTCTACCAGTATGGCACTATCCTTATTGCCTCTCATACGCTCTTTTGCTCCTCCTCCAGCTGTTTAATGGGTATGTTGCACAGCACCTTTTGGCTGCACTCTCCTTGCAGGAAATCAACTGCCAGCCATGCTATGCAGCGTGCCTGCACGCTTTGGCAGTTGGCTGCTATATGCTCCAAGCTCTCATCCTTATCGCACAGCACCCTCAATGCCTCTCTGTACCCTGCCTTTACCTCTGCATTGGCTGGCAGCTTCATGCCTGCCTCCTGCCTGCGCTGGTTTATGAGCGTAATGGCACTCTGTATCTCCTCCTCTGTACGTGTAATCATGGCTGCACCTCCTTTCCGTTCTGCTTTGACAGCATTTCCAGCATCTTCTCATAGTACAAAGCACGCTGCTCTTTGGTTGCTACATGTATGCTGGCTTGCATATCCTTGTGTGTGGATGTCGGCAAAAATGCCATTGTGTCTGCATCCATTGAGTAAAGCAGGTGAAAGTTACGTATATCGCTGTTGCAGTCTATGGGGCTTAACAGCAATGCCAACGCTCTATCACATGGCTTGTTCTCACTCTTGTACGTAATCTCTAAAACCTCTCCAGCCTCAATGCGCTGGGGTTCTTTGTTTGTTGTTTCGTTTGCCATAATTGTTACTTGTTTTTGGGTTGTCTTTATTGGTTAAATTTCACCTCCAGCAGCCTCTCTGTGGCATATTTGGCATTACTGGTTAGCTGTCTCTGCCAGCAGCCGTTACTGGGTGACCACTTAAAGGCTGCTGCCTTAATGCGTGTGCGCTCCTCCTCACTGGGCTTGCTGTTAAAGTAAATGCGTATGCGCTCATCAGCAGCACACAGCTCTACCTTACCACCTCCCATTACCTCAAACTCCAGCTCCTTATTGCCTGCCTCTTGTGTGCGTGTGAGCTGTGCAATGCGCTCCTTTGTAGCCTTGATTTTGGCATTGTTGTTGGTGAGCTGGAAAGGTGCAAAGCCTTTGCCCCACCAGCTCTGCCCATCCATAAGCAGCACTGCGTTTTGTTCCGAGATACCAAGAGCTACAAGCTCATCCATCTGCTCTACATCCGAGAGCTTTTTACTGCGCACAATCTTATTGGCTGCTTTCATTTGCTCTTGCAGCTGCTCCAGCCCCTCCAGCTTATCCTCCAGCCGTGCAATCTCATCCCAGCCAGTGAGCCTATGCTGCCTATTGGCACGCTTTACTATGCGCTCTTTCCACTCTATCAAGCGCATCATGGCATTGTGCTCATGCTGGTTTGTTTTCTCATGCCTGCGGTTGTTAAAGTTACCTGCACCAGTAATCATTACGCTAAAGCACCTGCTCATAGCTCCCAGCCAAGCTCTGTAAAGCTCCAAGTATTTTTGCTCTGCATACTCATGCATCTCTGCTGGCAGCTGCTCCAGCAGGCTTTGCAGCCCTTGCTCTGCCTCTGTCAGCAAACGCTCTCCAGTCTCTTGTGGGTGGAAACTGGTTGCTTGTGTGGCTCTGTATGCCAGCTCTTTCATTGCCATTACGCTGGCTCTCCTCTGTACGTTTTCCATATTGCTCAATAAATGTAAATGTATGGTAATGTTTTGTAATCCTCCTTTGTGGCTCTCCTAACCACCTCCCACCTTTTGCCGTTCCAGTGCCTTACCCTGCTATTGCTTACTACATTGTAGCCAGCATCCACTACTATTTGGGGCGGCTGGGTGCGCATTATGCGGCTGGCTATCTCCTTACGCTTTAGTGTGCGCTTCTGCCATTCAGCCTGCGCTACCTTGTAGGCTGCTGTAAGCTCTCTTTTTAGCTTACCCTTGCTCACTCTCTCAAAGGGGTAGCCATTGTGCTTTAGCGTGCGCTCCAGCTCCTCACCAAGCCTTATTTTGCTTTCGGTTGTCAGCACAAAGTACTTAAACTCCTCGCTGCCACAATGTGCCACAACTGGCTCTTTTAAGAACACATCCAGCTCCAGTGCATCCACCATCCTTGTTTGCCCCTCCTTTTTGTAAGCATAGCTGTTTAGCTCTACCTCAACTGGGTTAAGCAGCTGCTGGTAGCCTAACTTTAGCAGCTGGTATGAGGCGAAAATTATTGGCTCATTCCATGAGCGTGCAAAGTACACCTTGTGGCTGGGGTGTATGCCTTTGGTGTTTGCCAGCTGCTCTGCCTTATCCTTTGGGTAGCCAGCAGCCATGTAGCTATTCTCATCCCATGCCAGCCAGCCCTTACCCTCTACGTACAGCCCCCACTCTCCTTTGCGGCACTGGCAAAAGTAGCCATCGGGGTTACGTGGGTTGCAGCTAAAGTTTAAGCCCTCCAAGCTGCGTACCTGCATTTTGCCCTCGTACTGGGCAAGCTGCTCCATTTCAATTTTCCAGTCTAACATATTACTCTTTGTTTTGGTTTGCCAGTTCGTGAAATATGTGCTCCAGCTTTGCAAACGCATTATCCAGCTTATCAAGCATGTTTATTGCTGGGTCGGGGCACTCCTTTAACTCCTTAATTGGCACTGGGGCTTGCTCTCCTAAAAAGTAGCTCCAGCACACCTTACCATCTTTGGCATTACAGCCCCTGCATCCTCTTGCATCCATTGTAAGCCTCCTTATCCTTTAACTCATACACCTTGTACACACACTTGTTTGCTGGGTTCCATGTATCGTAGCACACACCATCCACAACAGCCGTGAGGTGGTTTGCTACGCTCACAATGTACCTGCCTTTTGGGTGGCTCTTGCAAAAGCCCTCCAGTGTCATGCGGCTCTCTCCTTTTACAGCCTTTACAGAGCTGCTGGCAAAGCCCCATGCTGCAAACACCTGCTCATAGTTCTGCTGCCCATTGGGTATGTTGTACGTTTTGCGTGCATTCTCTACCAGCACATCAAAAGCCTGCAACCAAGTTAGATCTGCTGCAATGCTAAACGCACGTATTACGCAGTCACCCTTTTTGCTCTTATTGGCTGGCTCTGTGGGGTTCGGCTGCATTACGCTAAACCACTTTGTTTCCTTGTGGTAGTCAGCCCTTGTTTTAATTACTGCCATAGTTACTGCTCAATTACCTCTTGTATAACATCCATTACCTCACTCTCCAAGCTGTCTATTGCGCTTTGCAGGTTATCCAGCCCCTCCTGCATGGTGCAGCCTCTGTCGCTCTCTTGCAGGCTTTCGGGCATGTTGTCGTAAGCCTCCTGCTACTCCTCCATAACGCTCTCCAGCTCATCCCTTAACTGCTGGAGCTGTTCGCTTATCTCCTCCAGCTGCTTTCTCCTTTGCTTATTCATAGTGCCAACTCCTTATTAAGTGGTTCAACCCAGTGTACATCCTTGTAGTGCAGCAGCCCAGTGTGCTGTATCTGCTCCAGTGCTGTTTTGCCTCCTATTGGGGTGTATGGCAGCTGCCCATCCGCTTTGAAAGCCAGCCAGCCAAAACCCTCAACATACAAGCCATACTTGTTGTGCGCATACTTGTGAGGTGTGTTGTGCTCATCGGCAAACACAAGCCCTGCAAGGCTCTTTACCTCCAGCTTTGCGTTAAGCTGTTCTGTTGTTACTTGTGCCATAATTCTCTATTGTTTAATACTTGTTTACCACTAAACCCTTGCTGCACATGGAGAGGCTGTAACCCTCCTTTTTCAGCTCGTCTATCACCTTTGCATTGCTCTCTTGTATGAGTATGTCGTAAGTGTGTGAGTAGTTGTCGCTCACTGGTACTATAAACTGGGCTTTGCAGCTGTTGCTTGTAGCTACCAGCATTACTGCCTTTACAAAATCCTCTACGCTCATGTTGAGGTGCAAGCCATGGAACGTGCCATTAACGTGGGTGTTTATTACCTCGCAAACCATTGCACCCAGTGCGCTGTTGTCTAACATTTCCTTTGCCATAGTTGTAGTGTTGTTTTAGTGGGGCTGGGAGTGCCAGCCCCAGTGGTTGTTACTTGCTGTTGTTGTTTAACTCTTGAAAGATGTGCTTTGCGGTGTCTATGCTGCCAAGCATTTGGCTGTATATGTACCCAAAGTAGTACCATGCAACCTGCACATCCAGCTTAATCTCATGCCCTGCACCATTTCTGTAACCAATGAGCCTCTTTGCTTTTCTATCTGCCTCCTCTTTACTCTCAAACACCACTGCCCAAATACATGCTGGGCGCAGGGGTGCTCCCTCATAGCCTTTGCCCTCTCCACAATAGCAGTAATCTACTCCTGCACCATCGTTACCTGCTACTACGTAGCCATTGCAATTCTCTTTCAGCTCCTTTGCCTTATCGCAAACAGCCTGCATTTTGTTTAAGTACTCCAGCTGCTGCTCTGTGTAGCTGGTTGTGTTCTCAATCTTGTGTGCCATAATCTTGTAGTGTATTAAAGGGTGAATATTCCAATTTTCTTAACCAGTGCCAGCACCTCCTTTTTGGTAGCCAGTCTGCTGGGTATCTCTGTGCCATTGGCACTCTTTCCGTAACGCTTGCCATTGCAAAGCTCATACTCTCTTGTGCCTACGCAGCTCTTGTAAGCCCTAAACTGCACACAGCCGTAAGCTATTACCCAGTGCGTTCCACCTCCAAATGGCATGTAGTGCCCTTTGTCATCGCTCCAGCTCTCACACTGCCTATACGCTGTAAAGTAGCGTGTGCCTGCCTCATTGTACAACACAACTCTGTAAGCGGAGTTTTCGCATTTGTGCTTTAGGGTTGCACGCTCAAAAGCCAGCTGCCCTTGTACCTCTTGTGGTAGTTCTGTAAGTTTCATAGCTCTTATTGTTTAGTGGTTATACTTCTCTTGCAGTTTGGCAAACAAAGCGTGCATTGCCTTGTCATTACCTTTTATATCGTATATGCGTATAAGCTCCTCTGCGTAAGCGTTTGCCTTGTGCAGTGCCTCCAGCAGCTCTTTGTTAGCGTGCTCTCTCTCCTGCTCTCTCTTGCTGCGCTCTGCTGCCAGCTCCTGCTTTAGGCTTGTAATCTCATCCACCATGGCTTTGGTAATATCCAGCTCATGCTTACGCTTGTACTGCTTGCACCATGCATCTTTATCCAGTGGGCTGCTCATATACATCTTGTGCAGCTCCTCAAACTGCTCTGTGGTACACCAAATTTGTGTCCTCATTGTAAATTCGCTCTGTAACATATTGCTCAAATTGTTTAATTGTGTAACCTTTTTGCCGTTAGCGTGTATATTTGTCACGCTTAACACACTGCAAAAGTAGTATGATTTATTCAATACACAATAACTTTTCTCAAAATTCTTTGTTTTCTGCTGTGTTTTTAACTCTTATTAACAGAAATCTAACTCAATCACCATGAATTACTTACAAAAATTTTGCGTGTATTATATTCACACCTACACATATTTTATGTATCTTTGCATCGGTTTAACCACTTAAACGCATTTAGCATGAATAAGAAATTACTGGAAAACTTGAAAGCCAAATGCAAGGACATGGGGCTTTCGGAGGCAGCACTGGAGCAAATTGCTGGCATAGCAAGCAATGGGCTGGAGGAGACTGCCACAGACGAGGCGATTGAGGAACGTGCAAAGCAGTACGTGCCCATTTTGCAGGCAATGCAGGGTGAGGCAACACGCTGGGCACAGAAAAAGCAAGAGCCTCCAACACCTCCCACACCACCTGCACCACCACAGCCGAAACCCGATGAAGCCGAGCCGTGGAAAGCAGCACTTGCGGAGATGGAGAAAAAGTACGCTGGTGTAGTGGAAACACAGAACACCACCATTGCCGAGCTGCAAAAGAAACTTGCAGCCAGTGAGCGTACTGGAGTAATAGCAGCTGAAATGAAAAAGCTGGGCTTAACGGAGGCTGACATGGAGTTTGTTAGCATTCCAGCCGATGCCAACATCAGCGAGTATTTGGGTAAGTACAAGCAGAGCCTTGTAAACAGAGGCTTAAAGCCTGCCGACCCGAACACAAGCAAGGAGGCAAAGGACAAAGCAGAGAGCGACATGGCAGATGCCATGCTAAAGCAATTTAGTGTTGGTAGCGAGTAGTAATAACAATTAACACGAAGGAACAATGAAACGTACTTTCACAACGTATGGAGGTGACCGACCTCTTTACACACAGCCCCCTATCCAAGTTGTAGGAGGCTTTACGCTCGACCCGACCCAAACCAACTTTGCTGCTGGTGCAGTAATTCCCTTTGGCACGCTGGCGCATGTAGATGAGAGCACCCGACTGGCGAAGC
>Ga0326512_10002878_pt1 | contig 12706 bp, 14 predicted proteins | sample 1_2617_0518_D_FD_203652 | JGI IMG/M metagenome (GOLD analysis project Ga0326512, IMG submission 203652) | Bovine rumen microbial communities from UC Davis, California, United States - 1_2617_0518 | ecosystem: Host-associated > Mammals > Digestive system > Stomach > Rumen | place: USA... | reverse complement strand
GCTCAAATACCACCCGGGCGACTACCGTTCAATCAAGAACATCAAATACAAGGCTGGCGAGTGGACGAAAGCGGCGAATGTCATTCACTACTTCGACGTGCTGCGCCCCGAACAAGTGCGCGGCGTGTCGGATTTCGTCTCTGCGCTGGAAATACCCGCCGATCAGAAATCCTACCGCTCGTCCGTCACCACATCCGCAATCAACGCCGCGAACGTCTCTGGCGTGCTGGAGACCGACCAAGTGCCGGAATGCTTCGATGACGACGATGCGGCAATCGGCAAGTGCGCAATGGAAGTCAAGCCCAACACTGTGTTTCAAATGCAACGCGGTGCGCTCGTCACTCTCCCGGAAGGTTGGAAGATACACCAACTCCAAGCGAACCAACCGACTTCGCTCTATCCCGATTTCACGCGCGCGCTGATTGCGGAAATGGCGCGGTGCATCTCCATGCCGGTGAATATCGCCATGTGCGATTCGTCGCAACACAATTTCGCGTCCGCAAAACTCGACCACACCGTATACGGCGACAAGATAAACTCCATCCGCTCCATGTTGGCCACGAAGGTGCTGGATCGCATTTTCTTCAAGTGGCTGGAGGAATACGCCGTCTATCAAAGGATCGACGAAAAGACGATGGACGCGCTCGCGGACGTGGAATGGCTGTTTATGGCGAGGGGCAATGCGGATGTGATGAAGGATGCTTCGGCTGACAATACGCGCCTCGGCAACGCTTCGCTTTCCTACGAGACCCTCTACGCGAAGGACGGCAAGGACTGGAAGCGCGAAGTGCGCCAAGCGTTGTCGGAACGCGCCCAAATGATGGCATGGTGGATGGATGAATGCCGCAAGAACGGTCTGCCCGAAGAAACGCCATGCCCATTCTTCGCAAAGTCTGCGGCGACGCCCGCCGCGCCGACTGAAGACCAACTTGAACACGACGCACAAAAGAACCTCAACCCGAACAATCGTGCAAAGGCGAATTGACGGAAAGTCCACATACGGAGGAATGAAACATGCCACCTGAAAAGATAGCCGAGCTTATCAAGAAGCCGCTTGTCGCGACTGGCGAGGTGTCGCTTGTCGCCGCGAAAGACGCCGAGGGCAAGCCTGACGCGAACGGCAACAAGCGCATGAGCATCGTCGCCTACAACGGCGGGCTGATGAATGTCGGATGGGGAATGCCCGTGGGCATAGAACTGTCCGGCTTGAAGTGGCGCGACGACAACGCCGTGCCTATCCTGTGCCAACACAAGACCTATTCGCTCGACGCGATATGCGGACAGGCGACGAAGGTGTCGCACGACGGAAAGACCCTCACCATCGACGCGGACTTCATGCCCGTCAGCGATGACGCGAAGAAGGTGCATGAGCTGGCGAAGGCCGGCTTCAAGTTCCAAGCCTCCGTCGGCGTCACCGCGAAAGATGTGCTGTACGTCGAAGCAAACCAATCTTGCAGGCTGAACGGCGAGGAGGTCAAGGGCGAATGCTACATCGTCCGCGCCGGAATGCTGAACGAAGTTTCCATCGTTCCATTGGGGGCCGATGGCTCAACGCAGACGGCAATCGCCGCTGCTGCAACCACAAAACAAGGAAAGGAGGGCGAAATGCCCACAGAAAAGAAAGAGACGGTGGTGGCCGCTACAAAGCCCGATACCGCAACCGTGGAGGCGGCGCAGAATGCCGAGCGCGAGCGCGTCGCTTCCCTCATCACCGCGTGCAAGGGTCATGAAGACATCCTTGCGCAGGCCGTAAAGGATGGCTGGACTGCCGAAAAGGCGGAGCTTGCCTGCCTCAAGGCCGAAAAGGCCGAGGCCGAGAAAGCCAAGAAGGAGGCCGAGATCAAGGCTGCGCGTTCCGGCGCACCCGCAATCATCGACCTCAAGGCTTCCGCGTCGCACGACGAGAAGACCGTTATCGCCGCCGCTTGCATGGGCGCGGCAATGTCCGATTCCGTCGTTGAAGCGCAATGCAAGGGCGTCGATCTCGACGCGGCGCACGACCTCAAGATCACCCGCCTGAGCGACATCTTCGCCGCGTTCGGCGTCCAGTACCGTCCCGGCGACAACGTGAGCATGGAGAAAGCTCTCCGCGCCGCGTTCTCAAACGCGGACATCCCGAACGTCCTTTCCAACATCGCGCACAAGTTCGTGATGGCCGGATTCGGCGCAGTCGGCGACGATTGGCGCAAGGTTTCCCGCCCCGTCTCTGTCGTGGACTTCAAGGAGGTCAAGGGCGTTCGTCTTGTCATGGGCGGAGTGCTGAAGCCTCTCGCCAAGGGCGGCGAACTCCAGCACGTCGATCTCTCCGACGAGGCGCGTTCCGTCAAGGCCGCGACGAAGGGCTCTATCGTGGGCATCACCCGCGAAGACCTCATCAACGACGACCTTTCCGTCCTCTCGCTCGTCCCGGAGCGTTTCGGCCAGATGGCCGGCCGCACCATCAATAAGGATGTGTTCGGCAAGATTTCGACGACCACCTCCGACTACGGCGCGAACACCTCGGGCGCACTGTCGCTCGACACCCTCGCCGCCGCGTATGCGCTGGCGATGGCGATCAAAGACGGCAACGGCGACCCGCTCGGCCCGCTTCCCGACAAGATTCTCTGTTCGCCGTCGAGCTTCCTTCTCGCCAAGGGCATCTACCAGTCCGAGCACATCGTGAACGGCGCCGCCAAGAGCGCGCGCGACAACGTGATGCGCAACATGTTGGAGCCGATCACGTCGCCGTACCTCTCGGGCACGACCTACTGGCTGTTCAATTCGACGTTCCCGCTTGTGGATGTCGCGTTCCTGAACGGACGCCAGACGCCCGTTATCGAGACTGCCGATGTGGACTTCGCCCAGCTCGGCATTCAGATGCGCTGCTACTTCGACTACGGCCCCAGCAAGGGCGAGACGAGGGCCGCGCTCATTTCGACCGGCGCATAAGCAAGATAATCACCCACACAAGGGTTCGGGGGCTCGCCCCCGTTCCCTTCCAATTCCAACACGAAAGGAAAACTGAAAATGGCTATTGCAGCAACTTCCGCCAAGTTCCGCAAGACTGGCGACACGCTTGACTACACTCCCGGCTCCGCCGTTAGCGCTGGAGACATCATCAAGGTCGATGGGCTTCTCTGCATCGCGCAGTGGGACATCCCCGCGAGCACGCCCGGCGTCTTGAAGATTCTCCACCGCGGCGAGGTGGTCGAGGTGACTACCGACGAGGCGATCGGCTCGACGAACGCCGGCGTCGCCATCTACATCGACAGCTCCGGGCTCGCAACGAAGACCTCGACAAGCAACACGCTACTCGGCTACACCCGCGCGGCTGTCGGTGCAACCGACCTCTCTTTCGAGGTCGTCTGCGCATAAGGGGGCGGAGAAAATGCCGATGCGCAAACCGAGCGAGTATCTGCCCGCCGCGCTGAAGGGTCTGCGGAGCCGTCTGATGCCGGATTGCTCCGAGATCCTGCGGCATGGGGAATATGTCGCAAAGGTTACGCGCACCGGCTCCCCTTCGCGAGGCGAGGATGCGTTGATTGATTCGGATATTTTCGAGAATGTCCGCGTCCTTGCTTCCGCCGCCGATTTTCCCGAACTGAAAAAGGGTTCGCTTGTATCGCTCGCCGACAAGTGGCGCATAGTCACAAGCTCGCGCACCGACCCTGCTTGCGCGTCCCTTTCGGTGGGGTTGTCAACACCCCTCGATGATGTCTTGGTGATATATCGGCGTCCCGGCACTGCTCTCCGTCAATCCATTGTCGCCCTTGCCGTCGAAAAGGAAGTGCTGGATACTTGGGGCGACAATATTGCGCCTACCGCTGCTCGCGGATGGCTCGTCGCCTTTTCTCAACATGATTGGCTGGAGAATACCGAGCCGCGCATAGGCGACGAACTTGTGATCGACGAGCGCACGATGCGATGCGCCGCCGTTACGAAGCACGACGGGTATTGGCTGCTTACATGCAGGGCGCGGAGGTGACGCCATGCCCGCCGCGATTGCATTTGAATGCGAGGTGTCGCAGCGTGGCATTGCCGATTTCGTCAAAGCCCTTTCGCGATACCAGAGGGAAACGCAACGCGACATGCGCGACGCGGTGCGAAGTGCGACAATCGACCTTGTGAAGTCGCTTCGCAAGCAGACGCGGCAGTCGAAGAAGCTTCTTCCCATTTCGGCGTTCCGCCTTGGGCAAAGCGACCCGCAGTACCTGACTACGGCCAAGGGGCTTCTGCGGCGCGTCGTGGTAAAGGGCTTCCCCAATCCCGACAGGCTTGCGAGACAGGGCGACTGGATAGCGTGGCAGCCCGTCAAGACGATCTACAAGAGGCGCACCCTGAAGAACGGTGGCATTGCCGAAAGCTGGAAGCAGCAGAGTGATGAACAGATACTGCGCGACGCAAGGAAGAACTTTGGCAGGATATGGAACTGGGGTCTTGCAAAGCAATCGTGGGGCTGGTTCATGTGGCGGCTTTTCAACCTTTCCGACAAGGGCTTCACAAACCCCCGCGTGAACATCACGCACAAGCACGTCGGCGGCGGCATCAAGGAGACGCGGGAGCCGCTGCCGGACGGGACGATTGACCTTTCCGCGCCGATAAGGTGCGAGATCACGCTCATCAACCGCATCCGCTACATGCGCCGCGCACTTCCGCCGGGCGCAATCGAGATTGCGGTGCAGAAGGCCACGAACAGCATCAACCACAAGATTGACGGCGGGTTGAAAAGCAGGAGGTTCGATTCATGAACAGGCTTTCGGCAACCACTTCTTTGGAGATGAAGATACTGGACGCGCTTCGCGCCTTGAATCTTCCCGTGCCGTGCGAGGGCATGATGGAAACGGCGGACGCCGGGGAGCAGAAGGAGCAAGATACCACCTCCGCCCAAGTGCGCGTCTGGAACTTCGCGCAGACGAACGAGGCGTTGGCCGTTTTCACGGCTTCGGCTGAGATACAACTTATGGTGGAGCAATCGGAAAGCGCGAACGGCGGAATGTTCTTCGATGCGCACGAACTGATTGCTTTGTGGCTGGAGCGCGTGATGCTTGGCGACGAATGCGTTGCGCTTTCGACCAATGAGGTGGATGTTGACGGTTTTCAGCGCACGGGCGGCGACAAGCAATACGACGCATCCGCCGGCGGCTGGTACGCTTCATGGAACTTCACGATTTCTGGCAGAGTAAAACCACAAAAACAGGAGGCATAAATGAATCCTACTTTCAACAGCGGGATTGACTACTTCAACCTTGAATCCGGCACTACAAACGCCGTGAAGGTGAAGTCTTCCAACGAGAACCGCTCCAAGCAGACCGCTTCGGGCCCGAACACCTACGGCGACGCCGCAGCCGTCGATTCCTACGGCGAAACCGCCGCGCCGTCTTCGGAATACGAGGTCGTCGCGGCCATTGCGCATACCTTGGCGGCGCCCAAGATCACCTTGGGCAGCCTGATTGCGTCGGGCAGTTCCAACATCAGTGTCGGCGGCTCCGTCGTCCCTATTGTCATCGGCAGCTTGCAGATCAACACTTCGACTGGCGCGTCCCCGAAGATTACTGTCAGCGGACAGGCCGTGCAGTCCGGCGCGACGGCGTTGCGTGCATACATCCCCCCGGCGTTCAATCTTTCGCCGCGTCACCGTGCGCAGGACTTCTTTGGGCTTTGCACCATCAAGAAGGGCTCGGGTACGTTGACTGTCGCGGACGCAGGGGTTGATTACGGGCTTGAATCCGTAAACGGCAACCTTCCGATTGAGTTCACGCTTGCGCAGCCGAAGGGAGTGCTGAAAAACTACGACCTTCACGGCGGCATGGCGACAATCGACTATGTGATGAACTGGTACGGCAGCGGTGCGCCGACAATCGTTTGCGCGGCCACCGTGACCCTTCGCACTTCTTCGGCCAATTCTTCCAACACTTCGACGGTGAACACCACCATGTCGAACCCCGTTGCGAAGAGTTGCCCGGAGGGAGGGTACACGCAGTACACTTGGCAGGTTTCGTTCCCGCTGATAGGCTACGAGGTGGCGTAAGTGATTGCAGACCTTGCGAGGGGCGACTTCGAGGACATGAAGGCGGAGGGTCTTCGCCCGACGCTGGAGGACTTCGACAGGCTGAACCAGCTTGCGCTGCGGCTGGAGGACGGCGCGGAAACCACACCCGCCAACCATCCGCGCATCGGCTGGGCTGGCGACGTGCCCTTCCACGAACCGACAGCCGCCGCGCTGATGTGGCTTCAGGACTACGCGGAACGGGCGTCGAACGACGAAGAGACGCAAAAGTATTTCTTCTACTTCGCTTGTGCCCATGCGACAGACCCGGAGGCGTTTGAAGGGCTTGAAACCCCGGCGGCAATCGAAAAGGCCGTGAAGGCGTGGCTTCGCAAGACGCCATGCACGGTGCGCGAAATGGCGCGGGCTTGCCACTACGCCGCATGGGGGTTCGACGACGCAATCCCCGCCATGACGCCGAAGAAGCTTGAATACCTGCGGCGGACGGGGAAGACTGCGGCCATGATGCACCTTGAACGGCTGGAGCGGGTGATGGCGCAAGCGGCGGCGGCAACGGGGCTTTCGTACCTTGACTTGCTTTCGCAGACGCCTTCGCGCCTGAACGCGATGGTGGTTGCCGCGCAGGTTGAGGCGGGGGCGACGGTTTCGCGGGACACGGCGAAGCTTGAAGTTGACTACACGATCACCCTTGCGGAAATCCGCAAACGGCTTGAAGCGGAGAGGGACAATGGCAAGTGAAATCAAGATACATCTTGCGACCTACCTGAAGGACGCGGGGATAAAGGCCACGCAGCAGCAAGTTGACCGCCTTGCCGGAAAGGTGCGCGACTTGAACCGCGACATGCAAGCGGAAACGGGCCGCACGGAACGCGCTCTCGGCAAACTTCCGGGCGTGTTCGGGAAGATACAACAAGCCGCATCCGGGGCGTTCGGCACTGCACTCGCCGTGGTTGGCGCGTTCAAGCTTGGGTGCGACATCGGTAACTGGATTCAAGAGAAGGTCATTGCGCCGCTGTTCGGAATCAAAGACCCGATTGAAGAGCTGAAGAAGAAAAACCGCGAATTGCAGCACGAGGCAGAGAAGGCGGCGGCAAAGTGGGAAGAGGCCTTGACGAAGTGGGCGGCTGGATGGGAAAAGGAAGTCGCAGGGGCGGAAAAGGCGCGGCAGAAGATCGAGGACTTGACGCAAGCGTATCTGAAGATGCAGGCGGCGCGGGAGCGCATACATGCGGCGGGCGACAACGCCAGGCTGCTTGGGATGGAGCGCGACAAGTTCGACGCTATGGCCGGGGCTTCTTCGCCGGAAGAGGCGGCGGCTTTGGGCAAGTATCACGACGTGCTGATTGCGGAAGAGAAGTCGAAACAGCAACTTGCCAAGTTCGACCGCGATTCGGAAACGGCGGCGCAGAAACAGGCAAGCGCGGAAGAACAACTGCTGAAGGCCCGCGACAAGCGGGCGAGGTTGACGCGGCAGATGGTGGAGCTTGACCGCAAGTTGGCGTACATGCAAAGCTCTCAATCGACGAAGGGCATGGGCTTTGAGCGGTCGGCAAAGGAAGAAGAGAAGCTGTTGCAGCGCAAGGAGGCGTTGCAGGCCAAGATCGACGCGGCGGACAGGGACGTAAAGAACCGCAAGGCGGACGTGGCCGCGCTTCGGGAATCCCGCACGGCGGAAGACCAAGAGCGGCAGAACCTCGTGGAAAAGGCGCAGCTTGAAGTTGACGAGCGCAAGAAGGCATACGACGATTACGTTGCCTACGTGGAAAGGTGCGACGCGGAGGCGGCGGAGGCGGAATGGCAGCGGCAGCAAGAGGAAATCCGCAAGGCGGCGGAACTTGAACTGCGCGAACGGGAGAAGGTGGAGCGGGAGCTTGCGGCGCAGCGGATAGCCGACCTGCGCAAGGAGCTTTCGGAACATCAGCGGACGGAAAGCGAGGCGCGTTCACGCCAGAGCACGGCGGCCGGTTCCCTGTCGCAGGCGTGGGCATGGTATCGCGACAAGAATCGCATGCAAGCCGTGATCGACGAGCAGAAAGCGCAAGCCGCCGCCGAGGTGCAGTGGCAGAAGGACTTTGACCGCCTGAAGACTTGGCGGCGCGACTGGCGCACGGCGGAGTTCGGGTCGCTTTCGGCGGCTGACGAATCCGTGCGGCAAGTCGCGCTTGCGAAGGAGGAAAAGGCGGCGGCGGACAGGGCCGTGCTGGAAACGGCGGAGAACACGCGCGGCCTTGCGGAGAAACTGGACGAACTGCTGGCGATGAAATAAGGCGGTGTGACATGGGAAACGTTGGCTTCGGCAGAATGACTGATCACTTCGGGCTTCAATCGCAGACCCTGAGGCTGATTTCATCCGACAACGGCGTTTCACGCCGTATTGTGCGCACGAGCCAAACAGGGCCGTTTAATGCCGATCATGTGGGCGGAGCGTTCGCCAATCCAGTCTGTACATACATGGTGGTTGGCGATATGACGGTCGATGTGACGCTCGGCAAGGCGTACACGAGCGGCTTTTTCATAACCGAACTGGCCATTGTCACGGAGCTCGGGAAGTTTCCGCTTGTCACGGTTTCGGCCACGGCGAACGAAGGTGCGGACGCAATCAACATGTGGCGCGTACAAGTTCCCGTTCTCGCCCGCGCCCGTGCGCAGAACCTTCTTTCCTCCGTTTCCACCTCTTCCGAATTGCGATCCTTGCGGTTGGTTGCGACGTGCGACCCGGTGGTACTGTGGGAGGGGCTTGCGCCGTCCGCCTCCGACATCGTGCACGGCAAGATGGTGGTTGACGCGACCGTTATTTCCGGCGGCGAGGTTGACGGGAATCCCGGAAGCGGCTGGACGAGCAAGGGAATCCCGCTTATCGGCGGCGACCGGGAATACAATTCAAAGAAAATCCGCGTTGAAAGGAGGCTTGTATAAATGGGCTACTACACGGGAAACGGCGTCGTGATAAGCAGGCGGGCAACACCCGTGTGCCATTGCGTCGAATGGGTGCCGACGTATACGGCGTTCCGCAGGGCTGGCACCGCGTTGTGCATACTGGCGTGACGACCGAAACCATCACGCGCAAGGCTGGCGTGGCAGACCCCGGCAACCTTACGGGCGCAAGCATCACCATGTCGGACACGACCCCGCCGCACGAGGCGTCGTTCCTCGGCAAGACCGCAGGCCGAATCGGGGACAGCAACCTATTTGAGGTAATCGAAACTTCCCGCACAACGACGGGCTGATTGGAGGCGTCATGCTAAAGGATGATTTCAACCCCAAGGCCCCAATATCGCAGGTTCCGGCAAGCTGGTTCAACAAGGTCGCCAAGATGCTGAACGGGCTTGTCGGCGGCTTCTGCATCGAAGTTGACAAATCCGGCACCGATTCGGCAAAGGTGGAAATAGGATTGCGGAAGGACTACGCCGAAAAGCTGAAGATTCCGCAGTACGTGAAAGGAACGCCGGAAGACAAGAGCGACGCGGGCGCTGACGACGATCAGGACGGCAGCACTTGGACGTGGGAGCATGACAACGAGGACGGCAAAGGCCTAATCATCACGCCGTATTGCAAGATCGAAGAAGAACAGGGCTGGCACTACTTCGGGCGCGTGAAGCTTACCTTTTCCAAATCCGGCCTTCTGATGAAGGCGGAGGGGCTTGAGGGGCGCAGGGAGATAGAGGCGTAGTTGACCGCAAGTCGAAATGCGGAGGTACTTATGGAACAGATAAACGCCAGTGTAGACTGCGATGTCGCGCGTTTGGACGCGCCGCTTCGCCCTTGGAAGGCGAGGCAAGGGCACAACTTCGTCGCCCTTTTCCGCCGCGTTCCGGCGGACGTGACGGGGCTTTTCGTGCGCGTGTTCAAGGCGAACGGCGCGTACTTCGACGTGACGGGCCACGAACACCCCGACGGCGGCTGGACGGTGCGCATACCCGCCGCCTGCTTCCCGAACGCGGGGGAGTTCCGCTACGAGGTACACGCGACCGCCGCAGACGACCAGCCCGCCGCGATTGGCGAGGGGCGGCTTGCGGTCGAATCGTTCAGCACGACCACAACGCCGATTGCGCCCGGAACCGTGCAGGAGGTGGCGCAGCTTCCGTGCGAGGGCGGCGGATTCGTGCAGGTCGTGATGAAGTGGGACGGCTTCGAGTGGGTACAGGCCGCTGTGCATCACGCGGCGGTCAACGAGGGAACGGAGGAACCATGAAGAAGGTGCTTTTTCTTTTCGCGGCCATGTGCGCCGCGCAGTGCTTCGGCATAGCCGCTTCGCAGGCGTGGGTGGCCAACTACGTTTCAAACTACGTTGCGCGAACTACGGCGGAGGTTCAGGCGAAGACAACAGTGACTTCATCGAACGGCTGCACGGTAGTGACCGCAAACGGCGGAACGGATGATGAGATGCGGTTGGTGGTGCAGGACTTTGCCGACGCGGCCATGCTTGCCACGAACTGCACGCTCACGGCCACGGCACAGGGGATAACGAACGGCTGCACGTTCGTGTGGAACGGCGCGGGTGCGTACATAAACCCGTACGGCGCGATTTCCTGCACGAAGACGAACCTTATCTTTTCCGGCGTTTCCTCGGTTTCCACCAACGGCCTTGAACGCTTCGCCGGGTGGTTCGACGCATACGGCGTGCTGATTCAAGCCGACACAAGCTTTGCGATCACAAACGGAATGACGGAGGTGTATCAATGAAATACGCGGTATGCGGGCTTCTGGCGGCGTTTCTTGTGTCGGGGGTATATGGTGACATACCCACGACTGCGAAAGATTGGTACACCCCTTCCGGCGGCTTTAAGGCGCAGTCCGGCACGGGCACGATATACTACGGCTACGACCGCACGACGGGACAGTGGCAGACAACGACCGTGACGGTGGACGATAAAGGCAATATCGAGGGCGGAATGGAGGACTTCGGGCGCGACTACGACCTTCTGACCGCGTATCAGGCATTGGTGATTGCGCTTGCGAACCAAGCAACGATTGCGGTTCACGCGGAAGCGATAAAGACCATCGGCAGAAACCTTCACGACCTTACGTCGAAGACGGGCATCAAGATTACGAATCCGCAGACGGGGCAGTCCTATACGATCAAGTTCGGTTCGGGCACGATAGCCGAGACGGTGGGCGGTTCCGGCGGCGATATTCCCGCCACTTCCGACGAGGAAGATCCGGCTGACAATACATCCTTGGATTGGAGCGGGAACGGAAAGCTGGAAATCAAGGGATGGGCAACGCAAGCCGCAAGCGGCAACTTCGGGAGTATTTTCACATCCCCCGTTTCCGTCCCCGTCCGTTCGCAAAGCGGCGCGGATGTGGAGTATTTGAATTGGTACGGCGTTGACCACCTTTCGCTCGATCAAGACCTCGACACGCACAAGCTGGAGTTGAACGGGTGGCGAACGCAGGGGTCGGATGTAATGACGCCGCTTGCGGAGGCGATCAAGAAGCCGGAGGCCGACAAGGGGACGTTCGACAGATACGAACTTGTCGTGCGCAATTCCAACAAGGGGCTGAACTACGTCGCGCTCGGAACCCTTGACACCGCTGTTGCCGTGGATGGGAAAAGCGTAGTCACCAACGCCGACGGCGTTGCCTTGTATGATTACGATACGGCGGAAGAAAGTTCTGATGCCGAAACCCCTTACATCCCGTTTGTGGACGGGCGGGAACATCTTGCTTGGCAGAGTGTGCTGAACTTCTTCAATCCCGGTCTTTTCAACCTTACTTCCGACGGCAAGGTGAACTTGAAGGGCGTGTCTGCCGATGCGGACGATCTGCGGGTGATGACAGTATCCGCGTCCGAGACTGGGGCAGTTCTTACATCCAGCAGCATTGGCGATATGGTTGCCGCGCCGCTGACGATGGCCGACAACAAGATTGCCCTTTCGGGATGGGACACCCACATTTCCGGCGAAACGGTTGCGCAGCGGATGACTTCTGGCAATCCGCAAGCCGCGCCTGCCGTGGTGGTTCGCACTTCACAGGGCGAAATGGCCTATATGGATATCGGCGTCTTGCCCGAGGGGATTGGTGTGGACGGCAAGAGCATCACCACAAACGGGTTGAAAATAGCGAGCGTGGCGGGCTTCAACACGGCAGACCCGGGCATGGTGGCGTACAAGACCGCTGACGGGCTGGAATGGCGGACGCCAACCGACGGCGCGCCCGTGGACGGGAAGAGCGTCACCACGAATCTGGCCGAGGGCGCAATATCGGAAGGCGAGGTCTCGCTTCGCGGCTTCGCTTCGCAATCCGAGTGGGCGATACCGTACAAGCACGGCGAGGGCGCAGAGGGCGAGCTGTGGTGGCGCACGCCGGATATGTGGTGCGGCCCTTCGCTGGAGTGGGGCGAAGACGCCAACGGCAACATGAAGTTCAATGTGGCTGGCGCGAACGACTACGCGGGCAAGCACGCAAAGCACTACTTCGGAACCAGCAACGACAAGTCCGCGTCTCTTGGCTGGCACGAACTGCCGAACGTCACTACGAACAGGGTTGAGGGGGACGAAGCGACGATTGCAAGCACCGTGGACGAACAAGACCCCGGCCTGAAGCGGCTCGGCCTTCGCGGATGGAACTACCAGTACGGCGGCGACCCGCTGTTTGTGGTGAACGCTGGCGGGTCAATCGGGTACATCCCCCTTCCCGCGCTGACGAACCTTGCGGCGTGCGCCTGTACGCAAAAGTGGGACAATGCGGTTGCGTGGTTTGGCGGCGACGCGGCGATTG
>Ga0326512_10002877_pt1 | contig 12707 bp, 13 predicted proteins | sample 1_2617_0518_D_FD_203652 | JGI IMG/M metagenome (GOLD analysis project Ga0326512, IMG submission 203652) | Bovine rumen microbial communities from UC Davis, California, United States - 1_2617_0518 | ecosystem: Host-associated > Mammals > Digestive system > Stomach > Rumen | place: USA... | reverse complement strand
GGCGGTTTATCGAGGCCAATGAGGTGGCTATAGACAATCGGTTCTTCATGAAGGATGCATAGTCGCGTCCCTGTCGGGACGCAGGCTCTCAGACAGTCTTGTCACGGCACTGCGAGGACTCCGTCCTCTTGTACCGTGTTATGCAAGGTCGCGTCCCTGACAGGACGCTGGCTCATCGACGGTCTCCTCACGGCACTGCGAGGACTCCGTCCTCTTGCACCGTGTTATGCAAGGTCTCGTCCCTGTCGGGACGCAGGCTCTCAGACAGTCTTGCCACGGCACTGCGAGGACTCTGTCCTCTTGTACCGTATTATGAAAGGTCTCGTCCCTATTGGGACGAATCGCCTTTTTTCATTCGATATTGACTCTACGGTTAGTAGATTTTATGGTTCCACAGTTCTTGTAGGAAATGGGTTGCCGGCATGACTTCGGCATTGTTGAAGGTGCGCGGTGCGACATCAAGGGATACGATGATGAGGCGGGCATTGGGGTGTTCCTCGCCAAATGCCTTTAGGCTGCGTAGGTGACGGGTTTGTACTTCTTGGCAGGATTTGATTTCGATGGCTGCATTGACATCGCCAAGGACGGCACCGATTTCGTAGCTTGTATGGGTGTGCCAGTAGGGAAAGGCACTCACGCAGCCGTGATAGTCCACTATGCTACTGAGATCCAGGGATGAAAGTTATTTTCATGTTTTTTGAATTCAAAATATTTTGTATCTTTGTAGTCCTTATCGGATGAGAATAACGGGCATGATAATAAGAAAAGTATATAATTTACAAAGAATTACACTTATTATACGTACCACTGAAATAGGTGTTGCGGGGGCTTATATTATAAGTTAGATGGTTGGGCTGTAGCCACAGTTTTATGAAGGATCAAACACATAATTAATCACAAACACATATCTTAAAAAACTTACCAATGAAACAATTATTTGACTTAACCGGCCGGGTGGCACTGGTCACTGGCTGTTCTGGAGGATTAGGCGTACAGATGGCAAAGGCACTGGCACAACAAGGAGCCGACCTGGTCATCATGGCACGTCGGTACGAGAAACTGCTGGAAGTCAAGCAGGAAATCGAGTCAGCACACGGCGTAAAGGTGCTCCCGATACAATGCGATGTTACCAACACGGAGGCCGTGGACAAGATGGTGGACGAAGCCATTGAGAAATTCGGCCACATCGACATCGTAGTCAACAACGCCGGCACGGGTGCCATCACCCCCGCTGAGGACATCACGGATGCCCAGTTTGAGAACGAGATGCAGATAGACCTCTTCGGCACCTTCCGCGTGGCCCGCGCTGTGGCCAAGAAGTCGATGATTCCGAACAAATACGGCAGGGTTATCAACATTGCCTCGATGTACGGCCTTGTGGGCAACAAGATAGCTCCTTCGTCGCCCTATCATGCGGCCAAAGGCGGCGTGGTCAACCTGACAAGAGCCCTGGCTGGCGAATGGGGCAAATATGGCATTACGGTCAACACTATCTGCCCAGGCTATTTCATGACCCCGCTGACACGCGACACGCTCACCAGCGAGTATTTCACCAACTATGCCAAATCTGTCATCCCGCTGGAGCGCTATGGCGAGGAAGGGGAGCTGGACTCGGCAGTGGTGTTCCTGGCAGCTAACGAGTCGCGCTACGTGACCGGCGTGGCCCTGCCAGTTGACGGCGGCTACACCTGTGTGTAAATATATATTATAAAAAAACAGTGTACAATGGGGCGAGAGCCTTCATCGTACACTGTTTTTTTACATTATTCACAATCAATAGTCGTCGTTGTCTTGGTCGTCGTCAACGGAGTAAACCTCACCTGTATAGGCATCGACCCAGAGGTGCTTGCCGTCGGCCGAATAGCCGCCAAAAACATACATGGCGTGGCCCTTGTCGAAGGAGTAAACCGGATAGCGGAGGTTGACATAACGGGTGTTGGGGGTGGCATAGTCGGAGGCCATGACACAGCGGATGGCCTGTTCAAGCGTAATCATGCTGTCCAATGAGGCCAGGGGAATACGGTAGTCACCCAGCCACGGACTCTGGGGCTCGTCATACGTCATACTGGTGGTGTTTCCCTCAAAGTCGCGGTCCATATAGACAATATGGCTGCTATGCTCATCGGAGAAATAGCCGATATAGTAGACCTCAGACATGCTCACAACGTTCAGGTCTTTAACGGACGAAACCTCGGTAATTCTATGGTCAAGGGTACAACGGGCTTCCACCAGTCTGTCAAGAGCATCAGGATAGCTCTTAATCACAGTCCGGTAGTCCTTTTTCAGCGCATTCAGCATGATTTGGGTAGTGGTGACTGGACGGATGTTGTCTTTCTGGTCCTTCTTGCAGCCAACGGTCAGCATTACGGCCGCGCCCATAATTAGGGCAATGACGATTTTCTTCATGATAAATAAGTATTTAATGCTAGGGGTACTTTACTTTATTTATAACGGCACGGCAGCAGTGAGTCCCCTATGTCACCCCGCCGGTGCTGGATATACTTCTCAATCTATTGCAACCCGCCGGCGGCTCTGACTTCCGCGTCGGTGTGGAAGAGGTCGTCCAACGTGGGCTCAGCAATAAAAGGAGCCCGCTGCATCTGCTCCTCCACAAAGTCGGCAATCTGCAGAAAGGTGAGCCGGCCATCGATGAAACGCTGCACGGCCACCTCGTTTGCCGCATTCATCACGCACGGCATGTTGCCGCCCTTGGCTATGGCCTGATAGGCCAAATCGAGGCAGCGGAAGGTCTTAGTGTCGGGGCTCTCGAAAGTGAGCTGGCTGTATTTCTCAAAACTCAGGCGGGGGAGGAAACTCTCGATGCGCTCAGGGAAGCTGAAAGCATACTGTATGGGTGTTTCCATAGTGGGCACGCCCAATTGTGCTTTGATGCTTCCGTCAACGTATTGCACCATGGAATGGACAACGGATTGGGGGTGCACCAACACCTGGATGCGCTCGGCAGGCACGTCGAAAAGCCAGCGCGCCTCTATCACCTCCAAGCCCTTATTCATCAGCGAAGCGGAGTCGATAGTCACCTTGCGGCCCATGCTCCAGTTGGGGTGCTTGAGGGCGTCGGCAAGGGTCACATGGGCCAACTGCTCGCGCGTATAGCCGCGGAAAGGACCTCCGGAGGCCGTGAGCAGTATCTTGTCCACCCCGCCGCCTTCGCCCACGAGACTCTGAAAGATAGCCGAGTGCTCGGAGTCGACCGGAAGGATAGGCACCTGGTGCTCCATGGCTGCCCGCGTGACAATCTCGCCCGCCACCACCATAGTCTCTTTATTGGCCAGCGCGATGGGCTTGTGGTGCTCAATGGCACGGAGGGTGGGACGCAGCCCCGCAAAGCCCACAATGGAGGCCAAAACCATATCTATCGACTCCATCTCCATCAGGTCGGCCACAGAGTCCATGCCGCAAAACACCTTGATGTCATGCGGTGCCAAAGCCTCCTGCACCTGCTGGTACTTACGCTTGTCGGCAATGGCCACGGCATTGGGGTCAAACTCCAACGCCTGAGCAATCAAAAGGTCGGCATTGCTTCCGGCACAAAGCACCTCGACGGCAAACAGGTCGCGATGGCGGCGAATGACGTTCAGCGCCTGCGTTCCGATAGAACCTGTCGACCCCAGTATGGCAATTCTTTTCATATCAACCTATTCTATTATTATCAGTTACCTCCCTATTCGGGATTGGAAATACTACTTTACGATTATCCACAAAAAGCCAAGTCGCAGTTCTTTCATTGCCTGCCATGTCCAACAAGCCCGCTATAATCGGAAATATCCCCGCCATGGACCATCAAACTCAAGTCCATCACAGACTTATACAGAGCAATGCGGATAATCATTTCTTTTTTTTCTTAGCGTCCTTATACTGTTTCTGCTTGGCTTCGATCTCCAGGCGCAGGAGGGAGTCGGACTTGGAGTGGCGGTAGACCACAGCCTCTTTGCTCACCTCTTCGGCCTGCTGTTTCTGCTCCTCGGTGAGCGACTTACCGCTAATCACATCTTGTATAGTGGCTATCATCTGCTCGTGCCCCTCGATAATCAGCTCCAACGAATCTATCGTTTGGGCACTCCGCACTATCTCCTCCCGCTGCTCGGGCTTTACATATCCAGGTATCAGGTTGTGCAACGGCGTGAATGCGATAAGCAGCATGGAGAGGAGAAGCAGCACGATGACACTGATGCCCACATAGGTGAAGATGTTGACCCCGGTCAGCTCCATCGAGAAATTCTCCTTGAAGGTGTCGGTGTCCATCAGCACCAGACGGCGTTTGTGGTGCATCCGCTCGCTGAAGTCCTGCCACTTATTAGAAAGGCGCAGCCGCATGGCCGCGCCTTTCTCTTTTATCGTATTCGACCGTTTGCTGTCCATTAGAAGAACTTAATACGGTTATCCGTCACCTTGGCTTTGTCTTTCAGCACCTGCTGAATACCACGCAGACTCTGCATAAAGGACTGCTGTTTCTGCATGCGGATATTCTCGGCATTGGCGGCAGCAGGATTGTCCATCTTGGCGTTCACGCTGACCATGTACACGCCGTTGGCACCCTGGATGGGACCCACCAGCTTGTTAGCCTCGGAAGCGGCAATGGCGGCCTGGACCTTAGGCTCCATGCCGTACTGGCCGAGATAGTAGTCGTTAAAGGAAACGCTGTCGAGGGTATCGATGGTGGCGTTCACCTTGGCAGCAATGGCGCTGAGGTTGCCACCGGCTTTCTGAGCCTCTTCCAAGCGGGCTTTCAGCACTTCGGCCTTCTTTTCGATGCGGACCTGGTTCTCAATCATCGGACGGACCTGGTCGAGCGAAGCATAACCCACCTTGTAGACATTCTTCAGTGCGGCAACGATGTACATGTCGTCGCCCTCGAAAATCTGGTCGGCCACGGTGCCCACCTCGGTGTCCTCATTGTAGGCCCACTGGATAATGCTGCGGGCGTTGCTGACACCGCCAATGCCGTACTGCATGGCCGAAACCATAGCGTTGCGCACCTGCAGGTTCTCGGCCTGGGCGGTAGCGGTCATCTCGGCGTAAGTGCGGTTGTTGCCGGCAAACTTATTGGCCTCGTTATAAATATTGCGGGAAGTGGCCTCGCTGGCAGCAATCTCGCGGGTGATGGTGGCCACACGGTATTTTCTATGCGGTGTGGTCTTGCCCGTAACCTTCACCAGGAAGTAACCGACCTCCTGGGGGTGCTTCTTCACAAAGTAGCTTCCTTCGGGGGTGTTGACAATGTCCTCGTTGATGAAGCCATAGCCGCCGTCGAGGTTCCAGCCCATGTCGCCGTTGTTCTGCGACTTCTGGGGGTCGTCGGAAAACTTGCTGACGGCCTCTTCAAAAGTCATGGCACCGCTGCGGAGCACGTTCATCACGCTGTCGGCCAACTGTTTGGCCTGCTCGTCGCTGCGAGTGATGTTGCCACCGGCATTGCTATTGAAAATATAGATAGTGCTGGCGCGCAGGCTGTCGGGGCGGTTGGCAATGTTCAGCACCTTGGCCATAACCCACTCGTTACCGGCAATGCGGGGGCTGATGTAGCTGCCTTCGCCGGCGGCCATGAGGGCGCTGTCCATGGGGCTGGTAAACTCGCTAGCCTTGCGGTAGGTGGAGTCGTAGTTGCGGGAAGACTCGGCATTGACGAAGAAGGTCAGCTCGTCGGCGCTGATGGTCTGGAACTCGTCCCAAGTCTTCTCCACTTCGGCCTGAATGTTGGCCATATCTTGGGCGGTGGGAACAACGGGATAGATAACATAGTCAATCTCGCGGATTTCGTCGCGCAGGCGGAACTCGGCCTTATGCTTGTTGTAGTAGTTCTGATAGTCCTGGTCGGTCAGGGCGCCGGCCTCGTCGTCGGAGAGCGACTGATAGCTGCAGTTAATGGCGGTGACGTTGCTCAGCTTGCTGCCCATGTCGGCAATCTGCTGGGCAATAGCCTTAGGCATATACATACCGCGAGAAATCAACGCACTATATTTCTGCTGCTTGCGGTCCTCCGTCACGTTTTTCTCAATCTCCACCAGCTGCATACGCTGGGCGGTGTCGAGATTGTCAAAGTTGGACATGTACTGCTTGACGGCGGCCACGTTGAAATTGCCGGTCTGCGGGTCGGTGAAGATCTGGCGGATGTAGGGGTGGATAAAGGTACCCATATACATATCGTTCAACTCGGCATTGGTGAGTTGGAGACCCAGTTTTTCAAATTCTTTGTCGGTGAGGGTCTCGGTCACCAAGTTCTGCCACACCTGGTCGCGCAGCTGATATTCCACCTCGGCCGGTATCTGAGCAATGTTCTGCTGGGCCTTGTAGCTCTCTTCCATCTCTTCCACCTTTTCATTGTAGCGAGCGTATGTGATGGTCTGGTCGCCAATCTTACCCATATCGGGCACACCTCTCTGGTTCTTGGTGAGGTCACCGATGATGAATGCAACGATAGCAATACCCACAACGGCAACTGCTATTCCTGAGTGTTTTCTGATACTTCCAATAATTGCCATATAAATATTTTTTTATTATTTTTCTAATTTTAAATCGCTTTTTAAACGTGCAAAGGTACAAAGAAAAATCAGTGTAAGAAACTTTTTCGCCTAAAAATATTTGGCGAAAACATATACATCAGTGTTTCTCAACACTTTGCAAAACTACATTTTTTCTACAATTCGGCCTCAAAAGCAAACGGGAGCAGGCTTTTCACCCCCGAAATCTGCCGAATTCGACCTCCCTCAAGATAGCACAGCACGGTTATCTCGTTGCCATACCGCAGCTCGTACTCGGCCATCACCTGACGGCAGGCGCCGCAGGGCGAAGCCTCGCAGAATCCCCCTTCGTGGAACCCCACCACCGCCAATGCCTCCACCGCCAGTTGCGGGTATCGTGCCGAGGCGCTGAAAAGGGCCGTCCGTTCGGCACATAGCCCCGAGGGGTAGGCAATGTTCTCCTGGTTGCTGCCCGGCACCACCGTGCCGTCGGCCAGCCGCACCGCAGCCCCAACATGGAATTGAGAGTAAGGGGCGTAGGCATTCTCGGTGGCCGCCATGGCCGCCTCCATCAGTTGGCGGTACTCCTCCGGCAGCTCCGCCACCGAGCCGTACTCGGCATACGCTATCGTCAATCGTTTCTTTTCCATACCATTTCTCTTTAAATCAAGTTTTATTCGTATTTTTGCACACGCTTTTATGGAAACGCTAAACATAGGAAAATATTGTGTCCTTGGACTTTCGCCCATGGACGACATTACCGACCTCCCCTTCCGCCAGCTGTGCAAAGACTTCGGGGCCGACCTGCTCATCACCGAGTTCATCGCCTCCGAAGCCCTCAACCGCGAGGCCGAAAAGAGCTATCGCAAGATGCGTTTCACCCCCTCGCAGCACCCCATAGGCATACAAATCTTCGGGGCCGACGAGGAGGAACTGGTGCGATGTGTCGACATTGTGGAAGCCCAGCAGCCCGACTTCATCGACATCAATTGGGGCTGCCCCGTCCGCAAGGTGGCCGGCAAAGGAGCCGGCAGCGGCATCCTCAAAGACCTGCCCAAAATGCTGCATATCACCGAGGCCGTCGTCCGTCGCGCCCACCTCCCAGTCACCGTCAAGACACGCCTGGGCTACGATGCCGACGACAAACCCATCGTCGAACTGGCCGAGCGGCTGCAGGACGTGGGCATTGCCGCCCTCAGCATCCACGGCCGCACCAAGACCCAGATGTATCAGGGCAACGCCGACTGGACCCTCATCGGCGAGGTGAAGAACAACCCCCGCATGCACATCCCCATCTTCGGCAACGGCGACATCGTCACCCCCCAACAGGCCGTGGAGGCACGGCAACGATACGGCGTCGACGGCATACTCATCGGCCGCGGCGCCATCGGCAACCCCTGGGTGTTCGAGCAGACCCAGCGCCTGATGCGGGGCGAGGACGAGCGTCCCGTCAGTGTGCAGGAACGCGTCGAGGTATGCCGCCGACACCTTCTGGCTGCCGTCGAATTCAAGGGCGAGCACACCGCCATGTTCGAGATGCGCAAACACTACGGTGGCTACTTCAAAGGGCTCTTCGACTTCAAGCAGTTCCGCATCCCTCTGGTCAACACCACCACCCTCGACCAAGCCCTCCCCATCCTCGACCGCATTGCCGAGCACTACAGGTAGCCCTCCCCCACTCCGACTTTTTCATTCCCCATCCGTTTCCCGTGGGACCGCTGCCCTGCCCCGCTTTGCCTCCGCCCTCCTTTGGCGGTGCCTTGTGTCTGCCTTCGCCACTTCCTTGTTAGTTCCTCTTTAGTTCCTCATTTGTTCCTCTCTTTAAAAGCAAAGAAATACCGTTGAAGTGACATTTATATAACGGAGTTGCAGCGGATTATGGATGGGCGCACTGCAATATGACAATGCAATGAGAGACCACTTCGTTGAAAATGAGCAGGCTACCATCATCTTCTAGGACGAACGGGAGCAGACGGCGAAGGCGATTGCATCGGATATGTTGGTAAAAATCATTTTTTCGAACAGGCGTTGGCGATGGACGCAACGCCTTTCTCTTCTTGCAGAGGTGACTTCTTCCCCTGCCGACGCTTTCAGCCGATGCTGGTCGGCGGCTCCCTTGCGATTGCCCGCCATGGTGATGATGTCCGCCTTAAACAACTGCCAAAGCGCCGCGGGGTGGAAGCGCTTTACCAACGCTGTTGGGACCTATTGACCGATAGGACTGCCAGTTATTTTCTGACGCCCCGCCGCCCAAGATAATTCAGCAGGGGGGCGCAGCGGTCGCTCTGTATGATGGATGCCCCCTGCTCCAGGAGCCAGCCCCAGCTCTCGTCGGGCTGGAAGAGCTCCACGGCGCGGTCGTCGTCGTGGCCGGCGCAGAGCGAGCCCCAGATGGAGTTCACCCATATCCTGATGCCCGCCTCGCGCAGCCGTTCTAGATTTTGGCGGGCGGCGGCGTTGAATTCGTTCATGTTGCATTCCACTGACACAGGACGGGCCTTTATGAAGGCAGCTATGAATTCGGCACTTTCGGGCCGGTCGATGCTCACCACGGGCATATACATCAGCCCCCGGTCGCCCACTTCGGCTGCCGCAAGCCGCTGGCCGCTGGCCGCCCTGGGGCCGTTCAGCACCATGCCGTCCAACGCCGAGGGACGCTCCTGCGCCAACTGCGCCAGCGGGACGCCGGACTTGATGACTATCTGGCCCTGGGTGCCGGTTTTCTCGGCCAGGGACAGCACTTCGTCGTAGTACTGGTAGCCTTTGTCGATGTTGATAAGAATCCTGCCGCGGCACAGCTCCAGCGCCTCCTGCAAAGTGGGCACATGGTTGCGGGTGAGGCAGGCACTGTGCATGGCTTTCAGCCGCAGGTCGGCAATTTCCTGAAAGGTGTGCTCGTCGACGCGGCCGTGGCCGTTGGTGGTGCGGTCGAGGGTGGCGTCGTGCATGAGTACGAGAACCCCGTCCTGGGTGCGCTGCAGGTCTATCTCTACCATGTCCACCCCCTGCTCGATGCAGCCCTCGATGGCAGGCAGCGAGTTCTCTGGGTGGTTGCGCCAGTCGCCGCGGTGGGCCACCACGAGCACATACTTGTGGTTGTGCAGGAGTTGTTCTCTTAGGAAATCGGCACGGCTCTGGGCCGCGACGCCCCAGGCGGCGAGGCACACGAATACTATCAGGGCTAACTTTTTCATATACGGCTATTTTATGTCACTTTTCAGTTTGGACCACTCTTTCTCAAACATGGGGGTGAAGACCCCCTGGCCCAGGTGGGTCTCAATCTCCTCCACCGCCCAGAAGCGGCCGCCCTGGGTCTCGGTGGGCGAGGGCGAAGGGACGCCGTCGAAGGTGGCGGCAAAGACGTACACTAGTTCGCGCTCGATGGCACTCTCGTATATGTATTTCCGCAGCAGGCGGGGGCGGTATTGGTCGGGGGTAAGGCCTATCTCCTCCAGCACTTCGCGCGAAAGAGCCTCGGCGGGGGTTTCGCCATAGTCGAAATGGCCGCCGGTGGCGGTGTCCCACCGGTCGGGCTGCACATCCTTCCATTTGGCGCGGTGCTGCAGATAGAGGTCGCCGCGGCTGTTGAAGAGGTGGAGGTGCACCACAGGATGGAGCCGTTTGGTGCCGCTATGGGCCTCGGCTCGGCTCATTCGGCCTATCACATTCCCCTCGGCGTCCACTTCGGGGAATAGTTCTGTGGCCCTATCGGCCGTAACTAATGTTCTGTCCATGGCATCAATACTTTCACATTGCTTTCTAAAACAGATTGCAAAGATACGAACTTTTCCACAATAGGGGAAAAAACACTTTTTGCACAATAAAAAAAATACCTCTGCCGTTATTTGGCAAAGTAACATTTTTAAAAACACAAACAAATGAAAAGACTAATCTTTATTGCCATCCTTTCTGCCGGCATTCTCTTTGCTGGCAAGGCCAACGCCCAGACGGGCATTCATCTGGGTTACTCTCCCGAAGTTTGGGCCAACGAGTCCAATTCTCAAACCCTCAGCAGCTTCTTCGTCGGAGTCGACCACAACCTCACCCTCACCGGCGACCTCAAACTGAACGTCGGCGGCCAGCTGCGCTATGGCACCGAGAGCGGTTCCAGCAGCCTCTGGGGCATTGCCAGCGGTAAGCACACCAGCACCGTTATTGGTCTGGATGTCCCCGTGTTGTTCAACTACGGCATCCATTTGGGCAATGACCTTACCCTCGGCATCTTTGCAGGTCCCAAGTTCACTTACAACATTTCGGGTAAGACCCACTATGAGGGCAATGTGCTGGGCCTCGGCGGCAGCAGCGACCAAGAATGGTTCAACGACAAGTCGGGCAGCCTTAACCTCAAGCCCTTCAATGCCGCAGTCATGGGCGGTGTGAGCCTCGACTTCCGCCAGTTCCGTCTCTTCGGCGGCTACAGCTACGGCCTCACCGATGTGGACAACAACGACAATAACTCTACCAAGGTCGGCGGCCCCTTCTTCGGCCTCGGCTTCATGCTTTAATCAGCAGTTGCCCCTGCCCGATGGGCGAGGTATAGAAAAAAGAAGATGGCTCCCTGTTTCAGAGAGCCATCTTCTTTATGTATTGACAATTACAGCGTGCGCTTGCTCTGCCGCCTGCGGGCCATTTCGTCCATGTCGAAATGGTCAATGCCATACTGCAGACTCTCCAATATCTGCTGCTTGCGCGGGAGGAAAGGACCGGAGAGATTCATCGAAGAGGTGTGGTGAGTGTTGAACTCGCAATCACAAGTGAGCAGTTCTACGAATGTTTTCAGCTCCTCCATCAGTTCCCGCTCGGTGAGCGGGGTGAACTGGCCACGGCGGGCCTCGTCCAACAGTGGTGTGCCCTCAAAAAGGGTCAGGCCGCCAGTGCCCACCAGCATAGGATGGCAATGGTTGAAAATTTGGGCAGAGCCTACGGCGTGGTCGTGGCTGTGTTCGCGCCCAGCCACCCCGTTGAGGAAAGTCATCCAATAGGCAATGCCTGCCTCTTCCAGTTTGTGGCACTGCTCCAGAATATCTTGAGAGGTATAGCCTTTGTTGATGCGCTGGAGGGTCCAGTCGTCACCACTTTCCACCCCTAGCGAAATCTCGTTCAGTCCCACTTCGCGCAGGGCCCGCAACTGCTCAACGCTTTTGTTGGAGATGTCGGTCACGCGGGTGGCCGTGTACATGTGCTCCAACTCAGGCAGATAGCGTTTGATCAGCTCCAGCCGCGGCATCAGGCGGTCGTAGGAAAGTGCCATGGGGTTGGCACTGAGCAACTGAATGGTCTTGGCATGGGGTTGGATGGCGCAAATCTCGCGCAGGTCCTCCTCAATCCACTCCAACGGCTGCATACGGAAGGGCACGCCCTTGTACATGGTGCAGAATTTACACTTGTTGTGCGTACAGCCCTGCGTAATTTGGATGAGCGGAAACGTGGGCCAATAGGGATTACGGTAAACAGGTTCAGTAAAATGCATATCTTTGCTCCTTTCTTTTTATGACTGCAAAGATACGCCGAATGTTGGGAACCACGGTCGCTACTTACCAGTTGGTAAGTGAATTTGAGGCGTTGGGGCTCAGCCAAGCATCATACTGCGGTGCTGCAAGCCCCAGTCAGACATGCGGTAGACCACGGCAAAAAGGTCGCGACCGTGAGGCGTGAGGCTGTAGTGAGGTGCAGGCAGTTCGCAACGGTCTATCAGGCGGTCCTCCTGCATCATCCGCAGCCGCTCGGCCAACACCTTGTCGCTCAGATTGGGTATGGCGGCAAGGATGTCCTTGAAACGCACATTTCCGCACACAATAGCCGTCAAAACCTCCACCGTCCATTTGCCCCGCAACACATCCATCGTGTCGCCAATGGCCAGCACCTCGCGACATAACTCGCCATGGTCCTTCCCCTCCACCAAGTCAATGACTCCCTCAGCCTCGGAGGGAACAAAAATTCGTCCTTCTTTCTTCATAACAATTCATTTTAAATGCCACCCATGCTCCCTCCCAACTCCACTTGCAAAAGTACAAACTTTTTTGGTTTTAGACAGTACATCTGGCCAAATGAACTATTACAATGCGTGAGTTCGGGATAACTTTGTTAATAACTTTATCAGAAAAAGAGAAGGTAATCACAAGAAAATTCGTATCTTTGTAGTTGTAAATCAAAATAATAATAAAGATACAATCCTTATGATTACCGACGACAAAATTACTGAAATTTTCTGTACCGTGGACGAATTCA
>Ga0326512_10002875_pt1 | contig 12714 bp, 18 predicted proteins | sample 1_2617_0518_D_FD_203652 | JGI IMG/M metagenome (GOLD analysis project Ga0326512, IMG submission 203652) | Bovine rumen microbial communities from UC Davis, California, United States - 1_2617_0518 | ecosystem: Host-associated > Mammals > Digestive system > Stomach > Rumen | place: USA... | reverse complement strand
TTTAATGACTTTTAGGTTTTTCATACTAAAAAAAGGATAACACGAAACAAGGTAATAGAAAAGGACACCCCTTTCGGAGTGCCCTAGTCTTTCGCTATTAGGCGTTATACTGCTTGGAAACGATGGTGACCGTGCCATCATCGGCAACGGCAAGGACATTAGCATACTTGCCAGAGGCGATGGTGAGCGAGCCGACTTCAGTGCCAATGGTAACAGAGCCCTTAGCCGCACCGACCGCGTTGTAAGCGGAGATGAAGCCAGCGACCGTGTCAACCTTGTCACCGATCACATAGACCGCGCCAACGAGGTGGTTGACATTGTAGTCATCGAGGCAAGCGAGACCAGAGAGTTTGAAGGAATCGCCATCGATCTCCCAAGTCGCGCCAGTGCCGTAGAGACGAGAGCCAGACGCTTTCGCCTGCCAAGTCACGCCCGAAGAGAAGATGGTAGCGAGGTCTTTAAGGGGGTTGAATTCGGAAGTGCCGAGGGTAACAACGCCCTTCTGGTAGAAGGTTTTTGCACCCATCTTGACATACGGCTGGAGAACAACGCCCTGCCCAGCGACCGAATCAACAACCTTGACCCTTTCGGCAGAGGAAACGCCACGAGCGTTGGCATAGCCAGAGGTAAGGTAGCCGATGAACGGAGAAGTCGCGGAGCGGAACTCTTTGGTCGGGAGACCGAGGAAGTCGGCAGCGTGACCGAGCGATTCGTTGGAGATGATATGGCAGGGAACGCCATCGATCTCACCGATGTAGCCGTCTTCGCTCTTGCGGACTTCGCCATCTTTGTCGATACCGCCCTTGCGGAGAATTTCATACGCGTCATTCGCGCCACCAAGGACGAGAACTCCTGCGCCTTTGAGGGTCGGGCGATACGCAACCTTGAAAACGGCAACGCGGTTATCATTCGGGAAGAGGTCAATATCGTGCTCTTCGTCACCTTCGTCCAAGAGGGTGTTCGCTTCGATGAAACGCTGGAGGACGAGTTTGTTGGTGACATCGCTCGAAGTGATCTCGACATGGTTGGTCGCTTTGCCAGCGATACCAGCGAGATAGACTTCAATGAGATGGGAAGCGGTGGTCGCGCCATTAACAACGGTCGCCAAGCGGTTAGACCAATTGTCGATGTGTTCCGCAGTGAGGTCGGTCGGGATCATATCCTGTCGCGCACGCGGAATGATGATGGGATCGTCCATCCAAGTGAGAAGGTCAATAGCGACCGTCTCGGTCTGGGTGTAGTGCTGATTCGCGGAGAACGAGCCACCATTTTTGGTAGTGCCGTGGGCACGCGGTTGCATTTTCACAGGAAGGATACGATTGACCATAACCTGCGATTTGGATTGAGCGTCCTCTTCGGAGACCCAATTGTCATTGATACCGCGTCCGCCTTTCTCAACGAGACCTTGATACATATTCTTCAAGATCGCTTCGGCAAGTTTGCGCTGGGCAAAAGTGCCATTGATGGTGTTCGCATTCGGAGTTGCGATGATTTTGCTGATTAACTCAACAGACATTTTTTAATTTCCTTTCGATTATCGTCTAGAATTGACTTCCGCCAAGAACGATCCAAGGTCGCTCTCGTCACCGTCTCTAGAGGGGGCGGTGGCTTTATCAACCCCATAGAAGTCTTTGGGGTCTCCATCGAGAACGCCTGCTTTTTTAAGTGCTTCTTCGAGAGATTCGCACCGCTTCAAGACGGCTTCGATGGTTTTGCTAAGTTCGTCCACTTGGGCTTTCAACGCTTCGTTTTCGGCTTGCGCTTGTTCGGTCGCTTCCGCAACCGCGCCCTCGATGGCTTTGTTGGCTTCCTCAACGGGGACAACATCTTCCGCTGGGGCTTCCGTTGGGGCAGGGGCGTCTTTTTCGGTCGGCTTGTCCTCTGGCTCTTCGCCTTGGGCTTCCGCCTGCGTTTCCTTTGGCTCAACGGGTTTTCCTTCCTCGGCAGGGTCGGCTTCCGTGGGTTTCGGCTCTTCGCCTTCGCCCAATTCCGCTAGAGATTCTTTGATGATCTCTTCGTCAACGCCTTTCTTGGAAAGAATCAAAGTAAGTTTTTCGAGTAAATCCATTATCTTTCCTTTCTTTCAAAACTTCGGGTGTCAAAGTTGCTTTTCGGCTATTGCGGTGACCGCCCTTTGCCTATTTGACTATTATAAGGATAGAACATTTGTGCAAAACGCACAACAAAAGAAAAACCGAGGTTTTATGCCTCGGCTCTCCGCCTTTCTAAGTCAAATCGGAGTTTTATCTTATCGCGCCATTTCTTAGCGTCTCGATAGGCGCACCCGTTATGGCTCTCCTGCGCCTTTCTCATTCGATACTCGGCTTCTTGGAGTTGCGCTAGGAGTTCGTTTGCTTTTTCCTCCGTTAGCGGTTTGGCTTTGACGGCTTCCACGCGCCTTTCGACCTCGAACATCTCCGAGATCGATTTCTTCATCGTGATAACCGCTTTTTGGATCGGCTCTTTCGCCAATGCAATCTCAGCCATCGCAAATTCGAGCGTTCTTGGAGTCTGCCCAAACACTAAGTTGCCGTGGATATAGGAAGCCCACTTTAGATTGGTGGATTTTCTTTTCCCCACGAACTCGTGGTTGTCTTTTCGGTAGTATTTCATAAGCGTTCCGCTTTTTTGCCTGTGAGGGTTTCCCACCTCTTGACGATGACATCGCAGTATTTAGGATCGAGTTCCATCATATAGCAAGACCTATTGGTTTGCTCGGAAGCGATCATCGTAGTTCCGCTCCCACCGAATAAATCGAGAATGACACCGCCTTTATCACTGCTATTCTTAATTGCCCTTGCGACAAGTTCAATTGGTTTCATTGTCGGGTGCAATTCGCTCTTTTTAGGACGGGCTATATCCCAAACATCGCTTTGGCTTCGATCTTCCAATGGGTGGAGTCTTCCTTCCCCTTCTTTCCAACCATACCAAATCGGCTCGTATTTAGTGTGGTAATCTTTGCGAGAAAGAACGAGGGTGTCTTTATTCCAAATGATCGTGCTAGACCAGTGGTAATCGTTTTGCGCCAAGGTGAGCATCATGTTGCCCCATTCCTGCGCGGACATTACAACATAGGTCATGCAACCTTCTTTTGAAGCGAAATTCATGCATTCAAATGCCTTAAACATGAAATTCTTAAAGTCCTCAGTGCCCATGAAGTCATTTAAGATCTTCCTCGGCTTGTATCCTTGCGCGTTCCCTTTTTCGACATCGCCATAGTTAACATTCCAAGGCGGATCGGTGAAAACCATGTCCGCTTTCTTGCCTTGCATTAACCTTTCGACATCCTCTTTTTTGGTGCTATCACCGCAAAGAAGGTAATGGTTTCCAAGTTTATAAAGGTCTCCAAGTTTGGTGATCGGCTCATTTTCTTCATCGACCTCTGGGACTTCATCTTCAAAGATCTCCGCTTCGTCCTGCAATCCACCGAGGGCTTCTAAGTCGAAGTCATACTTCACCATATCGATGGAGATGTTTTCGAGTTCCTTTTCCAAAATCTCGATGTCGAAACCGCTATTCATCGTTAGTTTGTTGTGAACTAAACGATAGGCGTTCTTTTGATCTTCTGTCATTCCCCTTAAGATAATGCACTCCGCCTCTTCATAGCCGAGTTCCTTAAGGGCGATATAGCGACCATGCCCTTCGATGATGATGTTGTTTTCGTCCACTGCGATAGGGTCATTGTTCCCGAATTCCCTAATCGATTCCTTGATCTGCGCGATTTGCTCCTCTGGGTGGAGTTTCGCGTTTCCCTCATAAGGTTTGATGTCAGACAATTTGATTTTAGTAATTTCCATCGGTGATCTCCTTTAGCACTTCATCTGCGGATTTCTTTCCCTCTAATAGATAACGGGCGCACGCTAAATCGGGGGGTATGTGTTTCTTCGTCTTCACGATTTTCTTTTTTACCCCGTTGGGCGTTTCCTCGATCAAGGTGGTCTGCTCCTCAACCTCATAACCGAGGGCGCGCTTTCGGATTGCTTCTATGTAAGGGTTTTTCTCGTCCATTTGTTGGTAGCATAACGATTTATGAATAAAAAAACAAGCCCGTTAGGGCTTGCTAGATTTTACTTTTGACCTGTTTATTCTTTCGATACTCTAGGAAATCTTCATCGAACTCTTTATCTTCGTTTCTATATGAATGAAGTTCCTTTTTTGAGTCTTCCAACGAAGGGAATTGGTATTGATCGTCTGGGTCTTTAATAACCCATTGCCCTTTTTTGTTTTTGTTAAAATGAAAACCATCCCAATTCGCTAAGTTTAACCAATTATAGAAGAAGTCTACTTCGTCATCGGTATATTCTTCCATCGGCTTTGGCTCGTAGGATTTAATAAACTTTTCAAAGTCTGCCATTTGTTTTTACCTCTAAGAAGATAATACACCGCGCAAATAAAATGCAAAAGAAAAACCGCCACGAAGGACGGCTTCCCTTAAGGAGAACACTACTGCGTGCAGAGAACAATTTAACCCCGTGGGGGAAGTCCACAGGGTTGCCCCCGTGCTATGAGAAAGGAGAGGGGGCGTTATTATTATCGGTGCTCGCCACGGTGAAGTCAACCTTGGTCGAGTATCCACAAGTGGCGATCGGGGAGATTATAGCGCAAAAGAAAAGGGCTAGCAATCCTAGAACGGCTAGCCCATCGCAAGTTTATTTTTCCGCTAATTTTTTAAGCATTGCTTCGACAATATATTTGCCGTAGTCGCTACGCATAAACGAGCGAATATCTTTTTGAGTTACCTTACCTTCTTTGTAATCGGCAACCATACGATCTCTTTCATCGTTGAAGTGCTTTTGATTGATCTTCTCGTTCTCGTCAGCGTATTTATATGCTTCGTCCTCGGTCTTGTGCCTAGTCACATATTTCGTATATGGGTCTTCAAAACCCCAAAAAGGAGAAATGTCGCTTGGCGGAATGATTTGTTTTTTGTATTTTTCGCGGTCGATTGGTTGTTCTTCCTCAATCCCTTTAATAAATTCTTCAAACTTAGGCATATTATTCTCCTTTATTTTTTTCTCTTATCGTAGATGGAAGCAAGTTCATCAATGGACAATTCCTTGTCCTTCTCTCCGTCCATTCCTTTTAAGAAGAACTTTCCATCTTTTTCCTTATAGAAGTATGGCGGATAGCCAGCGTTATCTTCGTCAATTAACCGTTTTGCCTTTGCATATTTGCTAAGCGACAACCCACCAGAAGGAAACCAGCCGTGATTTCCAACCCTGCTATAATCATCTTTTCCTTTATCGTCAATTTGTTGGACTAGAATATGGGTGTCACCCCAAGTTTTTGATCCTAACTTATCTTCGTTTGGGTCTAAGACGCGATATTTATAGCCGTCAATGTTATCAACGATGTCACCGACCTTAAAACCTTTGTTTTCCAAAGCGGTTTTCGCGAACCCCTTAATGAACTCTTTGAAGTCTGCCATCTTTATACCTCAATTCTGTATTGCTCCCACGCATAGCCGTTTGCTTCGCAGTAGGACTTATACCTTTCTATCATATTATCTATTTCTTTCTTCAATTTGGAAATATCTTTTTTCCCGTTGTTCTTCACTAGGAGCATTTTGAGGTTTTGCTTCTTGTTTCTGATCGCCCTCTCCATCGCTCTGATGTTCTGCTCGATCTCGCGTTGTTTCTTTACATCTTCCGCGTCATAGTGCTTCGGGGGGAGTTGCCCATCGAACTTAATTAAATGGTGTCGACAATTGAAACCACAAATGATGTTGTTCTCATAGCCGTATTTGTCCTTTTTCGCCATAATGTCGGGAAGAGAGTAAACCCAAAAACGCCCCTCTTTCCTAACCTGCATTTTGGGGTTGATCGCGTGTTCGGTTAGCGAGACCAATTTACCCTGCCAAGGCGCGCACCTTTTGGAAGCGTCTGGGTGAGAAGAGAGCCAATACAAATCGCCCTCTTTCTTCGCGTCCTCTAGCATTTTCATTTGGTGTTCATAGCGGACATCTAACTCGGCTTTTTGCCACAAGGATATGGGCTTCTTATTTGTGTGGGTTACGGCTGGGGTCTGGGCGAGTTGCGACATCTTCTGTTTGAGTTTCTTGGAGTAGTCCTGCACTCTCACCGCGCCTTTTGCTTCCTTCCACATCTTCTCGGCTTCCGAGTAGGAATGGGGGAGTTTCTTCTTGGAGAGGTTGATTAACTCATTCGGGTTTTTTACCTTGATACCGAACTCCGCCAATTCCTTCTTCTGCGTTTGGAACGACTTGGCTTGGGGTCTGTAAAAAAGAATAATAAAGCGATTCGCGGAGAATCTTAGCCCATTGATATATTCGGATTTGCCCTTGCCGATTTTCTTCTCGACCTCGTTTATTTCCTTGATGATCCGCGCTCTGAGATAAGTCTCGCTCCACATAAGCAAAAGAGCCGTCACGATCAATACCTTAATCCGCGTCTCCGCCTTTTCGAAGATGGGCATAAAGGTCGATTGGTAACGGCTGTCTGTTGAGAGGGTTTTCCCCGTCATTCGTTAAAACTCCCCTCTTGGTTAAATTCGGTTTGCGATTGCAACATCATCTCTTCGCGGTTCTTTTTCGCGTTGTCGATTTTGACTTGCAAATCCTCTTCGTCCAAGTCGGGGTTGAGTTCCCTCACCGCGTCCTCGATGGTGGTTAATCCTGCTTCTAATTGGGCGGTGACCCTTTGCAAGATTCTATCTTTGTTAACGAGAGAGGGGGAAGCGAATCCAACGGACACATCATTCGGCTTGCCATAGTAATTGAGGACGGTCTCGAAAATCTTGTCCAAAGCGTGCTTGAAATAACTCCGCGTGTGTGAGATGAACGCGATGCTCATATCGTCCTCGGAGTCCACCTGCGTGGCGGTGACGCTCGAAACGGCTAAATAAGAGGAGAGGACTTTTCCAGCCATTCCCCATTTGCCTGCGATGTTCCTTAAGGCGTTGTCCTTCATCGTCTGCCATTCTTGGACGCGGACTTGGAACTGCTCGACCATAATCCTTTGATCTTCGGGGGAAACGCCTTTCACCATCTCGACCTTGCTTTCCCCAAAGCCCGACAAAGGCACATCTTGGGGCATACCCATAGGACTGTAATCGTTGATGTTTAACTGCTTCGGAACATAGACCGTTCCTTTGCCGTTGTAAGCGTCCCTCAATAGATAAGAGGAAGCGATTTCGTAGTCCAAGAGATCATTTTGGATTCCGATGATAAGACCTTCGCCAAAGGTAGTGCCCGTGGGGACGCACAAATCGCACTCCCCATTCCTCATAACCTCAACGCCCAAGTTGGCTAAGCCGAGTTTCTGCGGATTGTCCAAAACGAGGGCGGAGTAGTCCTCGTGGATCATCTTCCTTACTTTTTCTGGGAGTTGCTTCCAAGTTACAGGTTGCGCTTGGGCTTGGGAGAGATTCGTCATAACCGACCCTTTGCACCAATAGCACTTGTAAACAACCATCGGGGTCTTTTCAAACTTCTTTTTGACCTCTTTGAAAGTGCCATCGGGCTGGGCTTCGATTTTGCCGACCTTCTCGGTTTCGTAGTAACGCTTTTCGACTAAGACATAGTGGCGGTCTCCATCGTCCTTCGTGGTGTTGATGTAGGACTGCAGAAAGAAAGTCGCTTCATTCACAACGCCACTGAAAGAGGAATCGAAGAAGCAATTGTCGAAGCGCACCGCTTCAAGCCAAAGTTCCCCGTCCGCTCTTTTGTTGATCTTAATGCACGATGTTCCAACGCCAAGAGCGTAGCCAATGCTGGCGTAGACTGCTTTCATCGCGTTGTTTTCTTCCGCCCATTTTGAAATGAACTTTACCGTGTCATAGTTGGCTTCTTTGGATGCGCGTTTGAAGATAAGACGCTCACCGCAAATCTGCTTGGTTAGCCCCGTGAGCAACCGCCCTGCAATCCTCGTTGAGATAATGCCCGTCTGCGCGGTGTGGATCGCTGGCACATAGCCGTCTATCCACTGGCAAGCAGGGCGAATGGCGCGGTAGTAATAATCCCTCACATAATGGGGGAGCATAGCCCCAAAGAGGGAGTTTGAAGCGTAAGAATAGGTTTGGTTGACCGCTCCCACGAGACCATTCATCGGCTTTACGCCCAAGAGATCGGAGAGGGGGGTCGAGAGAGGGGTGTCGCTCATTGCTTAGTCTCCTTGTTCAGTTTATCAATCGTGTCCTCAATTGCTTCCGTGATGTTTTCAACGCCCATTTTCATAAGCAAAACGCACAAAAGTCGCATTAAGTCGGTTTGTCCGTCTAGGATTTTCTTCAAGTATGCGACCGAGAGCATTTCGGCACGATAGAACATCTGGTCGCGGTTGTCCTCGTTGAGTTTTCGAATGTCTAACTCGCCTTTTCCGCACTTGATCTCCTTATTTTTGAGGACGGTCGGCATATTGGCTTCCGCGTAGATTTTGCGGACGATTTCCTTCTCTTCCTCGGAGAGTTTTCCCCTCTTGATGTCCGCTTCCCTTTTTTCCTTTTTGAAATTGTCTAGCACTTTCTCGTTGTATTCCATATATTTTTCCTTAATCTTTGTTGATTATATCATTGAGTAATAAGTTTGGAATAGCACCTGCCTTTAGGCGATTGAAGAATTGAATGTTCTCTTGGTTGCCATACCAGAACAAGTTGCCATAGGTGAGCGCGTCAGAGACATCGTTTGGCACAATTGGGTCATATCCCGTTTGCTTATCGTTCCAAACCAACGCTTCTAACTGCTCCGCCAATAAGTTTTTGTCCTTTATGATCCATCGGTTGCGGACATAATCATAATAACCCCCGTAATCTATGACGATGATATTGTCATTTGAGATAGCCGATTGTAGCACGCCAACCATCTCTTGAATCGACCCTTTTTTGATCGCTTTCACATCAACGCGGTCACCGAAGAAGAACTTACATTCTTGGATAAGGTCGGGGGCTGCCGAGTCGATGCGCATAAAAACGGGTAATGGGTTTGAATAAGGGTGTTCCCGATACTCTCGGCAGGAGATTAGGTTGTATCGCCTTAAAATCTCGTCAAGCCAACGCGAGACATGATCTTGGACTAATTGATGGTAGCCCATTTGACCGCTCTCCTTTGGATCGTGATAGAAGATGGGCGCGATAACCGCCTGCCCGTTGTTTAGGAGCAACATAGGCACAAAGGCAGTAGCGTCTCTGTTGACCGCTCCGTCCCCACCGACAACCAAACCGACTGGCTTGATCCCGTATTTCTCCCTCGCTCGCTCGAATTGCAGGTTTGTGATGATGTGCTTTTCGGGGCGGAACATCGGATAAACCGAGCCGATTCCCGAACTTGAATCTCCGAGGTAAAACCAATTATAAAATGGCTCATTCTGTATCTTGGTCTTGATGATCTCTCGAAGGTCGAAATCGTTAACGAAGTCCAAGATGTCGAGATAGGTCACCCTGCGGACGAGCCAATCGGGGTCTTTTTGCTTTTTGAGGATATATTGGCTAAACCAGTGGGCACTTTGAGGTTGAGGGTTTCCCATAATTATGGTGCGAATTCCCTCTCCGTAGTTACGCCTAAAGGAAGCCAACGCTTCTTCGAGGTTGCGCTCTTCCCTTAACTCTTGGGTTTCCTCGCAAATGACGCAGATCAATTTGTGTTTGGGCTTGATGGACTTGGTGCGCGACATATTTGATCCGCCATAGCCGATGAAATAGATCTTCCCAGTTCCGTCCTTGCGCTCGATCCTTAAGGGAGACTTCTTGAACACAAAAAGGTTATAAACATCATCTCCCATCTCTTGGAGGGCTTGATCGAACTCTTGATAGGACGAATCGCCAAGAGAGCCGTAGGAAGCCCTCGCCACGATCACATCTCTATAAGGGTTTTGAAGCATTAAAAGGACTGCGATGATCGCGGAGTTCTTCGACTTGCCACCAACTCGACCCCCATAATAGAGGTAATCGTTCTTTTTGCCTTCCACCAATTCGCGGAACGCCTCTGGTATCAAAATCACGCTTTGTTGCCCTCTCCCGACAATTCCTTCTCCAATGCTTCGATGCGTTTAAGCGATTCCTCGGACTTGGAATTGACGAACTTGATCTCCACTGGCTTGACGGGTGCTGGCTTCTCCTCTTGTTGCTTGCCGAACTCGTCTGGCAGGGTGCGCTCCAAAAACCACTCGGAAGCCGAAATCTCCGCGTTGTTGGTCGAGGTCGAAACCCTCTTGAGGTGATGGATCACCGAGTTTGTTTTGGCTCGCTCGCACTCTTGGAAGATGTTATAAATTTCATTCGCTTCCCTTTTGAAAATGCCAGACGAAAGATAGAGGGCTACCAATTCGGGGTCTGGCTGGGCTTCCTGCTCCGCCACTTCCTCGTGGGTCTCCTTGCGAATACGCGCCAATACATCTTTTTTCCCTTGGAGTTTGCTCGCGCCCTCTTTCTCAATGCAATAAGAGACGGAGTTGGCAACCTTCTCCCAATAGCGATACTCGGACAAAGAAACCCCTGCGAAGTTGAGGGCGGTCTTTAGCGGTGCTCCGAGGGAGAAAGCGGTCTTTAATCGGTTTAGTTTATCGTTTTCTTTTGCCATTACTTTCCTAGAATAGCACACTTAATACACAACGCAAAACGCGCTTTTTCTCCCCTATTACTTGTAATAGACCCCTTTGACCCCTTTGTTTTTTCTATTCAATAAATGTATAGTTGCCTTATGAATAAGCAAAACAAACGAAAGTTGAAAGAGATCATTCGCGCCCTTAAGAAGTCCGATGATAAGGATATAGAGGCGTTCTTCGTGCTATTGGCGAGGGCTATCCATGAGTTTCGGAGCGTATCTAAGAAAAGCGAGGAAAAATAAGAAACTCTCAATGCGCCAATTGGGGGAAGCCATCGGTGTCGGTGAGATGACCGTCTGGCGTTGGGAGAAGGAGCGTGTCGCGCCCCGTAGGAAAATGCTCCCATTGCTCGCTAATGTTCTTGGGATAGAACTGCGCGATCTCTTTTATTACTACTTTAGTTAAAAAGACCCCACGCGAGAGGGAATCGCGCGAGGTCGGTGGCGGTGGGACGAGTTCCGCCAAATAAAATTGTAACGCTTCTTCGTGGAGCGTTTTTCAAATCTTTTTGTTTTGTTGTAACTTTCTTGTTGCATTTGTGTTGCAAGTGTGTTTATACTGATGGTGTCCAAAGGGACAAGGAGAAAATTATGAAAAAGTTTAAGATTTACACCTTCTACCTCAAAAATGACTGCAAGATCGAACTTATGGGTGGCGCGGACACTTTTGAGGAAGCCAAAGAAATGGCTATTGATTTTGAAAGGCAGATGAACGAGAAGCACATCTCTATCTTCAAAAGAACAACGGTCAAGGTCAGAAACCGCGAGACCGACCAGCGTTGGGAACTTAATTGCGATGACAATTATGATTCGATGGAACTTCTCGAATATTGATAAGGAGAAACCAAATGAAACTAGCCGACATCATCACCAAAGCCAAAGAGAAGTTCGAGCAAGGCGAAAGGCGCGACTACTACGAAGGGATCGTCAATGGAATCCGCTTAGCCCTCGTCACCGAGGAGTTAGCCCCCTTAAGGGAAGCCCTCATTAAAGAGAGAGACAGATTAAGGGACGGGGTTATGAGCGCGGAAGAAATCGTCCGAATCTCGGAGATCAATGACATCTTGGGGCAGTAGCCCCTTCCTAATGCCACCAAGGGCGGTCACAAGTCCGCGTAAAGGCAGAGTGGGAAAGGAGCGAAATGAAGAACGCTTTAAAAGAATGGCGAGTGCTTAGGGGTTACTCCCAAGCGGAACTCGCGCAGAAGATCGGTGTGAACCGAGCCACACTACACCGCTGGGAAATGGGATTGAGTAAACCCTTCCCCAAGCACCTAAAGGCATTGTCCACCGCCTTGAGAGTGGACGCAAAGATCATTAAGGAGAACTTAGATGGACAAGATTAAAAGCGTGTTCGACACTCTGAACGAGATCAATGTCAATGAACACACCGAGAAGAAGAACAACCTCACCTACCTCTCGTGGGCGTGGGCTTGGGCGGAAGTAAAAAAGAAATACCCCTTAGCCAATTACACGATCTACGAAAACAAAGACGGCTGGAACTACTTTACCGATGGCAAGACCGCTTGGGTAAAGACGGGGGTGACCATCGAGGGTTTGGAACATATTGAATACCTGCCCGTGATGGATTACAAAAATCAGTCTATCCCCCTCGAAAAAATCACCTCGTTTGATGTCAACAAGGCGATCCAAAGGTCATTGACCAAGGCGGTTGCCCGTCACGGCTTAGGTTTATACATTTATGCTGGCGAGGACTTGCCAGAAAACGCTTCTGACGAGCCGAAAGAGGGCAAGCCGACCAATTCCCCATCTGCTGACGATTTGCGCGAGAAAGCGCGTCTTGTGGCGAAATGCACCGAGTTGGGAATCTCGCTCGACCGCCTTGCCACCTACAAAGGGAAGGATAAAGCGCAGTTGACGAATGAGGACTTGGCGCAAGCAATCGAAATGAAGGAGAAGCACAATGCCAGAAATTAGGTTTGAAAAAGAAGGGCACAAGTATTTCTTGGGTGATCGGGAGTTGGTCTCGGTCACCACCCTTCTCGAAGAGATGAAAATCTCCCCCGACTACTCGATGGTCGATGAAGAAGTCCTTAAGGCGAAAGCCGACAAGGGCACGCTCATTCACAAAGAGATCGAGGAATATCTCAAAGAGGGCAAGATTGGCTTCACCAAGGAATTGCAAAGTTTCATCAAGTG
>Ga0326512_10002874_pt1 | contig 12717 bp, 17 predicted proteins | sample 1_2617_0518_D_FD_203652 | JGI IMG/M metagenome (GOLD analysis project Ga0326512, IMG submission 203652) | Bovine rumen microbial communities from UC Davis, California, United States - 1_2617_0518 | ecosystem: Host-associated > Mammals > Digestive system > Stomach > Rumen | place: USA... | reverse complement strand
ACAAGCTTGTACAGGTGAAGATGCTTCTAATAATGTTAAGTCAAATGGTGAATATACAATTGGTCTTGATTTTGGTCTTTCAGAAGGTATTTATCAAATAGAAGAAGTTTGTGAAACTGATAGTTGCAAACAATATAATGTAGGTGGTCACTCTAATTCTTTTGGAGGAAGTAATGATTTTTATATTACTGATTATGGTAAGCAAGTAGTTTTATTTAATTATGATTTATCTTTACAATATGAAGGTGATAGTAATACCCCAATTATCGTAATGAATATGATTAATAAGAATGAGATAAAAATCACTAAGACTGATGTAACAACTGGTAAGGAAATAGGTGGAGCTGAAATAGTTGTAACTGATCCTTCTATTGTTGATGGTGATTATATAGTTGATTCATGGACTTCAACTAGAAACGTTACTCATGAGGTTCATGGTATTGTTCCAGGACATAAGTATAGATTAACTGAGGAAAATGCACCAGCAGGTTATATTGCTATGAAAACTTCTATAGACTTTATAATGGATGAAGATGGTAATGTTAAAACTTATGATATTACTACTGGTGAAGAGCTTGCTGATTTAAATGGAACTGATTATGAGCTATTAATAACTAATATGCCTATTAAAACTGTTTTCTCTAAAACAGATGCTGTTACTGGTGAAGAAATTCCAGGTGCTCATTTAAAGGTTTGTACAAAAGATGCTCATGATTTAGCTGTTTCTACTAATGGTGATGGTAATTCGTGTGAAGCTTTAATTCATCCTCATACTGACGAGGTTATTGAATGGACTTCTGAGGCTGGAAAGGAAAAAACAATTGAAGCTTTACCAGCAGGTGAGTATTATCTTGTTGAAACAATTGCTCCAGAGGGATATGTTCAACAAACAAATGCTCAACAATTTACAGTTATTGATGATGGAAGCGTATTGTCTGTTGAAATGAAGAATCAACCAACAAAGGTTACTATTGCTAAAAGGGATAAAATAACTAATAATTTGATAGCTGGTGCTCATATGCAATTATTGCATGCATCTGATAGAAGTGTTGTTGTTGATCAAAATGGTAATGAATTGACATGGGTTTCTAGTGATACTGAACCATATGTAATATATGCTTTACCAGCAGGTGAGTATATATTAGTTGAGACAATGCCACCTACTGGTTATCAAGAGGGAATGGTTATTGATGATCAGACAATGAGTGAGTATAAATTTACTGTTAGTGATCAAGCAGGTGATATTAATATTGATGTTGATATTAATGTTATGAATGTTCCTAATACAGGAATTAGTACTTTAAATTTATTCGCAATTGGTGGATTAATGGTATTTATTGGTTATGAAACTATTAAAATATATAGAAGGAAAGCATTAAATTAATGCTTTCTTTTTTTTGTTATATTTGACTAATTTAAATATTTTTACTATAATAGTGTATAGTAATATGTAAGTAAATTTATATAGAAAGCAGGAAATATTATGAATCAATTATCTTTATTTGAAAAAGTTCAAGTTTTATTTAGGTTATTGTTTTCTTCTCCAATTATAATTGGTATTTTTGTGTTTTCTTTATTTTTAATGATTCTTTTATTTTTCTATTCTAAGTTGAATAAAAAGGTTATTAAATATTCCTTTATCGGTATTTATGTTTTAATTATAGGTTTTGCTTTTTTTAAGTATGGAAGTTATTTTTTAACTAGTATTGATTCTTTTTTAACTTTGTTTATGGCTAATATATATTTTCCTACTATTCCAGTTTATGTCGCTATTATGATTATTTCTTTTATTGTTATGATTATTACTTTAAGTAATAGGAAGATTAATAAGTTTGTAAAGATTATTAATACTGTATTTTTTACTTTGATTCAGATGTTATTTGCTGTTTTTATTTATATAATTGAAACTAATAAAATTGATGTTTCTTCTAATTCTAACTTGTATACTAATGAACAAACTCTTGTTTTATTAGAATTAGGTATGGGATTATTTGTTATTTGGATGGTTCTTTTACTTGTTATTTTTTATTTAAAGAAAGCTGATAAAATCTTTAAAACAAATAAGAATGATAATGTAGATGATTTTGATGAGTATATTAATGATTATAATGAACCTTTGAATGTTGGTTCTTCTAATGTTTCATCTAATAATGTTTCATCTAATAATGTTTCATCTAATAATGTTGTACCTAATAATGTTGTACCTAATAATGTTGTATCTAATAATGTATCTAATGATATTGATGAGGAGATTTTATCTTTTGATTCTGATTTATCTATTAATAAGAAATTTGAGAGTGTTGATAATTTAGATAATAGTTTTATAATTAATAAACCTATTTCTGATGAAAGAAGTGTTAAGAACAAGGTTGATTATAATAATAATCCTGTTGATGTATTTAATAATTTTAATTTTTTAGATTTTAATAATAAAAAAGTTGAACGTAAAAATGATGATGTTGAAATAATTGATTTTGATTAGTTTTATAATGTTTTTGATTGGGGTGATTGTGTGAATAAATTGACACGTGGTCAAATTATCGCTATTGGTACTTTATTTATTTTGTGTGGTATTTTAATTTTTTCTTCTCAGTATTTGCTTGATAAGAAAAATTCTTTATTTGAGTTAATAAATATGCAATTATATTTTAATCAAATGGATAATGAACCAGATGCTCCTGAAGTTGTTCAAGAACCTCCAGTTGAAAATGAACCTGAACCTGAGGAAAAAAATGAACCTGAGGTAATTACTGAAAGTTATGTCGCTGTTTTGGAGATACCTGAAATTGATTTAAAGAAGGGTATATATGCTCTTGGTTCTAGGTATAATACTGTTAGTAGAAATGTTTCTATTTTATCTCCTTCTGATTATCCTGATCGTGAAGGTGGAAATTTTGTTTTGGCAGCTCATTCTGGAAATGGTTATTTAAGTTTTTTTAGAAATTTATATAAGTTAGGTGTTGGCTCTAATGCTTATGTTTATTATAATAATATTAAATATACTTATAAAATAACATATATATATAAGCAGCAGAAGACTGGTACTATTAATGTTTATAGACCATATGGTAAGACTACTCTTATGTTAATAACTTGTACTAAGGATGATGAGTCTAGTCAAACTGTGTATGTTGCAGAATTAATGGGTAAGGAACCTTATGAGAACATGTAATATGTTCTTTTTTTGTTTAATTATGTTATATAATCACATAATAATAATGGTGGTTATATGAAAAGTTTTTTATTTGTTTTTTTGTTTTTTTTCTGTTTTGATGTTAAGTGTGCGGATATTTATATAGCTAAGCGTGATATTGATTCTAATATATATGTTAATGATTGTGATTTTGTTATATATGATAGTAGTGGAAATGTTGTTGATAGTTGGGTACAGGATAATTCTTACCATGTTTCTAATCTTAAAGATGGTATATATACTTTGGTTGAAAGACCTTATATTTCTGATACTTTTAATGATTCTCTTAGTAATTCTTATAAATTGAATGTATCTAACGATAAATCTTTTGAATTTAATTTGTATAATAAGAAGATTGATACTCCTAGAAATTTGGGTGTTAGTTATAATTCTTTTTATGGTTTTTTATTTATTTTATTTGGTATTTTAATTATTAAATTTTGTAAATTTAAAATTTTATAGTCATATAATATTACTGGTGATACTATGGGTAAAGAAGAATTTAAAAATTTTGTTAGAAGTAATCCTAGTTTAATAAAATATGTTCGTGATGGTAGTAAGACATGGCAGAATTTTTATGAGTTATTTAGTTTATATGGTGATGATTCTTCTGTATGGAAGGAGTATTTGAATAAGAGTTCTTCTTCTCAATCTATGGATTTTGTTTCATGGATTAAATCTATAGATGTTGATAGCATACAAGATGGAGTTGCTTCTATCCAACGTGTTTTAGGTGTTGTTCAGGATTTTACTGGTAAAGAGAGTGTTGATGAACAGTATTCACCTAGACCATTATATAAGCATTTTGAAGATTGATTTTAGATTTACAGTTTAAGATAAAAAATAATCCTAAGTATTTGCAGTATTTACGTGAACATTCTTATTGGTATAAGATTTTAAATAGAAATCCTTTAATGTTTGAAAAATTTGTTGATAAGGTTAAGGAAGATTATAAATTAAGAACTAGTGATAGGATAACTAAGGCTTTAAGTACTATTGAAATGTTTCAAAATATTATTTCATCATTAAAGTAAATGTGTTAAAATATATTTAGGTGTTTTTTATGAGAATTATAAGTGGTAAATATAAGGGTAAAAATATAATGGGATTTAATGTTTTAGGTACTAGACCTACAATGGATAGGGTTAAAGAATCAATGTTTGCAATGATACAAAATAAGATTAAGAATAGTATTTGTCTTGATTTATTTGCAGGTAGTGGTTCTTTAGGTATTGAAGCATTAAGTAATGGTGCGAAAATGTGCTATTTCGTTGAGAAGAATAATGAAATATATAATATTTTAAAGCAAAATTTAGTGGGTGTTGAGGATTGTTCTTTATTAAAGATGGATTATATGAATGCTTTAAATGATTTTAGCAATCAGAATAAGAAGTTTGATATAATTTTTTTAGATCCACCTTATAAGTTTAATTTAATTAATAATATTCTTGAATATATACATATAAAGAATTTATTAAATGAAGATGGTTTAATTGTTTGTGAGTTTGAAGATGAGGATGTTAGTTGTATTAATTTTGATTTATATAAGAGTAGAAAATATGGTACGAAGAAGGTTAATATTTATAAAAAAAAATAAATATTAATTTTTTTTTGCTTTTTTTTAAGGAATTTTTTTTTGTGTGTAGAATGATATTTATAGGAGGTGATGAGATATGTTTAAAAAGTATCCTTTTGTTAAGCAAGAAGGCTTTAAGGATTGTGGTTCTGCATGTTTGCTCATGATTATTAAATATTATAAAGGCAATTTAACTATTGAACGTTTGCGAGACTTGACTCGCACTAATAAGGGCGGAACAAATGCGTATAACATTATTAAGGCGTCTGAACAAATTGGATTTAATTCTTGTGGTATGAAAGGAAAAATTACTGATTTAAAATCTGTTATAGTTCCATTTATAGCCCATGTTATTATTGATAATAATTTAAAGCATTTTATTGTTGTTTACGAAATAAATTTTGATAAGGAGTATTTGATAATTGCTGATCCTAGTAGTAGGATAAAAAAGATTTCTTTTTCATATTTTAATTCTATATGGACTGGTAATATAATAAGTTTATATCCTATTAGAAGTATTCCTTTTGTTAAAAGTGTTAAACCTTTTGAATTTATTTTTAAGAATATATGTAAGTATAAGAAAACTTTGTATGTTTTATTTTTAATATCAGTAGCGACTATAGTACTTAAATTGTTGTCATCATTTTATTTTAAATTTATTATTGAGGGTATTGATTCTTCAAAAGTTTATTTAAATAATATTTTTATTATTTTCCTTTTATTGTCGATAACTAGGCTAATTATTAATTATTTGAGAGGTAAATTTTTAGTAATATTGAATTGTAGGTTAGATTTTTCTCTTGTTTTAGATTCTTTTAAACGTGTTGTTTCACTTCCATATCAGTATTATCATAATAGGACAACTGGTGAAATAATTTCTAAAATTAATGATTTGAGTGTTTCGCGTGATTTTATAAGTAGAATTTGTGTTGGTTTATTTATTGATTTTCCTTTGGTAATTATTTCTGCAATTTTTTTGATTAGGATTAATTTTTATTTATTTTTGATAAGTTTATTTATTCTATTTTGTTATATAGTTATATCTTTTATGTATAGGAGAGTTTTTAATTCATATATATCTGAGGTTAAAAATAATCATGAGATAACTAATTCTTATATGTATGAGGCTATTAATGGATTTGAAACTGTTAAGGGAATTAGTATTGAGTCTTCTATTATAAATAGGTTTAATGATAAGTATGTTAGATTTTTAAATAATATTTACAAATTGAATAATCATGTTAATAATCAGAATTTTATTAAGGATTTTATAGGTGATATTGGCAATTTATTTATTATGTTTGTTGGTTCTTTGTTAGTTTTTGATAATAAACTTGATATTGGTTATTTGGTAACTTATAGTAGTATGATGGTTTATTTTATGGAGCCTATAAGGAATATTGTTGATATGGATATAAATATTAAGGAAAGTTTTGAATCAATTACGAGGGTTTTAAGTTTATATGAAAGTTTTAATGATAAGGGAATTGTTAATTTTAAGGAAGGAAATATTTGTTTTAAAAATTTGAGTTTTAATTTTGATGGTTGTAAGAATATTTTAAGTGGTGTTAATTTATGTATTAATAAAGGTGATAAAGTTATGTTATATGGTCCTAGTGGATGTGGAAAGAGTACTTTATTGAAATTATTGATGGGGTATTATTCAATTTCACGTGGAATGCTTTTTATCGATGGTATTGATATAAATGATTATAAGTTAAAGTCTTTACGTAAAAATATTTCTTATATATCTCAAAATGAAGTGCTTTTTAATGACACTATTTTGAATAATTTGAATTTTTATACTCGTGATAATAATGATATATTGGATATGGCTAGTTTAGTTAGGTTTGATGAATTATTGAATAATGAATTAGGGTTAAATATGATGATTGAGGAAAATGGATTTAATATTTCGGGTGGACAACGTCAGCGTATTGTTTTAGCTCGTACATTGTTGAAGCAAGCACAAATTATATTGATTGATGAAGGGTTAAATCAGATTGATGTTTCTCTTGAAAGAAAAATTTTATTGAATATTTTTGAAAAGTTTAATGATAAGACTTTTATAATTATAAGTCATAGAATGGAGAATACTGATTTATTTAATAGAATTATAAGTATTGATAAGGGATGTGTTTATGAAAAATAATTGTTTAGCGTTTGATAGGTATCGTGATTTATCTCTTACTATTGTTTCTTTGATTATTATTATTTTGATTTTAGTTTTATTGGTTGTTTCTATTTTTGTCAAATTTAATTTTATTACTAGTTATAATGGGATTGTTGTTAAGGAGGATGATTTTTATGTGGGTTTAGTTGTTAGTGTTGATGATCTTGTGAAAATTCAAAAATCTAGCTTATTAGTTGATAAGGATAAAAAAGATTTTTCAATTGTAAGTATAGGTGAAGAATTTGTTTTAACTGGACAAGGTTCAAAGAAGTATGTTGTTTTAAAGTTTGAGTTTGATGATAATGAAAAAATAGTTAATAATGTTATTAAATTAAATTTTATTAATAGGTGTTCTATTTTTTCTAAATTGAAGGAGATGATATAATGATTGAATTAAATTCAAGGGAGTTAAAGAATGTTGATGGTGGAGGAATAGGACTGGTTTTAGGATTAATTGCTGGTGTATCATTTGTTATTGGCGTTATTGATGGTTATGTAAGGCCAATGAAGTGTAATTAAGGAGGTATTTATGGAAAGATTAAAGAAAGATGATTTATTAAGTATTGAAGGTGGAGGTATAAGTGGTACTTTGATTTCTGCTTTTACAAAGTGTATTAGTACTGTATATGATATAGGAAGAAGTCTTGGTAGTGCGATTAGAAGAATTGGAAGTAATAATGTATGTCCGCTTTAGTTAATAATAGATATGTAAAATCAACTTTATATTTATTTGGTTTTATATTATTTACTATATTTGTATTACCAATTGTTTCTATTTTATGTGAGATTATATTTAAATTTGGTAATATTGTTGGAACATTTATTAGAAGTTATGGGTGCTAAAAGTATACAATTTTGTATACTTTTTCCTTTATAGGAAGGAGAATATTTATGAATGAAATAAAAGAATACACAGAGAAAATGTTTGAGAATATTAAACACATAGATGAAAATGGATGTGAGTTTTGGTTTGCTAGGGAATTACAAAAAGTCTTAGAATATAAAAATTGGAGAAACTTTAATAAGGTTATAGATAAGGCAATAATATCTGCTAATACTAGTTATCCTAATCAAAATCTTTGGGGTGTCGAGGTCAACACCCCAATAAGTAGTGGTAAAGGTAAAATTGAAATGATAAAAGATTACAAGTTATCAAGATACGCATGTTATCTAATAGCTCAAAATGGAGATTCAAGAAAGAAAGTTATAGCTTTAGCTCAAACGTATTTTGCTATTCAAACTAGAAAGCAAGAGTTAATGGAAAGAGATTATGAGTCATTAACAGAGGATGAGAAGAGATTTTATCAAAGAAATTTAACTAGAAAAGGAAATTATTCTTTGAATATTGCTGCGAGAAATGCTGGCGTTAAAAATTTCGATAGATTTCATAATTCGGGTTATAAAGGATTATATAACGGAGAGACGGCTAACGATATTGCGAAAAGAAAGAATTTGAGATATCGGGAAGATATATTAGATAATATGTGTAGTGATGAATTAGCAGCTAATTTGTTTAGGATTTCTTTGACTGAACAAAAACTAAGGAATGAAAATGTAAAATTAGATAGTGATGCAAATATAGCACATTATGAAGTAGGTAAAGATATTAGAGAAACAATAAAAAAGCAAGGAGGCACATTACCAGAGAAATTTCCTACACCAGATAAGAGTTTTAAAGAATTAGAAAAGAAGAATAAAATTGAAAGGTATATTACTAATAATTATGACATGTGATATGTGAAAGGTATACATTGTGTATACTTTTTTGTTTATTTCTTTATAAATTGTTATTTTTTCTTGTATTCTTTTTTTTTAAGTGTTATAATATTCCTAGTCAAAAGAAGGGAGGGATATCATGTCTACAGTAGTCGTAAAAAATGGTAACGTTGAATTTGCTTTACGTAATTTAAAGCAAAAGAACGCTAAAGATGGCCTCCTAAAAGCAGCTAGGGAAAGAAACGAAGGTTATATGAAACCTGGTGTTAAGAGAAGAAAAGCTAAGAAAGAAGCTATTAGAAATAGTCATAAAAGAGAGAGAAGAGAAAGATATAATTAGTAGAACCATTAGGTTCTCTTTTTAAAAGGTGATTCTATGAGGGAAAGAATATTAAATGATTTAAAAACTGCTATGAAGAATCAGGATAAGGATACTTTAAAAGTAATTCGTATGGTTAAAGGTAGTATGCAGTTAGAAGAAATTAATTTAAAGCATGAACTTAATGATGATGAGGTTATTAGTATTATTTCTAAGGAAATTAAAACTAGACGTGATTCAATTAAGGAGTTTATTAAGGGTAATAGACAGGATTTAGTTGATGAAACTGAAAAGGAAATAAAAGTATTAGAAAAGTATTTACCTGAACAATTAAGTGATGATGAGATTAATTCAATTATTGATGATATTTTTAATAAGGTTCAACCAAAAGGAATGCAAGATATGGGTAAGATAATGGGTATGATTTCTCCTTTAGTAAAAGGAAAAGCAGATCTTGGAAGTGTTAGTTCTAAGATTAGGGAAAAGTTATCTAGCTTATAATTGTTTCCTTTTTTTTTGATAGATTAGGAGGTTTTTATGGAAATAAGAGACTTATATGATGTGAACAAAAATTTGACTGGCAAGACTTTTGTTAAGGTGAAACAAGTCCCTAAGGGTTATTATTATTTAATAGTAGCTGTTATTTTAGAAAATTCTAATGGAGAGTTTTTGATTCAAAAAAGAGTTTTAAGAAAAGGAGGAAAGTGGGCTTTAACTGCTGGACATCCAAAATCTGGGGAAAATAGCTTTGAGGGTTTATGTTCAGAGGTTTCTGAAGAACTTGGAATTGATATATCTAAAGATAAACCTGAGCTAATTGACACTTGGATTAATAATGATCAGATTTTTGACATTTATTATCTTAAAAAGGACATTAACTTGGAAGATATTACTATTCAAGAGGAAGAGGTAGATGGAGTAAGATATGCAAACTTAGATGAGATATTGGAAATGAATTCTAATGGAGAATTTCATGAAAATCATTTTATACTTTTTTCAAAATGTATGGATAAGTTAGGGAGGTAATATGAAGGTTTATGTAGATTTTGATGGTGTTTTATTGGATACTGATAGTGTTATTGATTCTGAATTTGATGGTTATGGTGATAGAAGGGAGTTTGTTAAGAATTATGATTGGTTTAGGTTAATGCGTGATGATTTAATTATTAATGATGCTTTTAAATATATTAATAAGTCTAAGTATAGTATTAATTTATTATCTAAGATTAGTTCTATGTGTGAGGGACAGGCTAAGATTAAATATTTAAGAGAAAAAGGTATTAATATTGATATTAATTTAGTTCCTACTTTAATTAATAAGTGTGATGTTGTTAATGCATGTGGTAATATTTTGATTGATGATAAGATTGTTAATCTTGATAGTTGGAGTAGTAATGGTGGTATTTCTATATTTTTTAATAAGGATGGAAAAAATATTGATATACATGGTGATATTAATACTAAGTACCCGATGGTAAGTGATTTACGTTGTTTAATAGAGGATAATATAAAAGAACGATTTTAGTCGTTCTTTTTCTTTATTATTTTTGAAATTTGTGATGCTTTTTTATACATGAAGTATAGTGTGTTGTTTGTAACTAGTTCGAAATCTCCTGCATATTCAATTGCACATGATCCAAAGTTCATTCTAAATTCATTTAATCCTTTATATTTGTCTTCTTTTGTTAAATTACTTATTCCTCCTAGATTAAATTTTTTGAATCCTTTTTTTGAGTATTCTTCTATTACTTTCCATAATAATAGATGTTTTGCATTTAGATATCTATAGTTCATATCGTATCCATCCATAAACATGTATACTGTTCCGTAGTATTTTATTATCATTATACTTGCAAGTACTATTCCATTAGGATGATCTTGTAATAGGCTTGTTGCTGTTATAAGTTTGTTTTCATATTTGTTTAGTAGCGAATCACTTGTAAGTTTTTTATTTATTAGTTTTGATTTATCTTTGTGTATGTCTTCCATTATTTTGTAGTTAAGTTCATTTGTTTCACTTTCTAGTTGTTCGTGTTCTTTTTGACTGTTAATTAGATATTCTTCTGTATTTAATTTTGCATAATATAGGTCTACCATTCCTTTTTCATCATAATGTTTGTATATATCTTGTAAGAATGCATAACTTCTTGGGTATTTATATTTTGATTGTTCATATAAATATTTTAGTTCGTTAAAGTTTCCTTTATATATATGTATACCGTCTTCTATTGCGTTTTTTATTTTTTTTCTATAGTTTTTATCTATATTATTATATATTTCATTTGAATCTCTGTCTATATTTAGGATTGATTCAAATCTTGGCTTTATTGTTTCAAAGTAGTCGTTATATCCTTGGTGATTATATCCTAGTTTTATTAATTGTTCGAATATACTGTCATAGTGTTTATTTTGGTATATTATTTCTTTGTTGTTATTGTATATACTTTTTATTATCATTGGATTTATTCTGAATGCTACTATGTCTTTTTTTCCAAGGAATTCTTTTAATAATTTTGTGAATTCTTCTACTAGGTTATAGTCATTAAAGTTTATTAGGTATCCACGTGGTGTATATGCATATTTAAATCCTTTTCTTTTTTCTATTATTACAAGTGAGGCTGCTAGTATGTAGTTATCATCTACTAGTCCTAAAAAGAATGCTTCGTTTTTTTCATGGTTCATAACGAATGCGTATTCTGGTGTTTGGTAGAATGATTTATATGGAAAACTACTTGCAAATGTACTGAATTCTTCGTTTGTTAATTCTTTAATATACATATATACCTCCTTGAAACTAATTTATTCTATAAATATTATAATGTAAATATTGTTATTAGTCAATTTATAATTTGTGTATATTTTTTTATTTTTTAAATATATATTAATGGGAGGTTGAGAATTTGATAGTAGGTATTCCTAGGGCATTATTTTATTATTATTATGGCGATTTTTGGATAAATTTTTTTAGTAAGTTAGGTATTAGTTATATTATTAGTCCTGAAACTAATCGCGAAATTAAGGAACTTGGTAATAAGTATTCTGTTGATGAAATGTGTTTATCTTTAAAGAATTATATAGGACATGTTGCTTATTTATCTGATAAGTGTGATTATATTTTGGTTCCTAGAATTGATAATTATGGTTTGTTAGAGCAGACTTGTACTAATTTTTTGGCATGTTATGATATTCTTAATAATATTTTTGATACTAAAATTATTGATTATAATATTAGTTATGATAATGGGGATACTGAAAAACGTGCTTTTATTAATCTTGGAAAAAAATTGGGTAAGTCTTATATGGAATCTCGTAGTTCTTATTATTATGCTTTATATAGGTATAGAAAGAATTTAAAAAATAGTATTTGTTCAAATGTTAATAATCTGTACAAGGATGGTAAGAAGATATTGGTTGTTTCTCATCCTTATAATGTATATGATTCTACAATTGGAAAACCTATTATTGATTATTTGAAAAGTGCAGGTTGTGTAGTTATTTATAGTGATTTATTTGATAGGAGCAAGTGTATGGAGAAGTCTTTGAATTTGAGTAATGGTCTTTATTGGAAGTATAGTCGTGAAATTATTGGTTCTATAGAGTTATGCAAGGATAAGGTTGATGGCATTATTTTTTTATCAACTTTTCCGTGTGGTTTGGATTCTCTTGTTAATGAGTTGATTATTAGGAAACTCTCTAAGAAGTCTTTGAATCTTGTTGTAGATGATATGGATGCTTTTGCT
>Ga0326512_10002872_pt1 | contig 12720 bp, 7 predicted proteins | sample 1_2617_0518_D_FD_203652 | JGI IMG/M metagenome (GOLD analysis project Ga0326512, IMG submission 203652) | Bovine rumen microbial communities from UC Davis, California, United States - 1_2617_0518 | ecosystem: Host-associated > Mammals > Digestive system > Stomach > Rumen | place: USA: California... | reverse complement strand
CAGCAAAATAGCCAGGAGTAACAAACCCATCAGAATCTAAGTCAGTTTTATCAAGATATTTTGCAGCATCTTCAGGGTCAAAATTAGTCTGAGATAATCTGCTCACTATCATAGCCATAGATGTAGGGGCGCAACCAGCTTCTCCAATAGTTTTGCCTTTAGCATCTCCAGCAACTAAAGGAGTCTTAGACCAGCGGCTATCCATCTGACTATAATAGGGCATTCCACTATCACCCTCCATGATTTTAAAATCAGGAACAGTAGGTCCTAAACCAAAACCACCAGCAAAGTGATATTTGTGTTTATTTGAAGCTTCACCATTGATATTAAACGAATGACCTTTTCCACCAAATGCATAAGGCTTATATTTATTTAGAATAGATTCATCGTCGTCATAATCATAGTAAATATCAAATGTTTGATTTCTATTAAAAGTAAATTTATCAGAAATCCAATTTTTTGCTTTACGCCCAGCATTATATATATATTCACCAGCAGCAGCTGCTGTTTTCTTCAAAGTTGGAACATCAAATAACTCCCGAAAGAACTGTACTGCTGACAATGAAGTTATTGTATTTATAGCTTTCTTAAAGAAGTTTGCTAATTTATCAAATGGCTCAGTTAATTTATCAGCTAACGCTTGTCTATTTTCAGCAGAATGTAAACCAACTATAGCTTTTACAGCTGACCAACCGGTTTCTACAGCAGGAGCACCGTATTTTTCCCAAACAGTTTTTCTGCCTTTAACTATACTTTGATACTGTTCAATAGACATTCCTTCTTTATCAGGATTATTTTTCAAATATTCTTTGTATTCGGCTTTTAAATTTCTTTGATTTGATTTTAATTTACTAACGTCTTTATCATCAGCGATTAATTTATAAATCCACTGACATAAAACTTTACGATGATCAAAATTTCTAGGATCATAACCCAATAGTTCAGCAATTTTTCCAAATTCGGTATCTGCTGAACCTATAATACCGATACTAAGCATACATAAACAAAAATCCACAATAATTAAAGCTGGATCAGTAGAAAATAAAGTATTGATAAATGTATTTATCATTTTCATTTTATAATCTACTTCGTCTGGATTAACATCAAAAATGCGATAGGCTTCAGTCCATCCTGTATACATATCATAGCCAACAAATGCAGCCAATAAAAAACCACCAGTAGCAGTAGTTGCACCGTATCTTGTAGCTGCTTTTGCAACTATAGCTGCAAGTTTTGGATGCCTTACTAATTTGCTACCAACTCCATTTTTAACAGCAGCCATTAAATCTGTAATCTTTTTAAAATTTGCAGGATTAGCTATTTTTTTGGCTATTCGGACTATAAAATTTTTAAAAGTAACAAATGCATCTTTTATAGCAAAAAGCTTTTTAGCGAGATCAGAATTCATTACTTTATCAAACGCTACTTCAAATTTCTTTTTAAAACTACTAGTATCTGGAATATTTGGTAAATTTTTATGTAAAAGCTTTCTATTCAAAAGCTTTTTATTCAAGCTTCTAGCTAAATTTACCATAGGAGTTTTAAGACTAGATGAATGTCTAGCTATACCCATAGCTGCATTTCTAGTTGTTCTAATAGCGCTATCTTTTAAGTTGTAAGCAAATGAGTTTATTGACCCAAACTCATTTGATAAATAATTTTGTATATTTATTGCATTTTTAGAAAATGATGTTGTTGCTCTAGTAATTGATCTTTCTATTGGAGAAAAAATATTTTTTGTTTTATTTTTTATAGTTGACCAATTATTAGAAAGAAGTGTGGTTGCTTTAGAAAGTTGCTTATCAATGGTTTGATAAAAACTTTGAGCTTTAGTTCTAATATTTTTCTTAGCTTTAGAAAAAACACCTTCATCTAAAACCGTTTTTGTTTTACCATTTATAGTAACTTCTTTATATTTGTCTCTAAGCAACCAGTCAATTTCATTAAACAGACTATCAATTGGATGCCGTAAAACCCCTTTTACTTTATTAATATTTGAATCCCTCAATAAACCAGTTTTTGGATTTCTAATAGCTTTTAACTGATTGGCGAAAAAGTCTTTAGTTCCTATAGCTTTATCTTTAATAAAACCTGCTGTATTAGATATAAATCCACCAAATCCTTTTATAGCCCCACCAATTGTTTTGCCTTGTCTAACAAAGAATCTTGATATATGCTCTATCGCGCTTCCTCCAGCTCTAGAGTTAAACATACGATTTTTATTACCAAATTCTTTATTACCTTTATCTCTTTTTGCACCTAAAAAAGCCAATAATGAACCGACAATTAAAGCCCCAATTGCTAAATATTTACCAAGTCCAAAAACACCACCAGCAATACTTCGCAAACCAGCAAGTACACCGCCTTTAAATTCATTACCAGCAAAAAGTTTATTAAAGAAACTTTTATTTTTCTTTAATTTATCGGCAGCATTTTTATCACCAGCTTGAATGTTGACTAAATTATCAACACCCTCAGCTGTTTTCTTACTGTTTTCATCTCTTTGCTTTTGTTTTTCTTGCTCAGATTTTTCTTTAGCTGCTTTAATGGCATTATCGTCTTTATTACGTTCATCAAGTTCTAAAGTTTTTCCAGTATGTTCTGCAGTTTGAGCAGTGGCTTCAGCAATTTTAGTTAAATAATCTATTTTAGTTTTCTGAACCAACATCATAGGATCTGATCCATTGGTTAAAATAGCTTTAACTTTATTAGCTTCTTTTTTCCTATTTTCAAGATCTAACATTTTAGCTTTAACTTGATCTTCTGTAAGATTATATTTATTAGCTCTTACAGCTTCACGTTCAGCTAAAAATTGTTTTTCTTGAGAGGCAAAATAAGTTTCACCTCGAGCCATTTCAGCTTTTAGTTTTGCATCACGCTCTTTAGCATAATCTTGATATTTTACTAATTCACTAGCATACTCATCTTCTTCATAGTTCATACGAGGATTGAATAAATGCTTAGCAAATCCAATACCAGAACTTAAAACGCCACGAACATTTCCAGAAGTTAAATTCTGATTTAATTTATTAAATGAATTTTTTACACCTGTTTTATAAGCATCCCATTTAAGCATACCAGATGCTAAACCGCCAAGTAATCTAATAGGCGCCATAGCAGCAATAATGCTGGATTGAACTAATTTTTTAGTAATATTATAAGTAGTTTTTGCAACTCTACTTAATGCAGCTAAGACTGGATTAAATATTTTTTGTAATTTCTCACCAATAGTCTTAAATGTTACTCGAACGCCTTTTTCTACTGGCTGGAAAATTTTAAGAACATTTTTAAGAATATGGTCACCCATTTTCTTCATCATTAATTTCATAGGAACTAATGCATCAGCTAATGGGTAAGCAACGTTCTTCTTAAACCAATTCTTCATATTGAAAGCATCTTTCTCTATGAAGAGTTTTATAGGCTTAAATATTTCCCAAGTGAAATAATTTTTAATCTTATCAAGAGCACCGCTATGATATCCACCTTTTTTATCAGTCCAACCAAAGAATGCTTTTGTAAAATTCTTAGATGCCGAAGCTATTCCTAATGCGGCACCGCCTATTGCAGCTGGTAAAGGTCCTAAAGCCAGAGTACTACCAACGATACCCATCTGACTTAAAACACCCATTCCAACAACACCGGTTAATCCACCTGCGATACCTTTAGGCAAAACATGTTTGATTTTACGCATTATGGCGTTATTTAATAAGCCACCAATACGTTTCTTTGTCCCGTCTTCATTCAGAGATTCTTTACCAAAAATAGCCTCTCTAAATGATTCTGAATGTGTTGCTAGTCCCCAAGCAGCACCAGCTAGTACAGGTCCAATTGCTGTAATGGCTATTGTAGGCATTAAACCAATTCCACCACCGAGCATATGAGACAGAGTGCCAACTGCAGCACCACCAATCAGAGGAATCTTAAACTTCTTAAACCAATCTATGAAACCTTTGGGAATAATACCACCTTTGCGAGACTTATTACCTTTCTCATCAGTGGTTTCTTCACCAAACATAGTGTCCATAAAGGCTTTAGATCTACTAAGTAATCCTAAAGCACCGCCAACGATAGCACCACCTATAGGACCTCCTGGTAAAAACAAAGAGCCAAGAACACCAAATCCACCAAGTCCAGCAACAACACCAAGGCCAGCACCAGCTGCCATTCCTTTACCAATGGTAGGAATAGCTTTCTTAAAAGATTCAGACGCTTTCTTAATGATCTCTTGCTTGGTTAACGGTTTACCGTCTTTGCCAGTTTTATCATCGGCTGAGCCTCCAAATAAAGCACTTGACCAAGCAGAAAACTGCAGTTGTACTTTAGCAGCAAGCCTAGACATAATAGGCTCTTTTTCTACAGGCTTACCGTCTTTATCAACTTCATCAGGTCCAAAGAAATATTGTCTAATATAAGATCCTAATCCTTTAACCTGTTCAGGTAGCCATTTTTTAATACCATCAGCGGCTGCACTTCCAACAGCTTTCATTCCATTAAAAACTTCAGAAAATATGCCGCCTTCATATTTACCAGTTTTTTCATTAATTTTTCCAGTTAAACCATTTTTGAATTGGGATACAATACCATTTTCTCCAAAAGTTAAACTGTACATGGCATCATCAATTTTATTAAGAGCCTTATCTAAGAAAGTAATTGGAGTATTAAATAAAGATTTAATCTTTCCAAAGAAAGAACCTGAAGAAGAACCAGAATCGTCCTCGATACCATAACGATATTCTTTTTCTCTTTTAGCCATCATATACTGCATATAATGAACCCTCATATTAGGATCAGTTATCTCTGCAGGTATATTAGACATCATACCGGTTCCACGTTTCTTATCTCTCTCACCAATAACAGCAATACAATCATCGGCATCTTTGCATTTAGTGCCATAAAACTTATTAAATTTATCTAAATCTTTATCAGAGATTTTCCAAGATGTGGTACCGGGTTTTCTATAAATACCAAGCCATTCATTATTGGCATAATATTCAACAGAACCTTCTGTAGATACATTGTAAATGCCATTGTTTTCATTATGAGCATTTCTCATATCCACATTGCTACCAGGAGCCTGATTGTATTCATGCCAATATTCATTTAAGGCTTCTCTACCTCTAATGGTACCCATGCCCTTGATATTCATTTTAGCTCTGCGAGAGAGACCATTCATGAATCCAAGGACTTCTATAGCTTCATCTCTTGGGTAATTATCTTTGTTATTATAAGCATACTTCTTTACTAAATTAAGACGCTCTTCGTTTGGTTTACCAAAGAAATCGATTTGACCTTTTACAATTGCTTCTAAAACGTCATCAATTCTTTCTCTGATATTTGTATCTTGGTCACTCCCACGACCATAGAGCATAGTCGAAGCACGCTCAATCTCTTCACGAGTATCTCTTAAGCCAGAAAGAGCAGCTTTTCTTCTCTGCTGTTTAATTCTTTTCTCAAGAACATCCTGGGTTACATATCTTCCACCAGTGACGAAGTCATTACTCCAGTCAAATCTAATCTGTTGAGCTTCACCAAGATTAGCTATTTGATTCTGAAGTTCTTTATATTCTGCACTGTCAGAAGCCATTCCTCTCATCTGACCCTTAATGATATTCTTCTGAACGGAGATTCTCATAGAGTCAATAGAGAACAGGATTCTGCTTAAGAAGTCAGGAATAATTTCAGTGATGGCTTTATTGGCTTCACCATTAAAAGCCATCGGTCCACGATTGAATTCGTTGGGAGAATAGTTATTTCTACCAGCTTTATTCTTAAGAGCAAAGTTCTTAAGGAATGAGCTAAGCAACCCATCTCCTTCACCTAAACCGGTTAAGAGAGCAGGGAGATATTCACCCATATCTTTATCGAAATTAGTAATTCTTCTAGTTAATCTCTTAGGTAACATCGAAGAAATACCAAGCTTCAATAAATGATGAGCAGGATTAGCAGCATATTCACCAGCGAACATCGGGTTGAGCAGCATCTTGGCAATTCCAAATCCGCCACCAGCAGCTCCTGAGCTAAAGTTTTTCTTGACGTAATTGTAGTAGTTCTTTAAGCTAAATCTACCACGTTCATCAAATACATTAGCTGCATCGCTGCTTGTATACTGGTCATGATCCGCTTCCTTCTGAGTAGAGATAACCTCAATTCCTTTACGAATAGCTCTTAATTCTTCCAAGCTATCATCGTAGAATTTCATAGAAGCTGTGACGAAAGTAGCATTGGTCTCATTATTAAATCTAACGAGATTACCAAGGTTTTCGTTCATAGCTTTAAACTGTTCCAGAGATTCACTATGGAACCGTTTCTGTAAAGCTGCATTCAGAATAAATGAATGCTTTTCACTTTTATTAAGAACAGAGAACCCTTGAGCTAAAGTTTCAGTACTTTTCTCAAGAGAACTATTTATTTGCTTAACACCTCTGGATGTTTGGCTTCCAATACTGGCAGCAACTGCATCCATAGGATTAGTAAACGATGAAGAATCATCGAAATTAAAGTTCGTATCAAAATTGCTAAACGGGTCAGCAGCTTTAGCTCGTTCTTCGCTATAAAATTTACCAGACTCTAATGAATCTTTAAGATTCTTGACTGCATCATTAATAAGCTTAGTTTCTTCACTAGTCTGCTGACCAACCATACCGTTAATAGAGCCCTGATTTTGGGTCATCTTTCTTAACGTCTGTTTTAACTCACGAATATCTGCAGCTATATTTCTTGCACTGCCAACAGTAGCTGGTGCAAGATCAGTTAAAACATCTTTAGCTGCAAACTTCACAGATTTACCGAACTCTTTTTTCCAGTTCGTGTATTTTCCGTTGTTGTTTTCTGCCAAAATAGTCACCCCTCTTAGAGTGATTAATATAGTTAAATTGATTTATGTAAACAATTTTTTTGATTAATCTAATGTGCGATTTATAGCTATCGAAGAAAAAAAAAGAAAGAGAAAGAGATTAAGATATCTAAAGACCTCGCGATTAGCCTTTAAGTCTACCACGCTGCTCGCCTTTATATTTTCTCCACGTCGGTACTCTTAGAAAACCACGCTAGTCGTGGATGTATTACATCATAAGAACCAGCACATGGCGGAGCATTAATAGGTCACTTGCGCTAGCGACTTTATAAGTCCCCAAAGCTATATATGGCGTCCTAATCTCTTTCTCACGGTATAAGTGTATATTCATAATTCTTGACTTTTTCAAAATTTAATAAAAAAAAAAGAAACCCGAATCAATATTATCATGAGCTATTAGGAAAGGTACTAATAGACATCATGTCGGGTTTCTTATTGATGATGACTTGACTCATCTACATCATGTTTATAAGGGGTAATAATAAACAGGTTTCAATGAATCATAGATTGTCAATCACTGTTAAGATATATACTCAAAATACTGATTTTACGGTTTTTTACAAGAATACCTGATGCTGATAAGTTATAAAGAAGTCAGTTGGAGAGGAAAAAGATCTCAAAAATTAAAATATTTTTAATAATGTAAATCTTTTTGCCTGGCATCAGGTACCTTGTAAAACGAGAGTCGGTAATGTGAAAGTTATGAAAAACACATCACCAAACCAATATAATACACAGACCCTATGACAACTATGTCAACCGTTAGACAGAACTCTATGTAAAGTATCCAACTAGTCTGGTATTAACTTTAGTTGAGCCCGATGAAAGCACCTTGGTAGTATTAAAAGCAGGTGATAATGGAGAGGAGCAATCACCGGGCTACTTAGAAAGGTGGAATTAATGAACAAAAGATGTCATTAACCCTATGATATTATGAAACCTCTATGACAACTATGTCAATCACCAGAAGAACCATGCTTTTACAATTCAACTGATTAGGTCTCGCTTTAAATAAGTATATTTAAAATATTGATTAAACGGTAAATGTCCCTTATGAGAATTTAATCTCATAAGGGATATAAATCATTCATCTTTCTTTATAATATTTTCTTTTTTAAGAGTTGTTGTGATTTTTGTTAAATCTTCAGCTAAATGAGAGGATACATGATTAAGAAAATTTATATAAACCAAAATAGATTCAGGGGTAGGAACATTAGATTCCGTTTCTCCAACACCATCTATTTTTTCAATATATCTAGCAGTTGCATAAAATCTTTTAGCTACTTTATGCATGCGGGTAATCTTATCACGATGCTCATCAACTTTCTTCATGGCATTTTCAAGTCTGTCAAGCCATTTTTTGATTTCAGAAACACTCACCCATTCTTCTTTCTTATAACCAACAGTATACCCATAATACTTGAATCTATCGATATAAACTTTGTAAATAGATTTAGCATCATCTTCAGTAATTGCTTTATCAAACTGATCCATGTAAATAAAAACATCTCTCATTTGATTATCGAACTCTCGTTGGTCAAAATTCAAGCTGAGATTGTTAACTTTAATATCGAATGACTTACCAAATAATTTCTTGGTAATAAAATTTTTAATCTCTGTAATTTTGTCAAAGACCATATCAATGAAATTACCTAACTTCTCTAAAAGCTCTTCAATTTTGTTTAAAATAGCATCTTTTGCTTTCTTAATTTTGTCACCAAATCCTTCCTCAACAGGATTTAATGAATGAAGATCTTCTAATAAGAAGTTAATTTTAATTTCTTCGGCCGTGAAAGATGTATCAGCTTCTAAGCATGCTATAAACTTAGACATGTCTATTCATCCTTTGCTTAAATTCATTATTTTTAAATTAATCTTTTGTAAAAAATGATAATATGATAAATTTCCCTAATACCAAATTTCTTTGGTATTAGGGATTTTCCATAATTATTTCAATTTTTCTTTCAGCCAGGGCGGAGTAGTGGAATGCTTAATCAACTGCATGCAAGCTTTCTTTTTAGTCTTAGCTCCATTCTGTCTGTTGGTATAAACAGATTCAGGAAGTTCACGCATTTCGATAGACGCAATGAAATCTTTCTGGCTCGGGAAGCGCAGAGTTTTACCACTACGCATCATCTCGATATTAATAGCCATTCCGAGATCATACAGAGCATCAGTCTGACTGCGAGTGAACTGATATTCATTGATATACTTCTCAGCATCTGCCGAATCAACAAATTCACCAACAATCGGTTTCAAAAGCTTTTCACGGAAAGCTTTAGAAGGTTTGGACACTACAGTTTCAGGTTTTCCACCTTTCATCTGCACTGATTCAAATTCATATTCGGGGTCATTAACCAGAGCATTGGCTACCTCGTTATAGAATTTGCGAGAGAACACTTTCTTCATTTTACCATCTTTGGTTTTAGAAGTTGTGTCTTTGATGATTTCATTCAATTTTTCACTGAACTTTTTAGCCACTTTGATTTCCTCCTTAAAATCATTCTTTAATTTCAATTACAAGAGGGCCTTTAATATTTTCCTCTTCTTCATTTGGATAATAACGCTTTATAACCTCAACGTAGTAATCTATATCATTTATAGAACCTTCGGTATTTACTACATTTGAGAGTTGGGACCTTCCTTTATCATTGGCTATTTCCAAATATTCTTCAATTTTAGCTTTATCCATTTTCACCAATACCTCATTGTCAATAGGGATATACCAAACTAGACTAAACCTGATATTCAGTCCGTACTGTAGAAAGGCTATCAGCTCCCACCACCGTCATCAGGTTCTGGTTCATCAGCTGTAATCCAACAAGCTGTCATCTTATAATGGTCAAGAGTGAAATGCTTCTGAGGTTTTAAGTTAGCTGCTACAAAAGCATTCATTGGTTTAGCATGACTTTCTTGAACCGGCATATCAACGTAGTAATGATGCCAAGTATAATGAATGGTATAGGTTGTAGCTCCTCCACCGCCTTCATCTCCACCAGAACTTGGAATGTTAGAAGTATTCACCCAAGGAGTTCCATCTGGATTCTCTGGCATCTGTGGAACCGGTACACCATTATCTACTGGAATCGGTAAATCGTCTTCTGTTACTGGACCCTCTTCAGGAGGTGTAAATGGAAAATCCATTGCTGTGTCTCCTTCAGACGATTCTAATTCAAAGAACCAGGAAACGATATCATTCATATCGATTTTCTCTTTAGGAGGAGATACAGATCCTGAACCCTCAATAGGAATAAAGTCTTTAACAAACTTATCATCTGGCCATTTTCTACCTCTGAATTTGGTGATTTCTTTTGCATGAGATGGCCAGACTTCATTAGCTGCGTTAGTCAGTTCATCTGTCGTCGTGACGGCAAATAGCTTATCTAAGAGGTCCTGATTTTTGAAAATAGCGTAATCTATAATCTTCCCAAGGGCCTCACTGAATTCTTCTGTTGTGGTGTTAAATCTCTCTATTTGGAAGAGAGAAACATTATTCCATTTCTTAGAACTCAAGAGTTCTAAAATATCTTGCAAATTATCTGGTTTAATATCGTAGATGAATAGAGCATCTTCTATTCCTATTGCAGGTGGTGAATCAAAAACATCTCCAACACCTGAACCTGTATAAGTAATTTTAAACATAACATTCACCTTATAGATTATTTTCAAGATTAGCTTATAGTTGAATTCTGCATTTCACAATATACTAAATTAAAACTATTTTAAAGGAATGATCATTCTTGGAAAATATTCTCTACAACAATGATGAATTACTTTCCATATCAAACAGAAATGAGCTATTCGATATATCACTTTACAGTGATGAAAATTCTTTTAGAAGCATTGAGGCTTTCGTTAACTTCGTAAAAGCTTGTGAAAGATTGATTCGTCATTCCAGTGAATACGATTCGTTCAGAATGCAAATAGCAGAGATGGGATTGACCAAATGCCAAGTATTAGGTCACATCGATTCCGATGGCGAAGATGGAGTAGACATCGAGATGCATCATGGTCCTATTCTTACTCTATTTGATTACTGTGCAATCGTTATTGATTGGATGATATACCACAAAGAAAAGATAACTACGTTTAGAGTTGCACGTAGAGTCTTAGATGAGCACTTCGAAGGTAACGTTCAAGTGGTAATGCTGAGTAAAACAGTTCATCAACTGGTTGATACTGGTCAGATATTCATTAACTTCAGACAGGGAGTAGGTAATATCAATAATTTTCTCAAGAAGTATCGTGATGGTTTGAATCCTGAAAGGATTCAGAAAATAAATCGTTATATCGATATGAGTCAAGAGTTTGATTCTTATGATAACGATATACTTGCATTAAAGAATACAATTACTGATTGGAACTATGATGTAGCTAAAAAGCGGATGATTAAATAATTATAAAGTCCACAGATACATTAAACCTGAAAGAAATGAGGAAATAATTATGAATTTAATAATCTCAGGAATATTTCTATTGACTTTCATTTGGCTTTGTATAAGCTGGTACTTAAATTATTTAGATACTAAATCCCAAATAGCTTGCATCCGAGAAGAAAAACTTTCCAGTAGTTCTATTAAAGATATTTACGAAGAACTTGATAAATTAATTGATATTGAAATCGCATTCTCTGTCGAATTACCCTTCGAAGGTAAAGACGTTAAGCGTATTACTGATTTCGAAGGAACATTATCAGATATCACTACGAATGTCATTAACAGTCTTGATGAAGATACATTCTTTACGAGAGCTAAATACGCAGGATTATCAGAGCATGGTATTTATGAATACGTGACAAGATCCTCTGTTCTCGCTTTAATGGCTTTCATGGCTAAGACTAATACTGGCATCACACCCAAAGAAACGGAAGAAGAGTAATTCAAACTCTTCTTCCGTTTTTATATGAAGATATTAACTATTGGTACCAGATAATTCGAATAATTATATTTGATATCCACGTCACCAATATCATCTTCACTTAAGTCATCCATCATAAACTCTTCACCATTATTCAGAATCTTATAATATCCTTCATTATCCAATTGACGATAATATCCAATATCCAAATCCTTTGCTCTATATGCTTTAATGAAAGTGGATAAGAAATCTATCTGCTCAGGATAAGATTTATAGATTCTGTAAATGAATACGTCTCTGATAAAATCCAGCATATAATCATTATGCTTTTCATTCACATTTTTACCAAGACCTTTAACATCAATATCTGACTCCTTATCTCTATACAAGAATTCAGTCTTGTTGAGATACATGTAGCCAAGATATTGATTTTTTACCCTGAACTCTAAATTTCCGAAAATATTATTTTCACATTCATTCTTCAGGATAAATATAGCGTCTTTCTTAATCGATAACACTTGCCAGTCTTCCACATCATTAGCATCGAAGAACATCTTTCTTGCTTCTTTAAAAGCTTCTACTAATGCTTTGGCAAGTTTCTTATCTTTTTGCATCATACCTGTTCTCTTATGACGAGAATCCTTATCCATCTTTTCTAAAGATGCGATAGTATCGGCTGATACGAGTTTGAATTGCTTCATTAAACTCATATCAGCCGATTTTAAATCATATTCACGAATCTCGCAATTAAACAGGTACTCTATGTTTTTATTCAGATAAGAAGTTCTTTTATACAAGTCTGTCTTAAGCAAACATAGTCACCTCTATTATATAATGTATCCCAAGTTATGATATATATTTAAAAACGAAGTTGGTGAAGTCGTGCCAGATACCATAAATAGTAACAACAGCTGTGCTAATCAGTATCCCCATGACATAAAACACCAATATCGTTCCAAACATAATTGAATATCCTAGCTTCGAGAGTGTCATGAGTTATCACTTCGCTT
>Ga0326512_10002871_pt1 | contig 12721 bp, 4 predicted proteins | sample 1_2617_0518_D_FD_203652 | JGI IMG/M metagenome (GOLD analysis project Ga0326512, IMG submission 203652) | Bovine rumen microbial communities from UC Davis, California, United States - 1_2617_0518 | ecosystem: Host-associated > Mammals > Digestive system > Stomach > Rumen | place: USA: California... | reverse complement strand
GACGACGGCGTGCTGCTGACCGGACAGCCTGACTGGCTGGGCAACTCCATCTATGAGCGGCTGCAGGAAGAGGGCAAGTACACCACGCTGTTGCGCCTGGTTGACGACCTGGGGCAGACGGAAGTGCTGAGCCACACAGGTTCGAAGACCCTGTTTGCCGCCAATGATTCTGCCTTCCAGCAATGGTACGGCAAGAACGCCTGGGGCATTAACCGCTATGAACAGTTGTCGACAGCACAGAAGAAACTGCTGCTCAACAACTCGATGATTAACAATGCCTACCTCATCGAACTGCTCTCGAACGTGAGCGGCACACCGCCGCTTGAAGGCATGTGTATGCGTCGTGAGACAGCCGTGAGCGTCTACGACTCCGTGGAGATTATGTCGCCCGACAAGATGCCAAACACGGCGGCCTGGGCCCGGTTCAAGGACAGCGGCAGGAAAATCCCCATCCTGAAGGATGCCACGACACCGCCGATGATCCACTTCCTGCCCAGTTTTATGCAGTACTATAACATCACCAGCGAGGACCTGAGTATCCTGACCAACCATCAGGCCACCTCTGCCAACGAGTCGTGGGTCAACTCCAGGAAGGTGGTGGAGAAGGACATCACCTGTAAGAACGGCTATATCCAGAAGGTGGACGGCGTGATAGAGTCTACGCCCAATATGGCCGAGGTGCTGCGCCAGCATCCGCAGATGTCGAAGTGGTCGGAGTTGGTCGACCGTTTCTCTGCACCTTATTTCAATGCTGCGGCCACGAGAGAGTACAACCGTCTTTACAACAATGAGGACTCTGTCTATGCCATGCGCTACTATAGCCGCCGCTCTGCGGGAGGCACGTCGCTGGTGGAGAATCCCAGCGGTGAGGCCGTGTCGGCCATGCTGGCTTTCGACCCGGGATGGAACCAGTATATGTATGCCAACACGATGGGCTACGACCTGCATTATGATGCCGGTGCCATGATTGTACCCACCAATGAGGCCCTGGAGTCATGGTGGAACAAGGAGGGCAAGGACCTGCAGCAGGAGTATGGCTCATGGGAGAACGTGCCCGACGCCACACTGGCCAAGTTGATCAACGTGAATATGCTGCCCAACTTCACGGAGGCAGTGCCCTCCAAGTTCGACCATGTGCTGAATGATGCCAAGGAGGTATTGGGTATTACCAAGGAGAGTGTCGACTCTTGCTTCATGGCTTGCAACGGTGTGGTCTACATGGTCAACAAGGTGTTCTCGCCGGCAGAGTATGCCTCTGTGGCCTATCCCGCCCTGGCACATGCCTCGACGATGAACGTCATCTACTGGGTCATCGACCAGTTGAACTTCCTGCCTTACCTGCTCTCCATGGACTCGCGATACAGTCTGCTTCTGCCGACTAACGAGGCCCTGAAGTGGTATCTCGACCCGTACAGTTATGGCTCGATGATGTCTGGCATGGAGTCACCGACCATTCTGGAGTACTATTATGATGGCACCAAGTCGCTCAGTGAGCGCGTACAGGCCTACCGCTATACCAGTTCGGTTGATGCCGACGGCAATATCACCAAGGAGAGCCGTCTGCCATCTGCCGTCGACGTGTCGGTCATCACTGACCGTCTGAAGCGTCTGATGGACGACCTGATTATCGTCGGCGACGTGGAGGATGGCCACGAATACTATAAGACCAAGGGCGGTTCGCTCATCCGTGTCGACCGTACTGCCGACGGACGCATCTCTTTCTGCGGCGGCTGGCAGATGGAGCATAACTACAAGCCGCTCATCGTGGAGAACGACGAGATCTACGAGAAGGAGAACGGTAAGTCCTACCAGATTAATGACGGTGTGCCTATGGGTACGCAGAAGTCTGTTTATCTGGCACTCCAGGGCAATGAGGAGTTCTCTGAGTTCCTCAACCTGATCGACAACGACGGTGCTGCCTTGCTGAACACCACGCTGAATCAGACCTACAGAGCAGGTCTGGCTGCACAGGGAAGCAAGAACCTGACGCTGCTCGACAACTATAACTACACCATCTACGTGCCGACGAACGCCTCTATCCGCAAGTTGGTGGACGACGGTCTGCTACCTACTTGGGAGGACTATGAGAACGCCGACGACATCTGTAAGGAAATGGGGCTGCCGACGGACGAGGCCTCTGTTGAAGCCGTCCGCACGAAGATCAAGAATATCATCGTCGACTTCGTGCGCTATCATGTGCAGGACCACTCGGTGGCCGTCAACATGGCACCAGAGGACGGCAGTTATGTCAGTGCCTATGAGTCGATGAAGCGTAATCCTGAGACAGGACGCTTCTATCCGCTCGTCAGCGATAACAGCGGCCATCAATTGTCAGTCACTGACAATATGGGCAACGTGCGCCACGTGAACATCAAGGAGGGCCTGTACAATCAGATCTGCCGTGAGTACTGGTTCAACGTCAGTGGTACAGGAGGTCTTAACACAAAGATCTTCATGTGCTCCGATGCTGTGGTCCACCAGATTGACGGCCCGCTGTTCTATGAGAATATGACCCCTTGGAGAGAGGTAATTAAGAATTAAGAACTAAGAATTAAGAGATATGCAAAGGATTCTGAAATCCATCATATTGATGCTGGCGCTGCTGACCCCGATGGGCATCAATGCGCAACAGGCAATCACGTCGGTTCACGGAACAGTGAGCGACGATATGGGTCCGCTGATGGGAGCAACCGTCTGCGAGATCGACGGCAACGGGCGTATCATCGAATCGGCCATCACTGACCTGAATGGTAACTTCACGATGAAGGTGAAGAACACGAAGGACCGTATCCGCTTCAGTTACGTGGGTATGGACACGCAGGTGATGGCCATCAACCGCACGACCTATAATATCAAGATGAAATCGGGCACCATGATCAAGGAGGTGACCGTCAAGTCAAAGCGTCGTGTGACGGGTAATGGCCTGCCCATCCCGCAGCGAGAGGTTTCAAGTGCTACCCAGACCTTCTCGATGAAATCGGTGGAAGGTATGGCCTTCACCACAGTAGATGAGGCTCTGCAGGGACGTATCGCAGGTCTTGACATCATCGGAAACTCCGGTGACCTGGGCTCTGGTTCTACCATGCGTCTGCGTGGTGCCAGTTCTCTCTCGACCCTGACGGATTCTAACCCGCTGATCGTGGTCGACGGCAATATCCGCGAGGTGAGCCTCGACAACTTCGACATGGCCTCGGCCAACAACGAGAAGTTCGCCGAACTGCTGAACATCAACCCGGAGGACATCGCCGACATCCGCGTGCTGAAGGATGCCGCTGCTACGGCCATCTATGGTTCACAGGGCGGTAGCGGTGTGATCGAACTGACCACCAAGCGTGGTACACGTGGTGCGCCGAAACTGACCTATTCACTGAAACTCACAGGCACCTATCAGCCTAAGGGCTATGACATGTTGAATGGTGACGACTATACGATGCTGCTGAAAGAGGCTTACTTCAATCCGTCACAGGATGACGGTGCCTCTGCCACCATCAATGAGATCAACTATGATCCCACCTTCTCGGAGTATGAGCAGTATAACAACAATACCGACTGGCGCGACGCTGTCACCCAGTGGGGTCTGCGCCAGAACCACTACATCACCATCAGCGGTGGTGGTGAGAAGGCACTGTTCCGTATCGGTGGCGGTTTCGACCATGAGACGGGTACCATCATCAAGCAGAAACTCAACCGTTTCTCTACCCGTGTGGCCCTCGACTACAATGTCTCTGAACGAATCCGCGTCAGCACCAACTTCGCACTGACCTATACGAAGAATGACAAGAACTGGGTGTACAACACCGGCAACTGGGTTGACTTCAAGGGCGACGGACAGGGACTGCTGGCCATTGCACAGATGAAGATGCCGAATATGGGTATCTATGAGCAGGACCCCCTGACGGGTGCTGACACCAATGCTTACTATATGATGCTGCAGAGCGGTTCGAGCATCTTCAACGGCGACCAGAAGATCTATCCGAACCCCGTGGCCAGTGCCAATCTGGCGAAGAACCAGCAGCGCACATACGACATGTCGCCTGAACTGATTATCCAGTACCAGTTGCTGGGCCTTGATGAGGATCACTGGCAGTTGAACTGGCGTGGTTCGGTGTATATGAACATCTTCAACCAGTACGACAACCGCTTCTATCCGCAGGAGTTGCGTACAGTGGGCTGGAACAGCGGCGTGAACACCGCTTATGACGGCTCTTCGAAGAGTGTGTCGTTCAACACCAAGCAGACGCTGACCCTGATTCCTGCTTTCAAGAACAAGGACCATTCTGCCATGCTGCTGGGCCGCTTTGAACTGACTTCGGGTTCGTCGACAGGCCAGTCGGAAGACAAGAGTGGCGCTCCCTCTGGTACCAGTGGCACGCTGGCAGGCGGCCAGATCGCAGGACTCAGTTCCTGGTACAACCAGTGGCGCTCGATGTATTACACGCTGTCAGCCCACTATGCCTATAAGGGCCGCTACATCGCCGACTTCACAATCCGTGCCGACGGTACGACGAAGTTCGGTCCCGGCCATCGCTGGGGCTACTTCCCCTCCGCATCACTGAAGTGGATTATCAGCGATGAGCCTTGGATGCAGAAGTTGCAGCCGGTGCTCTCCATGCTGGCCATCCGTCCCAGTTGGGGTAAGGTGGGTAACCAGCCCAACAAGGAGTATCTCTATACGTCCAAGTATGGCACGACATCGAAGTATCTGGACATGTCGGCCATGTATCCCATCAATATTCGCCTGACCGACATGAAGTGGCAGATCGTATCCAGTTATAACCTCGGTTTCGACCTTGGCTTCCTCGACGACCGCATCAACCTGGTATTCGAGGCCTATCGCTCGACGACTACCGACATGCTGCTGGAAAATTACCGAATCCCCTCCAACTCAGGTTACATGACGGTACCTTATCGTAACAGCGGTAAGATGCGCAACACGGGTTGGGAGTTCCACATCACGACCAACCGCTTGGTGAAGGCCGGCAAGTTCCAGTTTGACTTCAATGCCAACTTCGGTAACAACCGCAACGAGATTCTGGAGATGGATGAGTACATCCTGAACAACCTGAACTCCACCTTTGCCTACGGCAATGCAGAGTGGCTGCGCCGCGTGCAGTTGAACAACCCGCTGGGAGCCATCTACGGTTTCAAGTACAAGGGAGTCTACCAGTATAATTACTCCACCTTTAATAAGATGAGTGAAAGTGAGCGGGCAGAGTTCCTGGCTTCCGGCAAGACAGCACCGGTGGCCATGAATGCTGACGGCACCGTAATCACCGATGCCCAGGGAAATCCTGTACGCATGATGTATAATTATACCAACGACGGTACAGGTAAGAACTATCGCTTCAATGGTGGTGATGCCATGTATGAGGATGTGAATAACGATGGACAGATCAATGCCCTCGATATCGTCTACCTCGGTTCCTCACTGCCAAAACTGACTGGTGGTTTCGGATTTACCTTCAGTTATGGTGACTGGCGTCTGACCACACAGTTCACCTATCGTTATGGTAACAAGATTCTGAATATGGCCCGCCTGAATGCTGAGTCGATGGTGAACAATAACAACCAGAGCCAGGCCGTGAACTACCGTTGGCGCAAGGAGGGTGACATCACCACGATTCCGCGTGCTATGTACGGTTCAACTTCAAGTTACAACTCTCTCGTCAGCGACCGCTTTGTGGAGGATGGTTCTTATCTGCGTATGGGTTATGCACAACTTTCATACGCTATCAGAAAGAAATATCTGAAGTGGATTGGCCTGAACAAGATTTCTCTCTATGCCAGCGTGAACAACCCATTTGTTATCACGAAGTACACGGGTGTTGACCCGGATATCTCGCAGGGTGGCTATGACCCGGCCATCGACTGGGCCCAGACGCCGCGTTCCCGTTCTTACACCTTGGGTATTACCGTGGACTTCTAAATTGAGAATTGAGAATTAAGAATTGAGAATTATGATTACCAAGATAAACAGAATAAAGAAAGCAGGGCTTATGGGACTGATAGGTCTCATGGGATCAGTTGTCTCCGGTTGTTCTAGTTTCCTCGACATTGAGCCGTTGAATGAGATCGTGCTGGAGAAATTCTGGAATGAGAAAGCCGATGTCGACGGTGTCATTGCCGGCTGCTACTCAGGCATGCAGGATGATCCCATCGTGCGCCGGATGATCATCTGGGGCGAGGCCCGCAGTGAGAATCTGGCAGCAGGTCTTAACAGTACCAACGACGAGAACCTGATGAACGTACTCAACGAGAATATCATGGCTACCAATGCCTATACGACTTGGGATGGCTTCTATAACATCATCAACCGTTGCAACACGGTGATCAAGTATGCGCCTCAGGTGGCAGCCACAGACCCCGGTTATACGGAGAGTGAGTTGCAGGCCAATATCGCAGAGATGGTGGCGCTCCGTTCGCTGTGCTATTTCTATCTCATCCGCACCTTCCGCGACGTGCCTTACTCTACGGTGGCCTTTACGGACGACGACCAGGAGATGGAGTTGCCCGCCACACCGTTTGATGCGGTGCTCGACTCGCTGATTACAAGTCTGGAGAGCGTGAAGAGCCAGGCCGTGCGCCGCTATCCTACGACGACACCGCTCTATCAGACGGGACGCATCACGCAGGATGCCATCAATGCGATGCTCTGCGAGATGTACCTCTGGAAGAAAGACTATCAGAAGTGTATCGACTATGCCGACCTGATCATCGCCTCCAAGAAGCAAATCGCCGAAGAGAAGCAGTCGCTGCGCACTGGCGGTGGCAACTGGGGCGGCAGCCAGTCCAACAATGAGGCTCGTTTCAACGGCTTCCCCCTGATCAGTGATATGCTGATGAGCAATTACTTTGGAAATGCCTATGAGACGCTGTTCGGCTCAGATGTCAACTCGGAGAACGAGCGTGCCAGCCAGGAGATCATCTTCCAACTTATCTTTGACGACGATCCTCGCGGCAACAGCATGTTAGCCAATACGGCAGTAGGTGTGCTCTATGGCAATGCGAATGTCACCAGAGGCTATCTGGCACCCTCGGACTTCCTGATTGATGACATCGACAAGTCGAGCGGACGCAATATCTTCAGCGACCGCAACAAGAAGATGGACGCCCGACTCTATGAGAACGTCGACGCTTTCAACAAGGCCGTCAACAAGTTTACGACACAGCGCATCACTATCAATGCCTCCACCACGTCGCCCGCTGCTTCATACGGCGGGAAATACACCGACGGTTACAATGGCTCCAACTGGGTCATCTACCGCCTGACGGACATCATGCTGCTGAAGGCAGAAGCCCTGACGCAGATGCTGCAGGAAGGTAGTGATCCGGCCACCATCAGTCATAATGAGCCTATCCTGGCGCAGGCTTTCAACCTGGTGAATGCCGTGAACAAGCGCTCTGTCTGCCAGTCGACATTGACCGACACGCTTGTGGCCACTGACTATGTGACGAAGTCGCAGATGGAGGAACTGGTGCTGCAGGAGCGTCAGCGCGAACTGATGTTCGAAGGCAAGCGCTGGTATGACCTGGTGCGCCGCGCACAGCGCGACGGCAACACCACAGTCCTGTCGAACGCTGCTCTGCGCAAGGTGACAACGGGCGGTTCGCTGATTGCCAACAAACTGACAAAGATGGATGCCATTTACTGGCCGTACAACAATGACGAGATCAAGGTGAACAAGAAACTCGTCCAGAACCCGGCCTTCAGTAGTGGTGAGGATAGTAATTATCAGAAGAATTAGAGAAAGTTATGAAGAAAGTAAAGTATAACATATTTGGACTTCTGGCCCTGCTGGGCTTGATGGTTCCGACGCTTACTGCCTGTTCCGACGAGCCCGACAGTGACAACTTCTACACCTTCACCGGTGAGATGGCCAGTGACTTCCTGAAGAACCGGACGGAATACAGTGAGTTTACCGAGATTGTAAACCGTGCCGGACTGATGGACCTCCTGTCGGCCTACGGTCACTATACCTGCTTTGTCCCTTCGAACGATGCTGTCAACACGTACCTGCAAGGCCGTGGGCTGACCAGCGTGTCACAGTTGAGCGATGCTGACTGTGATACCATTGCCCGCACGCACCTGGTGAACAATATGTACACCACGATGGAGATGACACAGGACCGCCTGGCGACGTCGAACATGCTGGGCCGTTATCTTGCAACCTCTCAGGGTTTCGATGAAGACGACAATGCCGTGGTGTACCTCGAAGGCACGGCACATATCTACTATGCGCTGAAAGACGACTCCGTGGAGAACGGTATCATGCAGCCCATCGACATGGTGATCGAGAAGTCGAACAGTTATATTGCCGACATCATCCGTGATCAGGCAGAAACAGCCAATCAGACATTCACAACCTTCTATAAGGCTATGGAAGCCACTGACGTGATCAGTCAGATTGCGAAGGTGGAAGACGATACGTATGATGCCAAGTCGTATGCCAAGTACTATTACACATCCGACTTCTGGAAGGAAGTGGCTTGGGTGCCTGACACGAAGAAATACGGCTATACGGTGTTTGTGGAACCCGACGAGGTCTTGCAGTCGAAATACGGTATTGCCAAAGGTGATATCCGTGCGCTCTATGACCTGGCATGCCAGATATACGACAAGGTATATCCTAATGACGTGAGTGCACCGGGCCACAGTTTTGAGAACCTGACGGACAGTGTGAACCCACTAAAGCGTTTCATCCAGTATCATATCCTGACTCGCTATGTGGCCGGTACATCCGACCTGACGCCTATGGATGTGAACATCGGTGTGGTGCAGGGCGCCTTCGGTTTCGAAGAGACGTTGATTAACCCGATTGAGTGGTTCCATACCTTGCTGCCTCATACTATGATTAAGATAGAAAAGGCGACGGTGACGGCCTATATGGGCAATGCTACCAAGGGTGAGCGCTATATCAACCGTCGCTATGACTCACAGTACCAGATAGAGGGACAGCATATCGACCCGACTGTTGAGGCCGATGTGACGCACGATGCCCTGAATGGTCACTTCTTCTATGTGGATGACATTGTGGCCTTCAGCGATGAGGTGCAGAACAAGGTGCAGAATATGCGTATCCGTCTTGACTTCTCCAGTGTATTCCCAGAGGTGATGACCAACGGTCTGCGCTTCGAGGGTGACCCGACACAGGATGACAACTCCGGCGTGCCCGACGACTCGTCGACTCCGAAGAACGGAAGAAACTATTACTTCCCTCTCGGCTATCTCGATGGCGTGTCGTTCTCTAACTGCTACGTCGTGTTGCGCCGTCCGCATATCAATTTCTGGTCATGGCAGGGTGATGAGTGGAACCTCTTCGGCGACTATGACTTCGAGTTCCGTCTGCCTCCTGTGCCATATAGCGGTGACTGGCAGGTCCGTCTCGGCTTCTGTGCACTGACGACCCGTGGCGTGGCACAGGTCTATTTCGACGGTGTGCCGCAGGGTATCCCCCTCGACATGACGCAGTTCCTGAATGACGAGGCATTCCTCGGCGACCGTTTCGTATGGGATGAGGGACCGGCTGACTACGACAAGACGTCAGATGAGGAGAAGGCTTCTGAACAGAAGGTGCTGAAGAACCTGGGGGCCTACCGTGCACCGCGTTCTCTGTTCCACTTCAGTACGTCAGAGAAACTCTTCTTCGTGGGTAACTACCGTACCCACCGCCGTGTGCTCTGTCAGACCTATATGGATGCCACCAAGGATCACTACATCCGATTCCGTGTGGCCAGTGACGGTAAGCAGGGTAACAACAACGAGTTTATGCTCGACTACCTCGAACTGGTTCCCAAGAGCGTCTACGGTGTAGACGGTGACGGAGAGATGGAGGACGATCTGTAGGATTTGAGAATTGAGAATTGAAAATTGAAAATTATGATTACCAAGAATATATATAACAAGGTGTTAGGGCTGGCCGTAGCCGCCCTAACCCTGGTAGCATGCACGGATACGTGGGATGACCATTACAACGGTGCTTCTACTGGCGTTATGGAGGGCTCTCTTTGGGATGCTATCCAGAAAGACGCGAATCTGAGTAACTTTGCCAGCGTGGTGCAGGCCTGCGGGTATGACAAGTCGCTGGCCAGTAGTCAGGTGTTCACCGTCTTTGCCCCGACCAACGACGCTTTCACAAAGGAGGAAGCCGACGCGCTGATTGCTTCCTATAACCAGCAGAAGGGAAAGGTGAATGACGAAGAGAACACGACCATCAAGGAGTTTCTGCAGAACCATATCGCACTGTATAACTTCTCCACTTCTTCCAAGAGCAATGACTCCATTGTGCTGATGAATGGAAAGTACGCTATTCTGAAGTCTGGGCAGATAGACAATACCCCGCTGACATCAACCAACAAACTCTATGGCAACGGCGTGCTCTTCACCGTGGGGAGCAAGGTGAACTACTTCGCCAACGTGTTTGAGTACCTGCGTAAGGACAATGCCCTGGACAGCGTGGCAAACTTTTTCTACAACAGTATGTTCTACCGCAGAGAGTTCCAGCCGGAGAAAAGTGTGGAAGGTGGTATCGTGGATGGTAAGACCATCTATCTGGATTCTGTCTTCGTGCAGCAGAACGACCTCTTTGACTCTGAATTCCTTCGTGCCCGCCTGAATTCAGAGGACAGTGTCTACTGGATGGTGGTACCTACCAATGAGGTCTGGGCTAACCTGGTGGACGAGTATAAGGAGTACTTCAATTATGATAATAATGTGGAGGACCGTGACTCCCTGCATTACACCAACACGCGAATGGCCATCGTCAAGGGTACGGCCTTCAGCCGCACCATCAATACCGACAAGATGTTGCAGGACTCTGCCATGTCGACCAATGCCGTGACGAATTTCACCGCCCGTCGCTATACATGGGGAGCAGACAGCCTGCATTATTACCAGTATTTCTACCCGCTGCAGGCTGGCGGCATCTTTACCGGTACAACAGAGGTTGAGTGCAGTAATGGTAAGGTCATGAAGTCAAGCGACTGGCCCTTCGACAAGCGTGAGACCTTCTTCCAGACGCGTATCATTGAGGCAGAGAGCCAAGGTGCTATCCAGACCGTCAGCAAGGTTGAGAGGGTGCAGGGCTCCGACACCCTCCAGGTGGAGACGATCACGCCACAGAGCCGCTATGTCACTTCCGACAATGCATTCTATAACACGGTGTCAAACAATGGTTTTGTGGAGTTTGAACCTGCCATCACGACGGTGAACCACAGTGTGACGTTTAACATCACAGACGTACTCTCTAATATCGGCTATGACATCTATCTGGTGACTGCTCCGGCATTGGCCAACGACAGTAATGCCACGGCGATACAGCGCCTGCCGACCGTCGTGCGCTGTACCCTGGGCTTCCACAACCAGCAGGGAGTGGCGCAGACCGACCAGGTGGTCTCTTCCTATACGACTAATCCGGATGTGGTGGACTACATCAAGATTGCTGAGGACTATAAGTTCCCCGTATGTAGTTACGGCCTGAAAGAAGAGAATGCACAGGTGACGTTGAAGGTGGAGACACGCGTATCGAGTACCCAGCAGCGTAACAATACGCACACTCGAACGATGCGTATCGACTGTATTATCCTGAAGCCGCATGAAGAATAAATGTAATGTTGAACTACGAATGATGAAGGATATGAAAAGATATATATTATTTGGACTTACACTGCTGATGGCATTCCCCGTCAGTGTAGTTGCCCAGGACGATGATACGGAGGAAGAGGCTGAGACCACTGTCCGTGCCATCGTGAAGAAGCAGAAAGACTATCCGACCAGAACAGTCCGCGGTGTCGTGACCGATGCTGCCACGAAGAAGCCTATAGCGGGTGCTATCGTGCGGGCGGACGGTATCGATGGATACAGTGCTCTGACTGATGATGACGGTAGTTATGAACTGAAAGTTCCTGTGTTTACCACTTCGATCTTCGTCCGTACACCGGATTACAATCCTGTGCGTCAGGGTCTGATGCCCGGTGAGCAGCAGAAGACTTCCTGCCTCTACCCGGCCATCTTCAATGCGGAGTATCAGGCAGAGACGAGCGTGCGTAACGATTATCAGGCCACTGACTTCAAATACACGAATTCCGTCAATATCAAAGACGAGATCCAGAAGCAGTTGGGAGGGCAGGTTTACACCATCAGCCGCAACGGCACACCGGGCGTGGGAAGCGTGATGTTCATTCAGGGTCTTAACTCTCTGAATGTGAATGCCCAGCCGCTCATTGTGGTTGACGGCGTCATCTATGACCAGCAGTATAACCGTGTGATGCTGCACGACGGATTCTACAACGACGTACTTTCGAATATCAATCCCAATGATATTGAGAAGGTGACGGTGATGCGCAACGGAACGGCACTGTATGGTGCCAAGGGTGCCAATGGTGTCATCCTGGTGCAGACACGCCGCAACAAATCGATGGCTACCCGTATCACGGCAAACATCTCTGCCGGTGTGGTGCTGAAGCCGAAGTTCCTCTCTGTCATGGGGGCAGAGCAGTACAGAAGTTATGCTTCTGAGTTGTTGAAGACGACAAACACCACCAACCGCGAGTTTAAGTTCCTCAATGAGGATCCCAATTACTATTATTACACGCAGTACCACCAGAATACCGACTGGAAGGACCTGGTATATCGCACGGCGATGACCCAGAACTATGGTATCAACGTGGAAGGTGGTGATGAAGTGGCCAATTACAACCTCTCTGTAGGCTATACGAACCAGAA
>Ga0326512_10002870_pt1 | contig 12722 bp, 33 predicted proteins | sample 1_2617_0518_D_FD_203652 | JGI IMG/M metagenome (GOLD analysis project Ga0326512, IMG submission 203652) | Bovine rumen microbial communities from UC Davis, California, United States - 1_2617_0518 | ecosystem: Host-associated > Mammals > Digestive system > Stomach > Rumen | place: USA... | reverse complement strand
CTTTGTTATCTTCTAATATCCTTTTAATTTTATTCTCATATTGGTTTTTATATTCTTGTTCACCTTTCATTATAAATCACCTCTTTCATATTCTTTTATAATGTTATCAATTGTTTCATTATATTCCTTTTTTAATGGATCTATATTATTTAAAAATAAATTAGATGCATAATCATTTACATCTAAATTTTCTTCTATACAAATTTTTCTTAATTTTTCTACATTTTTATTTACTTTATCTAAAAATAAAGACAATATTTTTTTATTAGTTTTGGCTTTATTAATTGCATTATAACTAATTTTATTTTCGAGTTCTACACATTCGTATAAATCTCCGAACCTTCCAACTATTTCATAAAATTGCATCTCATAATCGTCATATTTACACGCTATTTTACATAATTTACAATATATTTCATCATATTTTTTTGTTGGTTTCGGCTTGTCATACAAACGTATTATTTTTTCGATTTTATCATTTGATATTTCAAAATTATCTTCTATTTTTTTTTCTATTATTTTTAATTTTTTTATAGATTTTTCCATAATAATTCCTTTCTTATAATTTTAATAATTCACGCTCATCATTATCCATTTTTAATTCATACACAGAATGGTAAGTTTGTTCTCTACAATAATAACATTCTGCATAAGTATTATTATCAATATAATTAGGAATATCGTTGCGAATTAATTTATGCCAACCGCCATTTTTCCCCCGTTGTAATAAGTTAAAATAATTTATAAATTCTTTTATATCTTTTCTATAAACAAACGATGGATTATTTTTTCTTTCTTCATCAGTAATACAAACAAGTTTACCGTTTTCGCTCATATAAAATTCAATCCATTCAGAAGAAGAATATTGAGTTATACATTTCCTATTTTTGTTAATAGTGATAGCTGGATCCGTCAAAGGAAGTCTTACAACATAATATTTTTTATAAGTATTTATATCTCTATACTCAACCCCTCTATTAATATATAATGGATTACCAAATGAATCATTGCCATAATAAGTCATACCATTCAGACCAGTTGATATGGCAACACGATTATCATTCGCATTATTTTTATTTATATTAAAAGTTAATTGTTTTTGTTCTTCCGTTATGTTTCTATATACCTTTTCTTTATGCAAATCAGTTATAATATGATCTCCGTTCGGAGCATTGCTATGATATATCTGTTCGTCATTATAGGTATAATAACCATATTTGCCATTTTTAAATTTTAAATATGTTCCATTCGGAACTTTATTTCTTTGAATTCTTTTTCTATCATTTTCAATAGCCTTATTTTTGGAATAATTATTTTCTCTAATTTGAGTATTACAACTAATCATTGCACCAATACCGACAATGGCACTCCATATAATACCGAACATAAACATCACCTCTTTTATATGTTTTTAAATTATAATACCAACAAGATCATTTGTAAAGTCTTGCTGGTATTATTAATTATTTAATTATAACATTACCATATATCATTTTCTTCATCATATTTAATTTCGTTAAGTAATTCTATAATAATTTTAACTTTTTCATTTACATAATCATCAAACCCATCTCCAAATTCTTTTTCTAAATATGTAATAATATTTTCAATATTCATTTCTATTTTTTGCCTTCTCCTTGAATTTTATTCTATTTAATAATTATTACAAATATTAAATAAAAACTAAGGCGGAATTCCTAAAAATAAAACTGGCTTCATAAACTCACCCCAATATATTATATTATACCCAATCTTTTTCTTCAATCATTTTCTGTACTTTATCACAATATGGACACCAAATATCCTTAATATGACCATTCTCACGCTGTCTTCCCTTTCGTCTTGAAACAAACATTTCATTGTCACAGTCTGGGCATCTAAATCTACTAATTGTAAAACTCATCTTTACATGCTTACCCACATTCAATCACCTCTAATCTTCCATCATATAATTTTTATAATATTCAATTTCAGAATCTGCAATTCCATTTCGGTTACAACAAGTATCATTTTTCATAAGTAAATTTAATACTTTTAAACAAAAATCTTTTCTTTCTTGGTTATATAGGTCTTTGATTTTATGTTTCTCTTGCCATTCAGGATAAAGGCTTTCATCTAAATCACTAGGATTGGAGTCTAGAATTAACACATCACCATAATCATCCATTAAAAAATATGTTTTATTATTTAATTCTCCATAAAATAACCAAATGTTACCACCTGTATAAATAGCATTTATCTTTCTAAAATTATGATTTTTTGATATATTTTTTCTTTTAATTTCATATACATATGTTCCAGAATAAGAACGATGAATAATTTTATCTTTACGAAATTCAACTTCATAAAAGATTTTACTATCATCATCTTCAAAATCTTCATCATATTCTGTATTCCATTTCATTTTTTCAAGAACAGCATCTCTCATAGCATTGTATGCTTCTCTCTTTGTTTCAAAATAAATTTCACTTGCATCATCAAAAGCACCATCTTTACATTCAGCAACCCAATAATACATTAACATATAATCACCACCTTATACTAAATCTTTGCACATAAACTCATCTAAATCATCTTTTGAAATGAACCAACAATTATAACCATCGTCAATCCAACTAATTAATTCATCCCATTCTCTTGTATCAACTTCAATACCAAAGAGAATACAATACGTTGTAATAGCTGCTCTAGCCTGTTCTTTTGTACAATCCGTGTTAAATATATCCGACAACATATTTCTTCCATTACTTTCGCTTAACCAATTTCCAAAACTTGTATATCCCATAATTAAGCCTCCTCTCTATCACAACTAAATTTACCTTCACAATTAATAATGTCTAACAAAATTTCAACTATATCACCGAACTTGTTCATATATCTGTCATCTACACCATCAAACAAATGCTCAAATTCTTGACAAACATCCAATGCAATATTCACTTTGTCAAATTCTTCTTTCGTCATTTCAATGCTAATCTTTTTATCTGCTTTCATTTTCATCACCTCAATCTAAACCTTCTAAAACTTCTTCTAAATCTTTTAAAAAGTTTTCTGCCATTTCCCAAGTTTCTGGACAAATGAATATCTTTATAACTTTTGTTTGTTTTGTGTTTTTATCACAAAATGAAAATGTAAAATAACTATTATAGAAATCATCTACAATATCTTCTTTGTCTTCTCCTTGAGCATCAAAGAAAGTATCAATAGAACTATTCATAAAATCTTTCATTACTTTAATTTGTTCTTTTAATTTCATTTTAAATCACCCCACAATAAAAACTAATTTTTCCATTCCATCATATTCGCATACTTCATTTATCATTGCTCCATGATCATATAAATTTTCATCAATTTCTGTATAATCATATGTTTCTGTGTCTGTTCTTGGATAATCATTCATAAATAATTCCTTTGCCTTTTCATATGTTTCAGCAAATATAATTCCTTTATCTCCATCACAAATATCATATTCAAATACTTTCATACTTAACTCCTTTCTCCAATTTTAAATTACTTCTTCAATATGTACTTGGTTAAATCCTTCAAGCCAATCTCCATCTTCGTCAAAGCAACTTTCAATTAGATATTCAATGTTGCTAGTGTCTAACAAATATTCTGTTGGTTCAAAATATCCAATTGAATTCCAATAAAAATCATCTACTTCAAATTCAGAAAAATACTTCTTTCTTAAATCAACATTACCCAACCATGCAAACAATCCAGCATAAGCAAGTTCTTTTGCTTTGTCATAATCTGAATCGTGAACATATAAAGCAAACCCAATATCAGGATTCATTTCACTTTGTACTGCAAATCCTCTCATTTAATTATTCTCCCTTCTTTTAATATCTTACTAACAATTCTAGATAAGGTCTAATATCCATATATAAATTATTCGGAAGTAATGCTTCTATTGCTAAAACAATAACATCGTCATTATTTTGATTATATATATTTAATTTATTATCAACAAATAATGTATAACGATCACCTCTATCAACAATATCAAATAAATATCCGTTATCCTTTTTAACAACTTTATCTATATTCCATTGAGACGGAGACAATTCCATATAATCACAAAGTCTTTTATATATAATATTAAAATGCATTTTAATCACCTCCTAAATATCTTCACATTCTAAATCAAGTTCCTTTACATAATTATGTGCATTTTCTGCCATAGCAATTAATCTTTCTAATGCCCTATCCATAGAAAATACTTCATCATACTGTTTTGTTTCTTCAAATGTTTTAAGATCCTGAAGGATACAATCACATTCTACTTTAATTTGCTTTACATAATTTTCGATTTGCTCTGTTCTAAAACTCATAATATTACCTCCTTTACATACGCTTTAAAAAATCAATCTGCTTTTCCAAATCAATCTTATCTTTAATTGGAAGAACATCTTCATTTGTTGCTAGATATGTCTCAACTGTTTTTCGAATCTTGCTTATCATTCCATCGTTCCCTTTATTAATGATAAAGTTAATCATTTCTGTATTTTCTTTTTCAAATCCATTTACATAGTGTTCACATTCTTCAAGAAAATTAAATTGTTTATCATTAACAAGTCCTGCACCATAAAACCAGGCAACATTTTTATTTACTTCTCCATACATATCAGTAAATTCAGTATATACATTTCCATCATAATCATCGTCATCAAAATTTGCAAAAGATAACATAATGAATACAATATCAGAAGTAGTTGAACCACCTAATGATTTCCCTTCTAATAAATCATAAATAATATTATTGTCGCTTATAAATGAATACCCTTCTTTTTTATCATGTAATATCTTACCCATAAATACCACTTCCTTTCTTAATCTGTAATATGTATCCAACAATATTCGCCCATATGTGAGTTAAATTCTTGCTCTAAATCATGACCACCAATTACAAAATCTTCTAAATCAAGACCAGTAATAGTATATTCTGAATAGCCAACATATGTAGTATGCACAAACATATCTCCATATAACTTATTTAATAATGCTTCTTGTGCTTCTTCAAAAGTACAAATATCTTCTGCATAATAAATAGATAAATTGCAGTTAGAAATTGTTGTAATATTTTCTCCTAACCCCTTATCTAAATTAATACAATTAAATTTCTTTTGAATAGCATCTGGAATTGATTTGCCATATCTTTCATCTTTAGTTCCCTTTAACGATGGATGCCCATTATAATCTTTGTCTATATATCCATTCAAAAATAATTCCATAAAAATACTCCTTACTGATTAAAAGACTTTAATGTTTTCTTATACTGTTCAATCGCTTCATCAACAGTGCAATACCAATAAAACCAGTTATAGGTAAACTCTTCTTCTTCTATATCTCCTATACTTACGAAAATTTCCGTGTTGTATATCTTTTTAATTCTATCTATTTTTGTATTCTGGCATAATTTTGAAAACTCTTTCACTGTTTCATAATCATCATCATTTCTCATTACTATGACGGCATATCCCCAGCATTCATCTATTGTCGCCAAAGGAAATGCATTGCCATCTTTTGTCAAATCTATTCCTTCAGCTTGTCTGACGATTAACTTTTTAAATCTATCAATAATACTTTCATTTGACTTCTTTTCATATTCTTCACACTTCTCTTTTGTATCAAATAAACTACCATCTTTTGCTTTAAATAAAACTAACTGTTCCATAAAATACTCCTTTTATTTACTCATCTTCGTCATCATCAAACAATTGCATTTCAAGTATAAGAGAAATTACATCTGCCATTTTTTCTTGTATTTCATCACACTTCATAGCGACATCTGGATAAACATCTCCATATTCAATTCCTAATTTATTTTGCATTTCTAGAATTAAATCATCTAATTTATCTTCAAGTAATTCATTAACTTGCAATTTGATTTCTTCTCTTGTAATTTTCTTTTCCATTTTTTTACCTCCAATAAAATTTGCCTTTATTCATCTTCCTCTAACTGTCGTATGATTTCTTTAATTTCTGTTGGATATTCATTGGAAAGATCATACACCTTTAAACAATGCTCTTTGTCCCAATCATATGTATCACCATCTGTTTCTTCAAAAAACTTTTCTGTCAACGTCTCTCCGTAATCGGAATCTAAAATACAAAATGTATCAAGACTATAAGTGAAATAATTTCCGTTACTTAACAATCCATAATGAACTATCACACCTCCGCCAGAATGATAATTTGTTTTCCATACAAAACCCATTTTATTTACCTCCTTGTTATTTAAAATCATTTCTTTAAAGTATTCTAACACATCATTACCAAAATTATACAATTCATAATCTTCTGCACAATACAATGTTTCAAATGAATGTGCATATACTCTCACATCACTCTCTTCAAATGTTTTTGTATCAATATTTGAAACATTTGCATATACATAAACTTCTTTATTCTGATATTTTTCTTGTTCTAAATCCTTAAATTTACCTTCCCACATTTGGAAATGATACATATCAATAAATTTTATATCTATTAATTCATACTTATTCATAATAATCTCCTTTCAATAAAAATTAGATTTATTGGCAGAGATGCATTATTCCTGCCAATAAATCCTCGCTTTCATTTCCTAAAAAAAATTCTTTATTTTACTTTTCTTTAGCAATTTTACCAAGCAACTTGTAAAGATTCTCGGTCTCTTCGCCAGTAAGTGTAAGACCTTTACGGCACTTTTCTGTACCATCATCTTCTGTTTTCCAAGCTCTTAAATCATATTTGGAATCATTTCCATTCCAACTTACAAGTCGCAATTTTAAATCCCAATCTCCCTTACTTGAAATTGTTCCGTAATCTTCTTCAACTACATAATTCATTTCCTTTGTTTCTGTTTTGTTTGATTTCTTAAATGCCATAATTTTTACCTCTACTTTCTTTTCTTTAATTGTTTAATGTTAAATAATTTAAATTGTTTTTCTGTTACTTAATTACTTTTACATTCTTACCAACATCCTCTTAATATCCATATTCATCAATAAAGTTTTCTGTAAAATCCTCGTCTAATATCTGAAGCCCATGCCAATTAGTAATAGCAACCAACACATCTTCAGCAGACATATTTGTTTCTGTTATAATTTCAAGTATTGTATCATAATTTTCAAAAGTATCTGTTTTTGCTTTAAACATAATTATCACCTCCGTTTAATAAGCATTTAATCTTGCCAAATGTTGCAATTCTCGTCTGTAACCATCCATATTAAAATATGTATTTGCCTTAAAGTTTTTAGGCAAGTGGTCAACATTTAATTCCATCCAATCTTTTTTATACATTTTACTCATACCGTATTCAGCTCTAAAAGCATTGATATGATTCATTGTAGTAACAGACCAATCATCCCATAATCTATGAAAATTTCCCTTACTGTCTATATAAGCAACAGCAGTTTTGTATGAGATTAGAACTTTAATACTGCCCCAATCTTCAATTCTCGCTTTATTATAGAATGATTTTTGGATGCCGTGTGGATTTAATTTTATCTTTTTCATTTGAATCACCTCCAGTAAAATTATCTACCATGTAACACAAATTCCGCTAATTTTATACCCAGCTCTTTCTAATTCTCTCTTGGCTCTGTCATAAAGTTCTTGATACCAACCTCTCTCAATCTCTCCGTGATAATATTCCTTATCACTAAACAGAAATAATCTTGATCTATCTCCTTTCTTAATAGCCTCTTTTATAATATCTTCCTGTCTGTTTATAAGAAATTTATATTTCTCTTCCTTCTTTGCTACTGAATTTTGTTCATCATATAGTTCTTTTGCTGTTTTCATTCAATCACCTCCAACAAACTTACTTCTAATCCTTCTATCTTACTTTCTGCCTTTTGTTGTATTCTTGGCATAGCAGTAGATAATTTAAAAGTATTTTCATGACCACCAAGTGATTGCGAAAGAACTTCACTTCTTAAACAATCCATAGTAAGTGCATTTTCAACGATTCGCAATTCATTTTCTTCTAATGGCTCATTGTGTTTAATTTTCCACATGATAGTGTCTCTACAACTAAAAATATTCATTGCTTAGCCTCCTTTATAAAACTTACTTTTCATTCAATTACTACATTAACTACATATTCGTTTCCATTTGTTTCACATATCCATTCTCCGAGATATTCATCTGATACATCTGTGCAACAAATTTCACTTCCGTTTTCATTAAATAAAACTGCTTCAGTCCATGCCAAATTGCTTTCGCCTTCATGGTATTCAACGCCACAACACTTAATATCCATTTCTTTTCCATCATCAAACTGAACTCCGTACACAATGGTATCTTCTTCGTCTAAACAATCGTGCCAATCTTCAGGTTCTTCGGTTAAGTAATGATTAATTGTATCTGCTTCTATTTGGCTAATCTTTAGCGTTTTTTCATATCGCATATTATCATCTCCTTTCTATGAAACTTTTCATTTACTCACACCAATACTCTTTTCCATTTTCATCAGTAATACAACTGATACCACCATCACCAATACTTAAATCGTCAAATGTCAATTTGCTTTCCTGGTCTCCTGTGAAATCTGCTTCTCTTTCTGCTTCTTCAAAAGAATCGGCTTCAACTTCGACTACATAGTGTGCGTGAATCCATTTATCTACTGTGTACTTCATAATAATCTCCTTTCATTTAATAATTGCTTTTCTTCTTATATACAATTTCTTGTACAGCCTCATATCCATCTTCTACATCATAATGAATGTAGTAATCACAGGTGTCATCTACTTTCTTTTTAATTTCATCATCTGTCATATCATCGTCAACATAAAATTCAAAATCATAACATCCCAATGCTCTAACATCTATACAACCACTTACTTTCTTCATATTAATTTCCTTTCATTTAATACCTTGCTAACATTTCTACTACTGTTTTTTCAATTTCTTTTGGTGTATTGTAATTAATCAAATCAGTTAAATAATATCTTCCATCTCCAGATTCATTGTAAACAGTATCATTTGAAATGCTGTAATATAATGGAACTCTTCCTATTTTAGATAATTCTGATAATTTCTTTAAACCTTTCATACAATTACCTCTCAATGAAACTAATATTTCATTTAATCATACAACCAGAATGTATTTACTTCTAGTTCATACCAATGCCAATCCACTTCGCAAATTTCATCAAGCAAATCTTCTAGTTCATAATCATCATCTACGTGATCTTCCTTATAATTATTGATTTCATATTCAACTGTATCATAACTATCTTCGTTTGCATCAATGACAATAAATCTTTCTTCATTATCATCAATAAATTTAAACAAATATTTTCCTTGTTCCATATTTTATCCTCCATTAAGATATTTTTTTATAATTTTCGTTAGTAGGTAAACTATCTTCTAATCCAAACATAACAAGATCGCCTATTGAAAAACTTTCAATTCTACCATCATCCCTAATGCATTTTACATTATATGGATATATTTCATCAACCATATATTCATGCCCTTCATATTTAAAAACTGAAAAAAGTTTAACATTACTAATAACTCTTTGCTTTGGTATTTTTTGATTACTCTTCATTTTTATCACCTCCATTTATTACTGGATTAAAATATCTATTAACATCATTTTTAAATTTTTCAACCAATTCATCTAATGTTCCATACACATAAAAATTATCATAACCATCAAGTTGACCAATACCAACAAGAACTCTTTTACCAATATGTTCTTTTGTCAACATATGATTAGGATTATCAAGCATACTTGCATCAAGATGTTCTTTTCTAAACATATCTACAGTTTTCAAATCTTCTGGTGTTTTCATTTCTACCACAACTAACATCCATTCTTCAGAACCATACCCAAAGTTTTCAAAAATCTCACACTCAGCGAACATAATTCCGTTGAAAGATCTATCTTCATTTTGTCTTACACACAAATCAAAAAATGCTTTGTTAATTGCGTATCTTGCAGTTTTTTCATATTTTTTACATTCTTCTGCTGTCCCAAAATAAGTTCCGTCAATTGCCTCATAACCATAAACTTCTGTTACTTCTCTTGTTCTTGTTAATTCTTTCATTTTAAATACCTCCTAACAAAATCATTTACATATTTTTCCTTGCTTGAACCATAATATTATCAATTTGTGCAGCACTTGTTGCTTGTTTTATTCTACGAATAACATCATCTCCGTACCAAAGTTCTTTTGCTACCTTTATTGCATCTTGTTTTTCTTTTTCTAATATTTTATTCATTATATTCACACCACCTTTTTATTAACAATAGTTTAAATCAAGTTCACCATAATGATCACAACCAATCATTCTTTCTGCTTCTTCCTCTGAAATTCCTTCTTCTTTTACATCTGTATAAATATTTTCTCCACAACCATCTGAAAGGACACTTCCCAAATCTAATATATTTGAAGCATAATAATCTTCATCTGCTTCTTCTGGAAGAATCACTTCAAAGTCAAAATTAACTTCAACTTTTACACGCTTATATTTCTTTGGCTTTTCAATTCCAAAATATTTAAGTTCTTCATCTGTCATTTCACATTCTTCTGTAAAATATTTAAGTGCTTCTTCCTTATCATCTTGTTCAAGACCATCCTTAAACTTGGTTGCTAATTCAGACATTCGATCCCAAGAAATAGGTTTAATTTCTTCTCCGTTGAATACTGTTAATGCATCTTCAAAACTTAATTCGTAATGTCCATAATTCATATTTCCATCATTCATAGAAGTATTAAATGATGTCCATACAGCATAAGTTCCCTTCTTCCATTCACACTCGCCAATATATCTTGCAATTACCACATACAAATAATCCTCTGTTTCGTTTTTTCTTCTGAATCCAATAGGTTCATAACCGCTAACTCCATGATTTCCATCCTTAAAGTAATTTGTAATCATTTCAAATACGTTCATAATATTTACCTCCTTAATTTTCAAACCAAATATTTCCAAACCAAATAAGACCAACACAATCTATGTTTTCATCATCAGTTCTGACATACTCAAATATTTCTTTTACATTCTTATGGGTTTTCGCAAATAAGATAGCTTCAAATGCAGAATCAAATGTTTCAATTCCCATATCGTTTCCATCTTCACATATATAAAACCTTTCCATTATTCTACCTCTCTTCCATACAAATCAAACTGTGTTGTGAATGGATTATAAATTTTTCTGATATTGAAAAGAAATTCCATATTAGGATATTGTTCCTTTGCCTTTTCTAATATCTTACTTGGCTGATCATTATCACCATACATTCCATTCTCGTATGGATAATTATTTATTTTTTTAAATCCTAGATCTTTTAATTTATCCTCTTCGAGTAATGTATTTGCGTCTTTAGGATTATCAATCTTGTTTGCAAGATACATTTCTATATATTCATCGTTTTCTTTTAAACAATCTGAACATACAATCCAACCATCTCCACAAAAATAATTTACATAACCAACTCCATTTCTGTCATCATAATAATACCATCTCTGACAATCATCACATACAAATCCTTCATCGCTAAACGTCCATGCATCATCTGTAAGTCTATCAACAAAGTATGTATCTTTGCTTGCTCTTGCATTTGCTTTTTGTTCTTCTGATAAAATGTCGATTTCATCGCCAAGATAATCAACCGTTCTCTTTTCTTTAAACTCTTTGATAATCATTTCGTTGAAGTTTTCAACAGATTTATTATCATCAAATACAAGAATCGGTTTATCATCTTCGTCTTGCCAAACATTTACATAAATAGTACCAATACAATCATTAATATCTACATCGTGAATAAGATTATAAATAATATCCCATCTTTCGTCTTTAGTTAAATCGTCAAAATCTTTCATTATTCTCCCTCCACATATATGTGTATGACTTAGTTCCATTACACTCATTATCAACAGTAATAACAGCCTGTCTAATGCAACCACCACATAATTTTTCATCATCACTATCAATGAATTCGCATTTATTTTTGAACCATTCAATAATTTCATCACATGAATTATGATCTCGTAAATCTCCGAAAATGGATACGGTGTATCTCGCCGCACTTGCTCTGTCTGGGTCTATCCAAACAGATTTCCGCAAACTTCCTTCGCTCCCCATTGGAAGATATAACTCTGGATGTTTATCTCTATCTTCATAAACTTCATAATCAGAACTCCATAAACATTCTTTTCCAAGCAACTCATCAAAATCTAATTCTGGAGTATCTTCATCCCATTTAAAGTAATCAATTCTGATTACTCCTGCAACGTGTGTCCAATTACTCATTACAACCACTTCCTTTCTAATCTTCTAATTTAATTTTACCTTCAAGATACAGTTTCTGTTTATATGCTCTCCTTTCTCTCATAATCGCAGCCCATTGTTCTTTTGTACATTTGTATCTTCCATCTTTCGCACGTTCTCTTCTTTGTGCTTTTAATCTTTCGTATCTTTCATTATCTACCACACATACAATTAAACTTCTTGAAACATTATATTCTCTTGCAAGTTTGCGTTGTGAATATAATCCAGTTCCATATTTATGTCTAATTTCTTCTTTCTGTTCATCAGATAATTTTCTACGTCTATCATATTCTGGTGGTAGTTTTATCTTTTCACTTTTGTATGGCATATTAAACGCCTCCTTAATAATTATTAAATTATTGAATCCATAAATCGCTTGAACTTTCTAATGCATTATAATCAATTTCATTTTGTTTTTCTCTTATCTCATCTTCATATTTTCCAATTA
>Ga0326512_10002869_pt1 | contig 12724 bp, 17 predicted proteins | sample 1_2617_0518_D_FD_203652 | JGI IMG/M metagenome (GOLD analysis project Ga0326512, IMG submission 203652) | Bovine rumen microbial communities from UC Davis, California, United States - 1_2617_0518 | ecosystem: Host-associated > Mammals > Digestive system > Stomach > Rumen | place: USA... | reverse complement strand
GATGAAGGCAACTGGCGCAACGCCATTCGGGGAGCTCTGGGAGACATTGACGATTTGACGTTTTGGGAATTAGAAAGATATCTCGAAGGCATGTATGATGAATTGTACGGCGAGGAGGAATAGAAAAATGATAATCTACATGGACGACAGTGAAAGAAGTAAGAAGGCCGTTAACATCTGTGATCATGTCCAGAAATACGCGGACGAGATCATTTACAAAGAAGAGTATAACGACTATCGAGGCTATTATCTCCATCTTATAGTGAAGTATGACGGGCGGATATATAGCATGTTGAAGCACAATAACAGGTGGCAGGCGCTCAATGTTGTTAGCCTGTAAAGAAAGCAGACAGAAAGCAGACGGAAAGCAAATAAGCCGTCTGCTTTTCATTTACAAGGAACGGAGGAAAAGTTACAATGAAATGTGAAATATGCGGAGCCAGAATAAATACGATCATGACAAGACATGATCATGTCGGGAATCAGATAAACCGGTTGAAGAAGTGCCGGAAATGCAATATAAACTACTATACTATCGAGTATATCCACCACTGGAAGAGGAACGAAACAGTAAAACGGAGGAACAAGGATGGCAAAGAAGAAACGCGGTTTGAATCCATCATTTAAGATCAGGAAGCCCAGCGGAAAGCAGATCAGCGTGAAGGCTGAAAAAGCACTTTATGACATCACACCGGAAGAAGCAGCGCCCCGGAAGAGGGGACGTCCTGCGCGGGAATGGCCGAAATATACAGAAGAGGAACTGAAGGCCATGATCAAGAAGATCAATAACGGCCTTTACCGGCTGGAAAAGGCAGGATTGCAGCGGGAATCTGCAGAATATCGGAACATGTCAGACTATGCGCACATGGCGGAGCTGGAAGGCCGGGACAGTTTCTATAATCGTTTTTACAATGTGGATCCAGCAACGGGCCGTGTCAGAATCTCCGCTGATTTAAGCAAATTCAAAAACAAAGCGGAGAGGCAGAAAGCCGTTTCGATTATAGAAAACATCCTCAAAGCGAAGACCCGGACGGTCACAGGAACCCGGAAGGCCACGGAAGCTGCCTTTGAAAAAATCAAAGATCTGTATGGTTTTAAGGGAAGTAAAGCAGAATATGTCCGGATCTGGAAAACCTATCGTGATGTAGTCAACAAAAACCAGCGTGACCGGCTGGGATCCGACACAGTGATGAAGCTGATCCAGAACACAAACCTCTACATGTTAAGCCCGAAACAAATGGCGGAGGCCATGGGAGTTTTGGCGCGGGCCAGGACAAAGAACAGCGCATTGAATCAGGTGATGAAACGGACAAAAGGATTGAAGAAGATTAAAAGGTTATCATGATCAAAAAAGGTGAGGGTTAAGAATGAAATTTCTGCAAAAAGGGCGCTACAATAAGATCAAAATTTTAGACACTCCACTCATTTTGGACACGGAAACGGCGTGGAATCATGATGAGAATGAGCCGAAAACGTGGATAGTATCTATCCAGGTATATTTTAATGGAAAGACCTATCTTTTCCGGAAACCGTCTGAATGGATCCGGTACATGTCCGGGCTGATCCGGACATATGATTTGAATAACGAGCGGCGGTTGATCATTTTTACACACAATCAGAGTTTCGATCTGTCGTTTCTGCTGCCTTATATCCAACTTTATCTCCCAGCAAAGGAAGACCGGCACGCGCTGCTATTAGATGAACATAAGATTATCAATTACAGGCAGGGCGGTTTAGATTTTCGCTGCAGCTTTTTACTTACGCAAAAGAGTTTGGAAAAGTTGGGAAGAGATTTAAACGTTGAACATCAAAAGAAAGTAGGCCTATATGATTATGATAAAATTTTATATCAGGATAGCACGTTATCAGAAGATCAAAAGGATTATGATATATATGATGTTCTTAGCCTTAATGATTGCATCTGTAAGCAACTCGCGCTCCACGGTGACGACCTGCGGACAGTCCCGTTAACACATACGGGCTACATCCGCCGGAAGCTCCGGCAGAGCTGCCGCCGGGATCGGTATTACAGAAAGAATTATTTCGCAAAAACCAAACTGGACCCGGAAGCATACAAGTTTTGTGTGAACGCATACTCCGGGGGATATACGCACAATAACCGAATGATGAAGGATAAAATCATCATACCGGAGAAGCACGGGAAGAAGTACGGGAAACACCGGGATTTTCGGAGTTTTTACCCTACCATTCTTCGAAAGTACCCGCTTCCGTGGGGTACATACTCGGTCTATTATGATATTACCAGCAGCGCGGATAGGTTGTTTCATGGTGATATTACAGTTAAAGAAATACTCGATTTATCGCCGAAATTCTCAACAATTACCATGCTGGAGTTAAAGGCTGCATGGTTAAAGGATCCCGAAATATCCATGCCATTTCTGCAGAAATCAAAGTGTTTCTTTAATGATCACGAGAACGACTTTCTCATGAAAATTGATAACGGGCGTATCATCGAGATCAGGAACAAGGAAGGCCAGGAAAGAACATTTGAAACGTATGTATCAGGGCAGCTTCTCCGGATCCTGTCTGAACAGTATCACATGGAAGGAACGATATTAAAAGTGTATCGTTTTGTAAACCGGGAAATACCTTCCTGTGTTTCTGAAGTTGTGGACGAGCTGTTCAAGGCGAAAACAGATTTGAAATATAAAGAAAAAGATTGCGAAAAACAGTTTGGCCAGTTTGCAGAAGAGACAATCGACGCGCACCAAAATCTTATGCTTTCAAAATCCTTGTTAAATGCCATATACGGATGTATGGCAATGAATCCGGTACGGCCGGAGTTTGATATAGATTATGAACAGGAATTTCCCATTTATATCTCATCCGGAAAGTTTACAGATGATGAAATCGCGGGCGCGCTGGAAGACTATTACAAGGGCCGAAATAACTTTTTACCCTATCAAGTCGGCTGCTTTATTACAGAATGGGCCAAGTATCTTTTATATGAATTTATGCGGGAAATCGGCTGGAATAATGTCCTTTACTGCGATACAGACAGCATCTTTTATTTATCGGATGATCAGATAGAAAAGCGTGTGGAAAAGCTCAATAAAGAGCATGAGAAAACGGCTCCTTTTGTCGTGGATAGCAAAGGAAACAAGATCTATTATGATGTATTTGAAGAAGAGGACGACTTTTTAGCATTTAAGGGGCTGCATAGTAAATGTTACGGGATCATCACAGAAGGCAAGGAAGGCCCGGAGCTGAAAGCGACAATAGCCGGTATTCCAGCGCAAACTATTATCGCAATGAAAAAGGATAAACCGGTCTATTTGACGCGGGAAGAAGAGTTGGCAGGCATAACAAAATATAAAAAGCTCCATAATCCGAAAGTAAAAATGGATCCATGGAAAGCACTCGACCGGTTAAACGATCAGTTTGTTTTTACCATCAATACCGGCACAACAGCCATGTATTACAACGAAAAACCGGGGATTATCGACATTGACGGCCATCAGATCGAGACGGCCGGCGGCGCGATTATCCGGAAGCTGGAAAGTAAGATAATCAAAAACATTGATCTTTGCGAGGAAATAGAAATCGAAATCGAAAGGGGGAATTTATCATGACAGACGAGGTAGCTATCTTAATTTTGCGTGATATGTACGTTTTCAGCCTTGCCGACATGGACAAGGCCATTGAACGGAACAAGGCATTAGATCACGCTATCGCAGCACTGCGGGAAAGGATCGGAAGAGATGCGGAGAATATCACTCTTTAAAAAGTATTACAAAAACGAAAACCACGACTATGAGATCACAGAAACGATCACACCAGAAGACGATACCGGACGGCATCCGGATATATGCTTTGTATATTCCGGGAGGAACCGGGGCAAATCCTATGAAATATCATCACAGGCCATTGCGGACGCGTGGTATGATAAACGGCTCTTCGGGTACGTCCGCCGCCATGACTGCACGGCCTACGAGGTCGAAAGGTACTTTGCAGATAAAGACAGTTTTGTAAATGATATGACAGATGGAGAATGGGCAGGAATCACGAAAAATAAGGGAGAAATCTGCTTTTATCGTTATGAGACAAACGAGAAAACCGGCAATAGCAAGCGTGTTTTCGGCCCGAAATGTGGATATTTCTTTGCGCTGTCGCGTCAGGCATCGTTTAAGTCCCAGCAATTCCCGGATCTGTATAACCTCATCTATGAAGAGGTATTAACAACAGAAAATTATCTGCAGGCGGAACCGGAAATCCTGCTTAATCTCATATCAACGACAAACCGGAGTAAAACCGGCTTCCGGGCGTGGCTCATTTCAAACACGGTTTCAATAGTCAATCCGTATTCCGCAGCATGGGGCTTGAATCTCCTGAAGATCAAGCCGGGAGAGATCGGCCTCACAAAGCTATATCTCAATGCTGCGGATAAGAACGGAAAAGAAAAATACTATCTTATAGCAACGCACTATCTTTGTGATAAAGATAAGCTCCCAGAAGAAGAGAGTAAAGCCAAACGGAACCGCGTAAAGTCTGCTATATCATCAAACACATGGGACGAGTTAACATTATATCCGCATCTTCCCTTGCGTCTGGTAAAGCCGTACAAGCCCATTGAAACGGTACTATTTGAGTATGACGACCTGATCTTCCAGGGCGATATACTCGAGATCCCGAACAACCTTTTTATTTATTATCGTGAAAATACAGAAGAAAACCCCGTCGAGCTGTCGGCTGAAACGATGCCGGTGTTATTTATCCGCAGAAAGACGAGCGAACCTAAACAAAGAACGCGTATTTACACAAATAATACGCACGAGCGCTTTTCTGAATATACAACTAAAGGTTTCCGCGTGTTTTATGGGATAGACCGGATCATCGAAAACCTGATTGATCGGGGATGGATCGTTGGAAGCGACAATCTCACCATGAACGACTTTGCCCGCGTTTATGAATCTTTGGCAAACGAAATATAATTCCCAGCATTTTCCCAGCATTTCCCCAGCATTTTCCCAGCATTTTGCCAGCATTTGCCAGCATTTTGCCAGCATTTTTCCAGAAGTTGCAAAAAAGTTGCAAAAAAGTTGCAAAAAAGTTGCCCCGGAATCATCCGGGGCTTCTTTTTATTTCTTTGAAGATGTAATTTTCTTTTTCGTGGTTCGTGTCGGCGCTGCTGCTTCGGTCACTGCGGCCGGGGTTTCCTCCGGTTCCTCCGGCGTGATGGCAGCGGTAAGAGCAGCAAGGCCTTTGATAATAATGGTTTCGGTCATGGTCTTTTTCCTCCTTATAATTATTTCAGCCCGTAAACGTGATAATTGCCGGGATAGTTTGCATTATTGTTTGCTGTCAAAGTCTGCCCTGCCTTAAGAAATATGCTGTCTTCATACGCAAGACCATCATTGTTACCAAAATTGCCATAAAAGGATTTCATGGTCACGTTGTCAATCTTTATATATGTTGTATATCCGCTCTTGGGGTTAACAGAAAACGTGACACAACAATCCTGTGTTGCGGTATAGCTCAACGTTTCATATCCGTTTATTGTTCCGGATGTAATGAGGTTTGCCGTGTCGATGAAGGCACCACCTCCGCCGCCCGCAGGCGTTGCCCATTCAGGGCCGGAAGCTCCGAGTGAAAGCACATCGCCCGTGCTGGCTCCTGTACTGTCGGGAAGCTCCTTCGGGACTTCTGCCCATTCCGGGCCGTCGCTTCCAAGCGTCAGCACATCGCCCGCCGTTGCTCCTGTCGTGGCAGGGATTGCGGGCCGGTTGTAGATTCCTTCGAGAGCTTCGGCGAACGCGCCGAATCCTTCAATCTCAATTTCTTTAGTCATTTTTATTACCTCCTTAAAAATATACTCCATCCTTTAACAAGGCTTTGAGTTCTTCCGCTTCTGTGTCAGTTCCAGAAAATCCGGAAAGCTCCAACTCTTCAATTTGTGAAAATCCATCCAGGCTTCCAAGCTCCGCTGTATAATTCGACGCAAAACCGGCGATCTTGTTATAGTCCTGTGCGAGGCTCTGCACCGGATACTCGACATAAAGGAAAGCAGTAAGTGCCGACAGCGGAGCCGCGCCGCCTGTCATGGCTCCGGAGCGCTGTACCGGAACATTTGTTGTTGCCATGTCAAGCGCACTGTTAACAAGGGATCCTCCGGAAATGCCACCAGTAAACATACTGGAAATGATGTTAGCAGCGCCCGACAGGATGTTTTTGTAGTAATTGCCGTAGTTCGTCCCGGTGAAGGGGATCTGAAACGCGCAATTTCCGGTATATGTACCGATCAAGGTCTTATATCCCCAAACGCCTTTGCCGTAGAGCTTCGACACAACGTCACCAGTAAACAAGTTAATGTCATAAATCAATTCAACTTCCCCGGAAGACTGCGCAACCGGCAGAATATCGCTCATTTTCAGAGGCACATAGCCAATGAAAGGGAGGTGCGCATGTACGCTACAATAGGGCTCAAAGTCCAGTACGGCTCCCCAGACTTTTTGAGGTCTAAATGTCCCAAAATTAACGCGGATATAATCGGATGTCGCCGGGAATACGGGGCACTGATCCAGCGTTACATTTCCGATTTTGCAAAATTCCGCTGTCTGTCCGCGGACGCTGGAAAGATTAACAGGAAGATATACCAGCGAGATTACTGCGTCCATCGGATCATTTACAAGCTTTTTCAGGTTGTCTACAAAATCATCAGACCACATATAATCCGTGATCGCGTCCATCTGGTTTCCGGTTGGCAAGTAAAGATGTACTAAACCAGTATCAGAAGGCCCTTTATCGGGCAGGCTGTCCGGGCCTACCGGATTACCTTTTATAACATATTCTCCATCACCGCCGGTCTTTGTGTCCTGTTCGAAATCTTCGGAAAAATCCGTTATCTCCGAAAACTCCGGGAGACATTCCCAAGGGTACCAGCGAAAGTCTGATGTGTAGGACAACTGCCCTGTTATGCTGTTTGTGTTGGTACGGTACATATATGTTAGATCAGGAATCATGTAGACCCCTATAATGAAACAACCTTGTATATAGCCCTGTTCAGGTGGATCAATTCCAGTATATATACTTGCGAAGGCTTCCGGGCAGCATGAAAAATCATGCCCAAAATCATTATGATATGCGGTAGGCATTGTCTCCAACTGTTGACTGGCCCAGTCAATATATGCGGGGTCTGAATCACGGGCCGAAATCTGGATTGCTTCGCCATTCATAAAGCCGGCAAAAACCGTTGACATGTCCGAAATTCCGGAAGCCGTCGAATAGGTCATATCCGGTTCAAAATATGTCTGTGGAGCAAAAAGATAATAGCTTGCTATTTCTTTATCGCGCTCCGTCAGAGGAAAGCTTGTAACGCCATTATACGAAAATGAAATGATCTGGGAAAGTGCTATCTGTGTCCAGTATCTTGAATCAAAAACAATGTCGTAATGATCACCTACATTATTAAAGCATTTAGCCAGGATAAAACAGCCATTATTAGCAAGAGGTTCATGCCAGATTTTGATAGCAAAACTAAACGGATCCCGTGCTAAAACACGCGCATCAGAGAGACGCCCGACAGAATCAAAAAGGTACAGCGCATCATTTGCGGGATAAGTTGTGCCGATGTTTTCAAGGTACCAGTCCCACAATGAAAAGCCCGTTCCAACACTCATGAAAACATCCCATGTATTCGCAACTTTTCCAAATGATAAACCGGATGTTCCGTGAAATTCGGTTTTGCAGTAGTCGGAATTGCTAAGCATGGTGTAACCAAACCATTTTGTGCCGATGGAAAGTTCCTGTCCCAGAAATCTTATTTTTCGGTTGTCATACTCCATTTATACCCTCCTTCCAGCGACTGCAAAAACAAGCTCAAGCGACTTTGTAAGAGGCTGCTGCGGCCACTGCTGCGGCACGTTCTGCGTATAGCCGCGCACCTTGAAAAACTTATCATTGAGGTACATGTTATAATTTTTCTCCTGTCTGCATACAACGCCGCGCATCAGGCGGATTTCAGAAGAAAATGACATCAGAACATCACATTTACTGCATACAATCGTTGCTTTCTGCTGCTGCAGGTTGATCTCTGAAACAAAATAATACCTGCTCCAGTCGGGAACATAGATATAATTGACTTTTGGCAGATCTGCAAACCATGCGAGTTCAAAGGATGGCGTGTAAAGGTCGCAGTCTCCTTTTATCGTGCAACTCTTCGTCGCGACAGTTACCAGCGTTTTATCGACTACTCGTTTATCACTTTTGTTTGTATATAACGTTATATTCAAGAGATATACACCTCCCCATTATAGTCAGCGCATACATAGCCGGAGATTTTCAGCCAGGTATTTTTCCCTTCCTTTATCACCTCTTCGCATTTGACATGATCACCTCGAAACAGGTTGTCGATGATCACATTGTCTGTTCCTGCTCCTGTCCTGATCCGGAGCGGGCCTTTACACTGTACTGTATAAATATCTCCGGGCTTGTAGCCTTCTTCCGGAACCGCCGAATAGACAGGATAACCATAACCGGCAATGTTCCCGGCCTGCCTGTTATAAGTCTTCTGGCAGACATAGGCGTTATCTTTTCCGGTATTGCCTTCTACTGTTGTTACGGTCGTTGCATCAAAATCAATCACGATGCCGATATGCGAAAGCCCTTCGGAGTTCTTAAAGTAGATAGCACCGCCTTTTACCGGCGTTTTCCCGACGCGATCCAGCGCGGCGAGATAGTTATAACTGTATTTCACGACAGCGCCATAATTATTATATCGCGGTCTGTTGAGGATCTTCCTTGCGTTCTCAATACCGAAACAATCAACAAATCCGGCGTCGAACAGCTGTGTACACCAGTTGAAGCCGTTCACCTTATGGATCCATGTTTTATCTCCCTGCTTATACTCATACCATGTTGTAGCGTCGAGAAAAGCGCCGTATTTCTGCCGGTTGGATCCAATCGGATCTTCTTTACATCCGACCTGCTTTTTCGCCCATTCGATGATTTTTGAAGCATCAAATCCCATATCTTTTAACCTCCTTTACAGTACAATGCAATTTTCGACAATAAACAGATTAACGATATACTCTTTCAGCCGGTCGCGCTCTGTAACTTCGAACTGTGACAGGATGAGTTCCTGTGTTTTGGTCACGCCAATATTGCCGTGACGTTCAAGCCTTCTTTCCGTGCTTTCTGTCTCTGATCCGCTGCCCTCCGTTGCTTCTGTGAGGTTGTCCGTCCGCTGCGACTGCAGGTTTCTTGTCAATCCTTCGCTAAAATTGTCGGTCTGCTGTGTAGTCAGATTTTTAGTTTCTGTCGTGGTTGTGGCATCAGTTACCAGCTCCGTCAGGTTGTCCGTTCGCGTCTCTGTATTATTATAGGTTGTCTCCGTCTCTCCATCAATAACGGTTTTCTCTTTGTCGTAAAATGTCGCGCTGTCGTATGTCGTTGTTCCGGCTGTCGTTGTCGTGTCTTCCGTTACCGTATCGGAACCGGTTTTTGCTGTCGCCTGCGTTCCCGTGTTAGCTGTCGTCGTTGTTCCGGTGTTGGCGTGTGCATCCGTTCCGGTTTCGGTTGTCGTGCCGGTTCCGGTGTTGGTTTTGGTAGACGTTCCTGTGTCGGCCGTCGTGCTGGTTCCTGTGTTTGTCTTCGCGCCCTCTTCTTCGCGCTGGAGTTCCCGGGAAATTGTCTCGATTTCTACACCGTCAACGTTCCATATAGGATCATACTTTGAACGGAGTGCCTGATAGAGTTTCAAGAGTCCCGGGAGCCGGTCTGTTCTCCAGAGAGCATAGGCACCTTTGAAGAGGTTCACTGCCTCCGAAATGTTGGCAGCCATTTCTACATCTCCCAACTCCGGATCAGGAAACGAGCCTGTAAGATACCCAAAAGAATAGTATTTCTGTTCGATTTTATCGACAAAATCCGCGCTGGAAAGCAAGGTTGTTTGTTCCGGATCTTCCGGGTTTACATATCCTTTGATTGAAAAATCAAACGTCCCGCATCTGTTCAGTATTGCCATTAACGCCCATTTTTTCATCCTGCATATCCTCCATATATTTCTGATAACCTTTTTTCCACGCATCGGAAAAATCAACAGTTGCGGAATGTCCGAATACTTTGTTGTAAGTCTCAATAAATTTCTTCCGCTCCTTCAAACGGTCGTTCGGGATGATCCACGAAACGACGCGGTCGCTTGTGACTTCTTCTACACTCTGCTGTGCTGCTTTCATGCTCTGGGAATAGGCCATACCATACATTGAGTAGAAACGCCGCAACAGGTCGTTATGGAATGTGCTTAAATACTGGATCTTGTCCACCGCTGAAATATCACCAAGGCGGAACACTTCAACGCCGGGTTTGCCATCCATGCCAAGCCGGGAAAGGCCCTTTGTCGTGAATGTAAACGGTTCCCCGTTGTCGGCATTTTTCAGCGCACCGGAAAGCTGCTGCTTTACGTTGTCGTCTGTTACTTCGAAAACCGGGAAAAGTCGCGCGTATCGGATCAGACATTTAAGGCCAGAATCCACTAAGTTAAACATTTCCGTATATCGGGACAGCTTCACCAGATCAGACCGATGTAGCGAGTTATTCCAGCAGATCGCACCATTGACGCCATCAATCACGCCTTGTTTATTCTGGATAGATAACGTGTTAATGTTAAACTCCGCCGGAATCCCGTATTCATCCAGAAGGCCGCCTTCTGTGCAGTAACCTAATGTTTCCCGTCCGGATCCATCACGGAAGACGCCGCAGGATGCCAACGGCGACAATATATTGTAAAACTCAATAAAATCAGTGTTTATACTGTCTGCCATTCCCTTATATTCGAACATTGACGAGAGAAAAAGAAGCAGCTGCCCGAATATATCATTTTCCCGCAAAAACCGTTTCTGCTTTGCGTTCAGAAAATCAAAAGAATTGAAGAAAAAAGTCTGCATTTTATGCCTCCTGTAAAAAATGGGCCGGGGAGCATGGGCGTGCATCCTCGGCCCTGTGAAGGTTAAGAGTTCCCGGAAGTCCGGAAACAGGGGAAACATCAATCATTAAGGTAAATAATACCATTTTCGGACGGATCCGCGATATAGCGACGGTTTGCAGTCAGCTTGAAAACGTTGCGGTCGTTCCAGGAATCGTAAATTGATACAAACCGGCTTCTATCCATCGTTGCAACCACTGCATCCTTGTCATACATAAAGCCAAGAATCTTTGCGATAGTTACGGAAGATGTCCCGCCGTCCAGAGATACTTTTACCTTCCGGGGATCCGTTGCAATTCCCCAGTTAACAACGCTGTTATGCTTCGGGAGAGTTACATAGTTATCATTATATGTATCTCCGTAAAACTTCGCATAGCTTGCAGTGAGTTCAAGCGAAAGATCAAGTTTAAGATCCGCTTCGGAAGTCCGGCGCTCTACTGATCCATCATTGTAAAGCTTATTAAGCTTGTTCAGATTCATCTTGTCAATGGTAACGACTTTCCGGACAAAATCAAGATAGTTCGTATTCTGCAGGCTTGTTGTATCAGTCAGGGAAGCAGAATAGTTCGTGTTATACTCGGTCAGAAGGTGGCGTACCTGCCGGGCCGCGTTCGCACTGGGTGTTACTGCTGTTGCCGCTGAATAGATCGACGCCATAAGGCCGCCAACGGCTGCATCAGAAAGCCCCTGCTTTGCGATCTTGTAGGCGTTGCGCATACGGATATAAAGAGCATCCAAAAAGCCCTGCAGGCTTTCCGGAGACTTGAACGCCTCCCGGAGCTGCGTATCATATGCCACATCTTTGTAAGAAAAGGTAGGAATGGTCTGTTCAAAAAACTTCTGGATGATTCCTTCCTTCCGTACCTCTTCATAGGGATTTTCCGGGTTCGCGATGTCCCACTCCGAAGAGCTTTCACTACTCTGGAGCGCAAAAGAGAGCTTCTGGAGAATGGAGCCGTACTCGAAAGCGTCAACCACAATGCCGCGGTCGTCTTCCTCTTCGGCCTCGTCAATCGCAATAACTGTTTTCCCGATCAGGTCGTACATTTCCGAATATACGCTTTCCTTTAACGGTGTTTCGGAAAGCGTGTCGGATGCAAATTTTGTAAAACTGGAAGCATCAATAACATTAGTACCGGTATAACCGATATTAGACGCAATCTTGTTAACGACTGCGTAAATCTGTGTTGCAGGCATGTTTATTCCTCCTTATTATTTGTATTTTCTGCAGGCTCCGGAGCCGGGGCCGGTTCCGCGACCTGCTTTGATTCTGTGAGTTCTTTTTTCAGATCTGCGATTAGGCTTTCTTTCATTGCTTCAAAGTAGCTTTTCATTTCCGCCAGAGATACGCCCGCCGGATCAGGAGCTTTCTGCTGTTCCTGCGGCTTCTCTTCAGGAAATGCCTTTGCGAGATCATCAACAAATTTCCCCATTATTCTTTTCCTCCTTCGATCTTGTCTACCAGCTTCTGCAAAGCAATAGTATTATTGTTTAACGCTTCCGTGACTTTGCTGATTTCCTGCTTGTGATCGTTCTGCAATTCTTTAATATCGGCCCGGTATGAATCTATCTGATTCTTTATAAAATATCCCATGGCCAAACATGCAAAGATAGGAAAGCCGACCGCTGTGATAACCTGGATCCATGTGTCCATATGATCACCTCTTTTTTCTTTAATATATCAAATTGTCTGACAATTTGCAAATTGTTTTAATAAAAGAAAATCCCCGGCGGGCCACCGGGGAAATCTCTTAATCTTCGTAAACCGTGATCCGGACGGATTCG
>Ga0326512_10002868_pt1 | contig 12731 bp, 26 predicted proteins | sample 1_2617_0518_D_FD_203652 | JGI IMG/M metagenome (GOLD analysis project Ga0326512, IMG submission 203652) | Bovine rumen microbial communities from UC Davis, California, United States - 1_2617_0518 | ecosystem: Host-associated > Mammals > Digestive system > Stomach > Rumen | place: USA... | reverse complement strand
GTGCTCCTTAAAAATAGCGTAATCATTGTTTGACCCCCAAAGAATTCGTAAAAAAGTATAGGAAAATCATGTAATGCCTCGCGCGTCTTATTTCAACTCTATTCCGTATGGCTCAGTAAGGCGTTTGACGCTCTCCTCAATGTAGGAAGCCATTTCCTCGCGTGGTATGGCTGAACTGTAGATGAGGTCGTATCTCGCCCACAGGAACTCAGCGACATCCTCCTGTGCCACTCTCGCGTCTTCTTGCGCTTGTGCTCTACGCGCCCCTGTCTAAACACAGGGACGCTCGTTGTATTGCTTGACAGTTCTCATAGCCTCCTGAATGTAGGGAATGAGGCACTGCATCACATCATCAACCTCCTGACGGCACTTCTCCCTTAGTTTCTTTGAGAGATAGTGTGGGTCGCCAAGTGCTTTGCGCAGTTTGTCTTTTAGGTCATTTCTGTTCATTGTCAGCCTCCTTGTGGATTTGATACATCCCAACTGTCGCGACCATGAAACCTATTGAAGCCAGTGTCGCCATAGGCGCGCCCTGCGAGATTGGCGAAAGAAACGCGCATCCCAACATCAGGGCTGACATCATTACAAGAACTCCACCAAGTGCGTAGATTGCTTTCCTCATCGTTTAGCCCTCCACCTTGTATTTCCAAACATATCCACCACATCTGCCCTGCGTTCCCTTGACGCAGTTTCTAATTCCATACAAGCCCGTCTCGCGAATAGCCTCTGCGACGCTCTTCCACTCCCTCACGAGATTGCCGTCAAGGTCAAGTTGAAGGATTGCGTGGCGTTCCTTCGTTTCGTTGAGTTCGTCCTCGCGTTTCCTCTTGTTGATTTCAGCAAGTGCCTCCTTCACCATTTCCTTGCGCTGTTTCTTGAACTCCTTTGCCAGCTCCTTCATGCGCTGACGCATCGCTTTCTTCGCCTCGCGCTCCTCAATCTTCTTGCTTGTGCGCAGGACTTCCTTCTACATCATCTTCAACTCCAACTCGTGCTTGAACGCCTCTGCCTCTGGTGCCTCGCGTGAAATCCAACACACCTTCCAACCTTTCGCTGAATTGGCGAACTTGCCGTTGATGACGTTGTATATCAATACATGGGAGCAACCAATGAACTTAGCCGCCTCAATGCCGTTCTTGAAAAACTTGACCTCTCCAGTGGCGATATTCTCCGCGCGAAGAAACTCGTCCTTGTGGTTCGTCTTCTTGTAATTGAGGCTCTTGAGCAACCTCGTATGCTTGCGCGAGTTATTGAACTTGCGCGACACGAAGCGAAGATTGCTTGCGCGGTTGTTCTATGGGTTGCTGTCAATGTGGTCTACCTAATACTGCTCAGGGTTTTCAATGGGGTGAAACGCCATACAGACGAGACGCGAAACCTGAACGCGCCTTCCCCTCTTGAGCTTTGGGTCATAGTAGGTCACATAGACATACTTGTTCTCATATCCCGTCTGCCTATTGACAAGCGTGAGCTGATGGAGTTCCTTGCCATCAGGCGTGAATACCTGACCCTTGTTGCTTACTAATAGGGTCATACCTTCGTAGTTGATTTCTGCTATCATTTCTTGTTCCTCGTAGTTTGTTGTGATGCCCTACATAGGACACCTCCTTTCTTTGTTTCATATAAGATTTACCATTTTCAAGACAAAAACTGAGCGACTTTCAGAAAAAAGTTGAAAATTATTTCCACCAGCCTTCTTTCTCGCGCTTCAATGTATTATTCCAAATGAGCTGGACTTCCTGTTGTGATACATAGGGGCGGATGTTCTCGTCGTTCGCATGACGCTTGTAGTTGTCAAGGAGTTCCTACATCTTCTCCATCAGCGAAACTATGTCAAGTTCGCCACGCCTGAACTCCTTGACGTGAGTTGAAATCTGCGCGTTGAGTTTGGTGGCGAGTTTCTGTAGTTGATACAACGCCGCGTCTTTCGCCGCTTTCCTTGACGCCTTGTCCTGACAGACCTCTTGTAGGGTCTTGCCAACCTCGTTCTCCAGTAGATACTTGAAGTCTTGGCTCCTGTGTGCGTATGGTAGTTTGTTCTCGTATATCATTTGTTGTTTCCTCGTAGTTTGGTTGTTCATATATCATTTACCATTCTTGGAAGAAAAAGTCGCTCGTGATTGGAAGAAAAGTCGTAAATCAGCGCGAAAGCCACAAGTTGCCACCTGGACTGCCATTTCTTGGGGGCATCATGACCACAAATTGAAGACCTCTAAGCCACAAGTGGGGGCATCGTGGGCAGAAACGCGCTATGTATGAACGCGAAACTTTCTACGAATTGAAGCATACTCCTCTACGAATTGGTCGTTGAATTCTACGAATTGATGTAGGGTATTCTACGAATTGGATTGAGGTATTCTACGAACTTATATTAGAATAATAATAATAATTCTAAAGAGAACGACGCGCCGACGCGCTTGCGCGATGGGCGCGCGCGTCGCGTCTTTAACAAAGCCCCTTCACTTCGTTCAGGGCTGACGCGCCCCCTTGGGGCGCATGTGTATTCAATAACTCTACGAAGCTCTACATCACGATATTCGTGGCAAAGCCACGAAGGAAGAGTCTGACACTTCGTGTCACCCTCTTCCAGTATGGACTCTACAATATGCTCCCCTTGGGGGAGAAGGGGCTTGCCCCTTCGGGGGCTGCGCCCCCTTATATTCCTACAATAACCCTTAGTTCCTGAGCGAAGCGAAGAGGCGAAGTCCTTTAGGACGAAGCCTTGAAGCGAAGCGAGGAACGAGTAAGAGGTTTCGCGCGCGTGTTTCGCGCGTCCATTTCTACGCTCAAATCCCATTGATAACATAGAGGTTTAGACATAGGAAGCGCGCGCGTATATCATTATACCCCCCGTAACACCCCCTCAAAACTTCTATATTATTATAGTAATCAGGGCAAAAGTGTTGATAAGTGTTGATAAGTGTTGATAAGTGTTGATAACTTTCTTGAAAAATCTTGCTCATGACCCCCTACTTTTGGTGCGAAAAATGGTAAATTATATATGTAAGAAGAAAATAGCGTATAATAATAAGAGAGGATAATTATTATGAGACAGCGTATAAGTAAAAGAGAAGCCCTGAAGTGCTCGATGGTGGCGTTCAGAACCTTGATGCTCAATGTGTGCGTGACGCACTTGCAGAAGGTAAAAGAATACCAAAAGAACGGCAAGTTTGACCTCAAACTATTTGACGACCAAATGGAGTTCCTGAGCGCGTGGAAGACCAAATCGCAACTATTCAAGCGAACCAACGCGCAGTTGTATAGACGATATGCGACGACGTTCAACTACGCCTTCAAGTATGACTCCAAGTTGATAGACAAGTTGATGTGCGGATATGTGGGCGACGATGGCAGGTTTCATAGAACCTCAGTAAAAGAGGTGGTCAAGGAACTTTGCGACGAGGGCTTCTTGGACGCGACGAAGTTGATGAAGCGTGGCGCGAAGTTTAGGAAGGGCGAAGACGGCGAGTATTCCAAAGAATACGATTGGACGAACAAGTATTTCCTCGCCAACAGAAAGCAGTGGTATTTGATGCTTAAGATGGAGGCGTATAAGAGTTGGAATACATACCCCAAGGATAAGCACGACGATGTATATGAGACATACAAGAACAGGGCTATTAGAATTATAAGTGCCTACTACGCGCAGTTCAGAAAGGAAGCGAAAGAGGAGGCGAAGCCCGTTGAGCAAGTCGTGAAAGGGTGGCGCGAAGTAGTTGGAAAGTTATGGGCGAAGAACTTGGACGACATCATACACGAGATTGAGACTGGAAGAGGTGGATGGGAGGCACTTGAGAACGCGAAAAAGACGCTGAAGTTGGACGCGAAGATAAGCGACGAGATTGACAAGGAAGCATACAGGCGCGCGAGAGAGTGGAAGGCGAAGGCGACGATGCAAATGGTAAAGACGGAGCCAACGCCAGCCCCAGCCCCCAAGGAGACAAATCACGAGGAGTTGAAGAAGATAGCGAAGGAGGCAGAGGCGCGTTTGTTGAGGGGGGAGATTAGTGAGGCGCAAGCTACGCATATATGGCGAACGATAGGAGTGAAAGATAACACGATAGCGTGGGAATTGAAAAGAGTTCGTGACGAGTTGGAGAAGCGCGCGCTGGAGAAGTTGAACGAGGACGCACAACGCCCCGCGAAGAAGCCTGAACCAAAGAACTTCAACGAGTTGAGCGACAAGGAACGCGACGTGATAATTGACGACTTGGTAAAGATGGTGAGCTGAGGAGGGCGTGGAAATGATGGGAAAAGACGCCATAGTGAGGAAAGCGAACAAAGCGCATGACAGAACGATGAAATCCAACTACGATGATGGTATTCATCAGGTGAAGGTTCGCATGTTTCAATACAAATCCAAGGACGCATACGACGCCGCTATTTGGTATAGCACGAGATTGTGCGAGATACAAATTGGCGAGAACAGGTTTGAGCGCGAGGAGGAGTTGATGGTCTATTTGTTTGACCGTTCGCTTGAGGGCTGGAGCGTGGAGAGGCTTTCAGACTCCAAGAACACTTTTACTGTTGACCTGCGTAAGGGGATTAGTAAGTGGGAGGGCAAGGAACCAACCTACAGCATGAGGACGAACATAGACGCTGATGTGGTGGAGGCAATCTCCAACATATGTCCCTTCAAGGACGAGCGCGATGTATTCAGCAAGTTCTGGTTCGCGCGAGACTGATGGTAAATTGATTTGCTTGCGTGCTTATACGCTACTAATTATCCTACTCTAAACGCAAGCACAGGACGCCCCACAAAGGCGTCCTTCTTATTATGTGATTGAGCACTACGATATAAGAAATGCATCTTTTGTAGGAAATTCTCGTGTATCTTCCGCCTCAAGGGACACTTTTGGTTGATTTCGTGGTAAATTGAGTTTGTATGAAACTAAAAGAACTTGAATTGAACCCTGACAACCCAAGAAATGTCAGCGAGGAGGTCGTGGATAGGCTCGTAGGGAAACTTACGCGCGTTCCTGACGGACTCAAGGCTATTAGAATAGCCTATGTCACTGACCTGATTGCAGGGAAGAAGGTTGTGCTGAGTGGAAACACGAGACTGCGCGCCTTGAGGAAGATGTATGGCGATGATGGGGAATGCCCTGACGAGTGGTTTCAGAACATCACCTACATGACACCTGCGCAGAGGCATGAGTTCATCGTCTCGTCCAACGTGAATGAGGGGGAATGGGACTTGGACAAGTTGTTGGCGCAGTATGATGTTGGCTACCTGAAAGACCTTGGAATGGACGACGTGATTTCAACGATACCATCAGATGTAGACCTTGAAGGAATGTTCGCGCCTTACGAGAAGCCGCCCAAGGTCGTCACATGCGAACACTGTGGCAAGGAATTCACATTGGAGAATTGAAAATGAAATTGAGCGAACTACAGGAGAACCCCAACAACCCACGCAAGGTCTCAGACAAAGACCTTGAGAAACTGGTGGAGAAGTTGAAGCGCAACGAGGGCGGTCTGAAGGCGTTGAGGATTGCCTACATCGTGAAGGACAACGCGAATATAGTAATCAGCGGCAACACGCGCTTGAAGGCGTTGAGGTAGATACACGGCGACGATTGGGAAGTGCCAGGTGATTATGTCCAGGACTTGACCAATCTCTCTGAGGCTGAACGCCACGAGTTCATCGTCAATGCGAACAAGAGCGACGGGTCTTGGGACTTAGACAAACTACTTGAGCAGTATTCAACCGAGGAACTTGAGGATTATGGCGTTGAGGAGGCTCTTAGATACTGCCCCTCAAATGGAATTGACGATGTGCCTGACGAGGCGTTTGACGCTGACATGAAGCGCATAGACAAACTCAAGGAAGACACCACCAATGGAAAGAAAGAAAAGACAGTGATTTGCCCACACTGCGGCAAGGAGACAAGAGTATGAATGTATTTCTCGCTGGGACAGACCATAGCCCACAAGTAAGGAAGGAATGTATCTTCGCGCTGGACTCCTTCTATTATGTAGATGCGAACAAGCCATCTGACCACAGGCAGTTCCAAGACTACTTGCTTGACTCAGGTGCTTTCACGATGATGAGCGGCAATGGAGGGGGCAAGCCCCTTGACGAGTATGTGGAGAGGTTCGCTGACTACATAGCGAAGAACGACATCAAGAACTACTTTGAGCTTGACATAGACACGCTCGTTGGCTACGACAAGGTTCTCAAGATACGAGAATACCTTGAAAAGAAGACTGACAGACCCTGTATTCCAGTTTGGCACACTTTCAGGGGCAAGCAGAACTTCGTGGATATGTGCAAGAGATATAATTATGTCGCCATAGGTGGTTTCGCCATCAGCAAGGGGGCTATCAAGTTCTTTGACTATCTCCCCAATCTCGTGAATGAGGCTCACCGCCATCACACGAGAATACACGGGCTTGGCATCACGAAGATGAAAATTCTGAAGGCGATACCATTTGACTCAGTTGACTCAACGAGTTGGTTGAGTGGCGCGAGATATGGCGTCTTCTCCAAGTTTGTTGGAGACGGCATCCAACTGAGGCAACACAAGAATGGCGAACGCGCCATCATCAGTTCAATAGACAACCAGATTGTGAATGGATTGGAATGGTGCAAGTTTCAGAGATACGCGAAAGAGCACTTGTAATGGAGGAAAGCAAATGAAGAAAGTATTACTATACAGCGGTGGAATGGACTCGTGGCTCATAGACAAACTGTGGAAACCTAATGTGAAACTCTACATAGACACAGGCGGGAGCTACAGCAAAGACGAGATTGCCAAGTTGCCATAGGACGTGACCTTGTTCAAGTTGCCCATCGCGCAGTTTGAGCAGGAAAACAAATTCCTGCCAATGAGGAACTTGTATTTCCTGATGGTGGCAAGCAACTTTGGGGACACACTGTGCCTTGGCGCGGTGAGGGGAGATTGGAACCTCAACGACAAGAACCCAACTTTTCTTCGCATGGCGGAGTAGATGCTGAACTATCTTTGGGAGACGCGCTCTGCCAACCTGAATGGAAAGCAGATTGAAATTGAAAGAGAGTTCCTGATGAAGTCCAAGGTGGATTTGGTAAGGGAGTTCAAGGAGAAAGGCGGCGACCTGAAGGAGTTGTATGAGAAGTCAATCTCGTGCTACCAGCCAAAAGACGGATGCCAATGTTGGGGATGCAAGCCATGCTTCAGAAAGTTCGTGGCAATGGCGGCAAATGGCTGGCAGTTCAACGAGGAGGAGCGAAGAAAGATGTATGAATATGTGAGGCGCGAGGTTGTCCCTCTCTCCAAAGTTGGTCAGGGAACATACTACACGCAACGACCAGGAGAGGGCGAGTATGCGAGGATAGTCGTGGAGGAACTTTACAAGGAATTCAATGGAGACATAGCAAATGACAGACAAGCAAAAGATTGAAAATGAGAGAATGGATTAGATTAGAAACTCAAATCCACATAGGAAGATTTCATACGACGAGATTGAGAAGTTCATCGACTTCATGGAGGAGTAGACCAAGAACAAGAAGTATGTTGGAGTCTTTGGCGTTCCACGAGGAGGTCTTATCTTTGCCGTCATGCTCAGTTATAGATTGAAGATACCTCTACTGGCGTCGCCCTGTGAAGGTTGCTTGGTGGTTGATGACGACTTTGCCATTGGCTCTTCAATGACGCCATACATCATGAGAGGCTACGACACTGCTGTGATGTTTGGACATAAGACGAGTCCTGTGAGGGCGACCTACATCTACAAATGGTTTGACGACTACGAGGACGAGTTTCTTGTATTTCCATGGGGGGAATGACGATGACGATTGGAATTGACTTTGACGGAACGATTATTGAACACGCATACTTTCCGTCCACCAAGATGAAGCCCCTGCCATACGCAATCTCGGCCATCAAGAAATTGGCGAAGATGGGACATAGGCTGGTTCTTTGTTCAGCGAGATATGGCTGGTATAGGGAGATTGCGCATGGTTTCATTATGGCGCATAACCTACCAATAGAAGTTTCCAAGGCGAGGCTCAAGCCGTCATGTGACATCTACATAGACGACAGGAACTTTGGTTGCGAGAAGATTGACTGGAAAGAAATTGTAAAAGAAATTGAGAGGAAAAGCAAATGTATTACATAACAAAGAGAATGGAGATTGCTGGCGCGCACAGGCTCAATCTACCATATGAAAGCAAGTGCGCGAACCTACACGGACACAACTGGATAATCACCATCCACTGCAAGTCAGACAAACTCACTGATTATGGAATGGTGGTTGATTTCACGCACGTCAAGAGAATGATACACGACAGGCTTGACCACCAATGCCTGAACGACATACTTGACTTCAATCCAACTGCCGAGAACATAGCGAAGTGGATATGCGACCAAATTCCTTCTTGCTGGAAGGTTGAGGTTCAGGAGTCAGAGGGCAACATAGCGACATACGAGGTAGATGAGAAATGAAATACAAAGTGAATGAAATCTTCTATTCAATCCAAGCAGAGGGGAGAAACGCAGGCAAGCCAGCCATCTTCGTGAGGTTCGCTGGATGCAACTTGAAATGTCCCTTCTGCGACACTGACCACGAACCATACAAGGAATACACGGCTGACGAACTTAAGAACGCCGTGAATGAACTTGACAGAGACGCGAAGGGTCAGGCAATCGTGGTTCTCACAGGAGGCGAACCAACCCTACAACTGCGCGAGGACGAGCCTCTATTCCAAGACAGGTTCATCGCAATGGAGACGAATGGTATTCTTCTCCCCCCATCATGGATTGATTGGGTCACGGTCTCACCAAAGTCCAAGGGCGACCTACACTGGAACAGCATGGACGAGTTGAAGGTTCTCTACGGTTGGTTTGACGACGACTATTTGATTGAACTTGGAGAGAAGGCGAGGCTCCACGGCGTGAAGTGCTACATACAGCCAATGGCAGACGAGAACGACAAGTTTGACGCACTACCAGCGGTCAACTTTGCGAAGGAGCATCCTGATTGGACGCTTTCAATCCAGTTCCACAAACTACTAAACATCAGGTGATACAAATGAAGAACATAGAACGCAACGCAAGGCGCATCCTTGAATACATAGGCGAAGACCCCACAAGAGAGGGGCTTATTGAAACGCCAAAGAGAATGAGAAAGGCTTGGGACGAGATATTCTCAGGCTACAAGACAGACCCAAAGACCCTCGTGAAGTGCTTTACGAAGGGGACTTGCGAGGAAATGGTGATACTGAAGAACGCAGAGTTCTATTCAACCTGCGAACACCACTTCTTCCCATTCTTTGGACACTGCTCCATAGGCTACATCCCCAACGGTAAGGTGATTGGAGTCTCAAAGTTGGCGCGCATTCTTGACTGCTTCTCAAAGAGGATGCAGATACAGGAGCGCATGACGGCTCAAATAGCAGACTTCCTCGTGGAGGAGTTGAACCCCAAGGGCGTCTTTGTAATCTGCGAGGGCGTTCATTTCTGCATGACCTCAAGGGGCGTGAGAAAGTAGAACGCATCAATGATTACATCCGCCATCAGGGGCGTATTCAAGGAGTCAGCAGAGGCGAGAAACGAGTTCCTCCATCTAATAGGAAAGTGAGTTGAATGGTTGACCCCCAGATAGAGTAGCAAATCAAGGCACTTGTCGCCAATGGTCTGAAACAACAGGGCATAGAGGCTCTGCTGGGGAGACCATTTGACTCAGAGGAACTTCAACTCTATAAGAAATGCCAAGCCGTATTCACGCTCCAAGAGAGGAAGCGCAAACAGGAGAGGAAATACAAGCATATCTCCAACATAGAGGCGGTTCAACAGCATAGGGACAGGGCGTCAGCCATAGACCAGCCACTTGACGAGGCGTTTGCGAAGATTGATTGGGAGAGGCGCAAGAGGGCTGAGACCTCTTTGGGGGAATGGGTCAAGACCTATATGTGCGACGGAATGGCGTTGAACGACGAGCCACCTGAGAAGGGCTACGAAGTTCTCAAGGATATGGAGGAGGCACTTACCGCCCACCAGAACTATATGATATGTATGGGGCGTGGGTTTGGTAAGTCCTCCTACTGTATATGCGCGTCTTTGTTCGCGCTTGCCACGGGTCTTCACAAGTATGTGATGATTATTTCCAACAACTCATCGTCGTCAGGGAACTTGCTGTCTGACATATGGCGCGTGATAGAGACGCCTGACTCAACTTTTGCGAACGACTACCCAGAGGTATGCTTCCCATTCAATGTCATTCACGGCGCGTTTAGAAGGAGGCAGATTTACCACGGCAGAAGCACGCACATCAAAAAGACAGCATCAACCATCATACTACCTGACCTCACGAGAGAGGACGGGACGAAGTACCCAACGGCTGGTTCAATCATTACTTGTCGTGGTATCTCGTCAGGCATCAGAGGCGCAAAGTATGGAACGCTGAGACCAACGCTTGTCCTACTTGACGACTTGCAGGACTTTGAGAGCGCGTAGAACCCTGAGCAAGTGGAGAAGTTGATGGAGATAATCAACAAGGACGTGATGCCCCTCGCTGGCAAGGAAAGGCTCTCAGTCCTACAAACAGCCACGCCAATCGTTCCTGACGACCTCGTTTAGAAGATACGCGACGACAAGAGTTGGAAGACGACCATCTACCCAGCCATCATCAAGTTCCCAACTGACATGACACTTTGGGAGAAATACTTTTAGATGTATGACACTGAGGGCGTTGAGGAGCGCGACCACAGCGGGAGCCTTGAGTTCTACAAGGAGAACTTCAACGCAATGAATGATGGTTGCGAGGTATTCAACCCACAGAGATTTTCAATAAGGGACGGTCATATCTCCGCCATTTAGAAACTCCTTGAAATGTAGCACCAAATAGGAGACGGCGCGTTTCAATCAGAGTTTCAGATGAACCCAAGGCAGTTGCAGTTCGCGCTTCCTATCACGCCCACTTTGGTTTAGAGGAGGCAATCCTCGCTCAAAGAATTGGAGATACCATTTGAGAATGTCCAATGGGTCTGCGCGAGTTCTGACCTCAACCTCGCAAAGTATATCACGACAACTATAGTGGTATTCTTCAACAACTACACGGCGACTATCATCTACCACAAATTCAGGAAGTGTCGTATTCCAATCAACATACCTGAGCAGGACTACTACACGCGCGTCTATGACCTTCTCTCCAAACACGGGCATGAGTTGAGCAAACTTGGAATACGATTGGACGCATGGGCGATTGACTCCAATGGCGTACCAGCCAAGGCAGTTCAAGACTTTTGTAGAAACTCAATGAAGATATGTGGCATACCAGCCTGTGGTTTCATAGGTAAGGCTTCCCACCAGTATCGTTCGTTCTATAAATCAAGGCTCAAGGAAGATGTGAATAGGACACTTCTTTGCGGAGACGAGGACGAACACAAGAAGGCTGGCACAGGGCGTAGATGGACTTTCTTTGACTCAGACTATTATCACGAGCGAGTTTAGAAGGGCTTTCTACAGGAGATTGGCAACATAGGCTCACTGACTTGGTATGACGGCACTGACCACACAGAATGGTCTTTGTAGGTATGTGGCGAGAAATTGATGATGAAAAGGCAGAGGCAAGACGGCACATACGAATACCACTGGCGCGAGGTTGGCGACCACGACGCACTTGACTCCATAGGTCAGGCACTTGCCGCGTATGCCTCCCAAGGTTTCGCAACTGCTGAGACAGGACGCAACTCTTTGGCTGTCGCAAGGTAGAAGTTCAAGAAGCGCGTAAAGATTGTGTAAGTAGTAGAGCGAACGACATACGAGGATTTCAAGATGACTGTCATACAACAGAAGAAAATTCTGACGAGAATTCAGCAGATTGAACAGGACATAGAGGGCTTGAAGCAGGCGAGAGTTGAGGCTGCGATGAATGGCTACGCAAGCGCGACCATTTCATCCGCAGGAGGCTCCAAGTCATATACGCGCATAGACGCTGACAAGATAACCAACATTATACAACAGCTTCAGAAGGAACTCCACCAGTTGCAGGGACTACTGACCACTGGCAAAGCAAATCCACTCAAGACCATAGTGACGGTCTATTGCTAACAGGAGGATTGAAAAATGACTACCAAGAAAAAGGCGACTACCACCAAGACGAGAGCGAAAAAGGTTGTAAAGTCCATAGTGCCAGTGGTCTATAAGGCGCGAGGAAGATACAAGATAGTAGATGGTTTGTCCCAAACGATGATTGAGCCGTCAAGCACGGAGACGAGGACTGAGGACGAAATTCTTGACCCTTCCAAGCGCGCGCGTCTGCTTGACCTGACGAGAAACCTTGTTCGCAACAGTTCGCTATTCAACACAATACTTGGGCAACTGACCACCAATGTCGTTTCCACTTGTGGCGGAAAGGTTGTTCTTTCCTTACCAAACGAGCAGACCAACGACCAGATGAAATGGTCGTTCTTCTCCTATACGCGCAATGTGGATTTCTACACTGGCGACAGTTTCAACCATCTTCTCAAACGCACATTGAGGGAATATGTGATTGGTGGTGATTGCGTCCTCCTGTTTGACGATGGATTGATTGAGGACAGCGGAAAGGTTCTTCTGTTCGAGTCAAACGAGATTGTGGATGTTGCGCCAGTGGAGATTGAGAAGAGATATGGAAAGGGCGCATGGGCTTCACAGGGCAAGGTATATTCTCCAAATGGCAGACACATTGGAACCGTTGTAAGCAAGTCATAGAAGAATTGCGCGGTTGGTGGAGAATACGCAGACCCAACCAAATGCTACTTCCTC
>Ga0326512_10002866_pt1 | contig 12734 bp, 31 predicted proteins | sample 1_2617_0518_D_FD_203652 | JGI IMG/M metagenome (GOLD analysis project Ga0326512, IMG submission 203652) | Bovine rumen microbial communities from UC Davis, California, United States - 1_2617_0518 | ecosystem: Host-associated > Mammals > Digestive system > Stomach > Rumen | place: USA... | reverse complement strand
TTATCACTCTTATTATTATAGCATTCACACATAGATATATCTGCCAACGCTAAAAATATAAATTTTAACCAATAGTTAATCTTCTTCATATTAAACATTACCTTTTAACAGAATTAACGCATACTCTGACAATTCCTCTATCTGTTCATCTGTCAGTCTTTCCAACATTTCCGGACCTGTGAAATCATCAATTGACACATCAGGAAGAAAATTATCCATCACATAGTCATACAACAGAATAGAGTTAATTGAATTATCTTCTCTAATTGCAGTTTCAATAACACCTAAATTTAATCCTCTGAACATGGTTCAATGTAATTAGGTTCATCATCATAGTTTTCCAACACATAAGTAAGCAGCTTATCACGATTTTTGCGGTCTAAGTCACAATAGAACTTGTTCATATCACCATCGAACTTTGCCCTTAGATGATTGGCCATAGTACCTTCACCCCATATCTTACGGATGAAATCCCAAGGATAATTGAAAGTCCAAAATATCCACTTGTTAATCGCCTTTTTGTCTGTTAAGTTTGCCATACTATATATACCTTTTTACTTTGATGATGCAAAGTTAGTGAAAAAAACGCAGACTACCAAACAATTTTAGTTAATCTGTATTAAAGAACTGTTAATATATGTTAATCACTTTCAAACTTTTCAATAAGTTGTCTTAGAATAGGTAATACCTTATCACGATACTTTTCTTTCTGTCCTGCCAACATCATATCAATATTCTGTATATCCGCATCTTTGAGGGAACTGAATGAATCAGATAGACGAGTTAAAATCTCAATTCCACTATTAACATCGACAATAAGTTGCGTGGAAACAAGTGAATTAATTTGAGAAACGGCTTCCTCTGCATTACTGAAACTTAAACTAATCCAAGAATTTTGAATATTCCTTACAATACGTCCGGAAGTAGAATATTTATTCTTTTCTCCATCTGTACGATAATCCATGTCAAATGAAATACTCATTATTTCATCACCCATTGAATTATTAAGACGATAGGTTGAATAATTCATCTTCATTCCTATCACATCGGTAAGATACCAGTGGATTTTTCTTTCCTCATTATAATAAGGCAGTGTCATTGGGTCATAACATCTTGATGGAAATGCAAGTGTTTTATTATACTCCGTTACATCTGTAATAAGTTGGTCTGCATCTTTATAAGTCTTATCATTGAAGATAACGCTTTTCTTCCTTGTCGGCTTTGCCGTTACAGAGAAGAAATAATCAAGGCCACCACCTTCAGGGGAAATATATACATCATATAAGTTTGCAACTTTTTCCTCGGCAAAATCATTACGTTTGCACACCCAATAACTGGTATTGAGTGTGTGTAGTAACGTATTAGATGATTTAAATAACTTGTTCATATTATTTAATCTTTAAGTGCTTCTGGATTTATGAGTTTATCATCAATCTTATAAAGCATAGTTTTGTATTCATCGTTTTGTTTAGTCCAAGTCTTAATACCATTCATAATAACCTCCAAGATATGTTTATCTGTACCGAACTTTCCGACACCGGCAAGATATGTACGCATATCCTCGTCATTGAGCAAATCCCATGAGCCACAAGTAGGATAGTTCAGACAGAACTTATCTTCACCATTTATACATTCGTAGTCAATTGTGAAATCGTAAGAACGCTTGACAAGTGGCTTACCATCTTCATCATAGCCCTTAACATAACAGATACGCATCCACCGGCCCATGTGTCCGACTTCCCATCCCTTACCTAAATAATCTTCGATAATGCCGGAAATATAATTCCTTGCACTTGTCTCAATCCCCTTAATCTTATCAATAAGGCTTGTACGTTCTGCCAAGAGGTCTGCCTTATACTTCTCACCCTCCGGTGTCTTGAAATATTCCTCCCTTTTCAGTTCTTTCTTAACAGAATCAATAGCATTTTTCACACACGTAATATCATGCTCCAATATAGAGGTCTTTGATTTCCGTACATTGTAGTCAAACACACGACCATTCAGATACTCGTCAGTCAGTTCAACAACCTTATCAGTCTCACCTTTAAGAGTATAATACTCATTCTTTAACTCGATGTACTTCTTGTAAAGTTCTGTTTTCTTTGTCATATTAATTTATTTTTAGTAAAAAATAATAGAATAAAATTGAACAAGTGAATACAATTAAACAAATTATTACCAAGTCTTTCCAATTCATATTATCATCGTCATTATCTGAACCATGAAGCGGTATTATTGTGCCAGTGTTAGGAATGTTTAATATCATATATCATTTATTTTACGACTGCAAAGGTACAAAATTATTTTGATTTGACCAAGGAAAATTAGTGATTTAACATTATTTTAACACCCTTTTGTACTCATTCGAGTACGCCGGTTACTCTGTTGGCTGCAATTTGTTTACAAGTTCATCAAAACCACCTCTGAATACTTCTTTTCCTTCATTACAGATTGTTATTTCACATTTATCCCTACGCTCATAGGTATCTCCAAATCCACTGAAAGCATTGACGCTAATTTCCGAACCACCATATTGACACCCACTTGCATTGTCGATGAATAAAGTTGCATAACCAATATCGTCCTTTACTTGTGGATTACCGCCACGTTTTCCGGAGATTGCATATCCTAACCTACTCTGATTATCAAACTTATGTGCTACGTCTTTATTTGTATATTTGCTATTTGAACTATTCATACTAATTTATTTTTTCTTGTTCGATATTAGTTTATGAACCCATTTAATAAACCAAATAATATCAACTACCGGCCACAATGCCCATACAAACATGGTTGCAACATTTGCAATTGGCCCATCAATTTCCTTAACATTTTTGCTTTCTTTATAATAGAATATAACTGCCACAACAAAGCCAACAATCAAATAGATAATGCCTACTGCATCCATATTATTTGTCTTTTAAATCTTTCATTTTTACCCAACCCATAGGTAGATTATCAATAATCTCCAATTCTTTCTTGGCATTTTCCAGAACATCTTCATCATATTCCTCTGAATTATCAAGATACCACTGGTATTCCAATCTCCGGTCTTTGATGGTTTCGTCCGACACATTTACGTCATTGTAATACAAGACAAATGCCTTAACAAATGCCATTCTGATTTCATCATCAGCGTATGAAAAGAAGTGAAGTTCTTTTGTTAGAAAGTCGAAACTAAATCTTACCAAATCATTTCGCCATCTGCCTTTGCCAATAATATCCACAGAAGTATAATCGGGTGTACCGGATAATTGTTCAACTCCGTACCCATAGTATTCAAAACTATTATTCAGCGGTGCATCCGCTTTGGTAATTTTATTTACCAATTTCTTCACCCATCCGTATGTAGGTTTCTTTTCTTTTGCCATATTATCAACGACTTTCCATGTATTGTGCAACAATCAAACTACCATCTTTCATGCGAATTAGTAAACAACCCATACCTTCTGGATAAATCTCCTTTACGGCCATAAAATCCAAAGTATGCCATTCGTTTTTTCTATCTAAATATTGCAACATAAATCTTAATTGATTTTTATTAGTTATTCCTCACCGGCATAGTAATCAAGTCCGGTAGTTTTAACATAGTTCTCTGCTTCTCTTGTGATTCTCGATTTTTCCTTAGTGGTATTTGTGGCAGTAAAAATATCAAAAGGCTCACCAAATACATCACAAGTATCTACATCTTCATATTCACCGGCGTAGACTGTGACCTCAATAACTTCTTCATCATTTTTAAACTGATTAGCAAGAGCAATTGCATCATCTGTTGCATCACCCTCATTGTAATAGTTTTTCAGACAATACATAGGTGTGACATCTTCACCGGTCTTGATGTTCAATGCACTGATAGTAAAAATATTTTGTTTTTTCATATCATTTAGAATTTATCGAAAATACCCATATCCTTACAAATCTTTTCCATAAGGGAAGCAATATGACTATCGTCAACGCCTTTTTCGCGGCTGATAGGATAACGTACATCACGTTCAACCTTAAACCACATGTTATACGACATAGCCCATTTACGTCTTTCATCGGGAATACCGGCACGGACGTTCTTAATCTCGCTATTGATGGTTTCCTCAAGTCCGTGTTCCTTAATATACTTTTCAAGGTTTGAACGAACTTCATCGTAATGATGTTGTAACTTTAACTTTCCCATATCTTCTTACTTATTTTGATAGTGCAAAGGTACGAATAATTTCTGAAATAACCAAAGAAAAATCGGTTTTTAACACTATTTTAACACATAGGTTTCAGTAACTCTTTGCTACCATGCCATCTTAGGGATGAAATAGCCTTTTGCAGTCCACGAAGATAGTAGTACATTTCCCTTGCCGTAAGACACAAATCAGTACCAAAATTGCTAATTGATAGGCCACCCGTTTCTGTGCGCACATAAAGGCTATAACCGCCACAAGACTGCTTTAACATGTATTCCTCTTTGGTCTGTCCGTTAATGCTCTCCAAAATGTTTTCAAGCGTATTCTTATTAATTCTATCCATTTTAAATAATTTTTTATTCTTTATAATACAAATGTAAAATATCAGCAAGGTTTGCTATTTCATCAATAGTAAGTTCAGATTGGTAGTGAAGCACATCGTCACCCATGTCAAAACGTAAACCTAATATTGGTGAATATTCAACAAAATGAATTGTTATCGTTGAGTTAGCCATTCTATATCCCCAACAATCAAGGCTATATTTACCGGTATCAGTAATGATACCATGTTTTAACACTAACTCTTTAATGTCAGTTATAATCTCATTACGAAGATTAAATACCTTTTCTGCAAAATTCATATCTAATAGACTTTTATAGTATTCTTTAATACAATGCCTTGAATATTATTCTGCCTTATAAACCTAAGTGTATCATAGGTCTTAACCGCACTTTCTCCCAATGCCACAATTTTCCAATCGGGCTTACAAATACCTCCGGAAAGGATTTTATTCTTAGACATTCCGGTGTCCTTTGAGATAATCTTCAATGCTTTGTCGGTAATTTTACCCCAACCACCGGTTTCGATGTCTTTAATTGGTTTCTCAAAAGACTTAATAAGAAAATACGCATACACTTCATACTCACCCTCTGTTCCATCAAAATATCTGGCTGTCAAAAGATATGTTTCACCCTCATAATCGTAGCCATAAGGGATTGAATGCTTATCATCAAACGTTTCCTCATACTTTTTAAACTCATTACGCAACTCCGTTAAATCTGCAAGATTCTCTTCCGGTGTAGAAATATTCTTGAAGAACTTAATACCGAAATAGCGACAGAAACGCATAAAAATACGGACAAACTTTTCATCTGAATAGTTACTTCCGCCATTCATCTTGCCATATTCCTCCGGTGTCAGCCAACGCAAGAACGGATTTTCATCATGGCCTACGTTAATTTCCTCACCATCATCATATTTACGATAGGTGTCCTCCCATCCAAGCAGAAAGCCAATTTTGAAATTTGACGTACTATACTCTGTCTTTTTCTCTTTGATGTAAATCACCAAGCCACCATTGTTATTGTCACCATAGTCAAAGACACGCACAATACTTGCAAAATTGTCTGGGTCAACATCTTCCAACACCTTTGTCGGCACTTCATTTGTGCAATCGTAGAAACTACTACTTGTGGCTACTGCCGCCGGAGCAAGGAATGAATAACCCTTTTTCCATGTGTCCTTATGATAATCCTGAAAGAACATATCCATTAAAGCCATATACATCATCCGGCCAAAACCCCACTGATTGTGAAGAAATGTAACCTTACGCTCTTTTTTGTTATTTTCTTTAATAACTAATACTTGTGTTCTTTGTCCCATAACTTTTATACTTTATATTGATTAATATTTATTTTGCATCCTCAACGGAATAACTCTGTACCTCATGCTCAAGTACCATGACATTTGTATCGTCACCGGTAGCATAGCAATCTACATAGTCCATAATATCATCCACATCGTTAATGTCAGTATCAACGATAACACGCATTGTAACGTTCAAATAAATCTTACTCATAATAATTGATTTTTAAAAATACAACCTTAATCGGTTGTAATCTGCTTAAGATACTCATTGATAATCTCCTTGCACCGGTTCTTATCGTCCCCTGTCAGAATGGCAGTGTCTGTATCGAGATAGTCACCATTTTTCTTATCAAAGTAACTTACATTGAAATGCCAACTATCTTCATCGAGCCAGTATTCGGCTTGAATATCCTTAGTAACGTTTTCATCTTCTTCGTCAGGAATAGTTTCAAACGAAAGAATACATGTATCATTATCGAGCATTTCAACACACTCGACAACAAGGTTTCCTACCTTAGTTCCTCTGAAATCATTAATCTCTGCCATAACTCTTATTTGTTTAATTTTGATGGTGCAAAGTTACAAATAATTTATGAAATAAACGAATGATTTACATTCTTTAGCCCAAATTTAACACATTTTTGACACTTTACGATGCAATAGCCTTGATGATATTAAGTTCATCAAACAAAGTAAGATTGACCTCTATATCATCATAATGTTTCCAACTATTTGGTTTATCCGTGAAACTATCTATATCCACAATGGTGTTCCACACATACTTGCATTTAAGCATGGCCGCACAAATCTCATGGGTAGATAATCTTGTCGTAAGGAACAAAGTATGCGTTTTCTTGTTCCGTTTGTTTCTCTTGAAACCAGTAACACTATAATGTCTGATAGTCATATTCTTATGATTTATTTTGGTTTTTAATACGTCCTAAAAGTGTATCAGAATAGTTAAACCGGATATATGAAGGACAACTACCATCACTCTTGCAAAAATATCCGTCTTTGAAAAGGTGTGGATAAAGTGCCAATACTCTTTTAATCGCCTTATTAAAGTATATACTATTATTTGTGTCAACTTGTATCTCCACATCATAAGGCCACACCATTATCGGATATACTTCTGTTGAACTACCGGAAATCCATGTGTAGTCAATAGTATGTTTCTGTATAACATTATTGGACTGACAAGCGTCATATATATCCCTTGTTATATCGTCCTTAATCTTAGACAAATCTATTTTGAACATAACTTTTACAATATTGAATTAGTAATTACAAAGTCACCGATAAGCAGTCTTGCAGTATCATCCCAAATAGCACGCTCATTAGGATAATAGTCACGAAGCCAATCAATAATATCACCATACATAGTTTGGCCGGAATTGATAATAGTTGTTTTTTTCTTTCCGTAAATCTTTGTACGGCCTTTATTCAAAAGTGACAATTCACCTTTGGCCTTTTCAAACAACTCCTTAGCAGTCATAGAACTTTTGAGTTTTCTTGTACGTTCTACCTCAATGGTTTTCTGATAATCATAGATAATATTGATATCATACTTGCTTTCAATCTCTTTTCTGGACGTTCCTGTAGGCTCTGTAATCTCAACCTCATGCGAGAATACGGCAAAACCCCAAATATCACATACTTTTTCATTGTTCATATCCTCTTTGTAACAATCACCAAAAGATGCAAATTCACGGATTCCCTTCATACATTCCTCAACAGATGTAAGGTTGTGAAGAACGTCCAACTTGTTGAAATCAAAAACTGAATATAACATAATTCTAAAATTTAATTGTTTAACTTGTTTCTTAAATCTGATGCAAAGGTACAATAAAAAAACGAATTATCCAAACTATTTTACTTAATAATTGTGAATAATTCGTTAAAAAATATTAATCAGATAATTCCCTTCATTAAAAGCCACTGGTGCATACGTCTGTAAGCCGTACATTTGTTTTTACGTCTCACCTCAATTAGGGATATAGTTTCGTCTTTGATGAAACGTATATATTTTACATACACCATCTTTTCTACCGAAGGCAAATTTATTTCACCCTCTGTTAAATACCACTCATACCCATTATAACGTATAATTCTGGGAATACAACGCTTCGGATAGAAGATGTATAGAACGGCTCTGAAAATCTTCTTTTTGATTTTAATTAATGTTTTATTCATAATAAATTATTCTTTAAAAATAATTATTCCATGCTTCTACTATCTTTTCATCTTCCGGATGTTTAATCATTTCATTATAGACCCTCTCATATCCGGCAATCCATTTCTGTACGTGTTTCGGTAAGGTATCAATATTCACCTTTTTGCCAAGACTATCGCACAGACCATTACGTGTATTCCATTCATCCCATGTGCAGCGATTAATGGTTTTACCATCTTCACTGAAAGAGAATCCAAGAAAATCTCCGGTAATGCGTTCTCCAAATTCACGATACCCTTCATCAATCCACTTCTTAGGACGTGGAAAATAAAGTGAATATCTGTCTACATAACCCTCATACCGGTGTCTGTCCTTAGAACCTCTTGCACCATCATATACACGTAACTTCATATCAATTAATTTTTAATATTCTTCATCATGTGTTATCTCATCCTCCCAACAATCACCAACCTCATGGTCTGTACCAGTATATTCTCCATCGACATCAAAGTCAAATTCATCGAAATCGTTACCAACTTCGTCAAAAAGTGTGTTATACCAATGTTCCGCTTTCTGATATGCTGCATACTCGCTCTTTGCTTCAATAATCTTGTGAAAGCACTTACTGGTACGAGGGCCGTATGCGTCCACATAAATTTCAAACTTCTTCATATTATCTAATTTTTAAATTTAGCATATTTGGGTGAATAATTGCTGCCAATCAGTAATTCTATTTTTAGTAGAGTTTATAATCAAATGGATTACGTCCGGCTTCACCCCACTTCTTGATGGTGTTCACACATTCCTCTAACTTATCCATAGTCTTGGCAATTTTCGCCGGAGACTGAGAGAAAAGCTGGTGCTTAAAGCCTAATTCTCTTGGTGTCTTACCACCGAGCATACGACCCTCATAGACCGGCTGACCCTTGAACAGACGGATGGTAATTTCACGATTCTTGCTAACCTTATTGATAAGGTTGTTAAGGGCAATCTTCATATCGTCCAACTTCCAAGACAACTGGATGGCGAAATCGTAAATCTCGTTCTCCTTCTTCTTGCCACATTCGTGCATAACATTGATGATACGCTCGACCTCACGATACTTCGACTGATAAACGGCATACTCCTTGCTATAAGGCTTCATAATCTGCTCTGAAACAATGCCGTAGGAGCGATATGCGTGGCCATAGAACACCGATAAGGACTTGAATGGTGCAGCATTCTTAATCAGTTTCTCGACCTCTTCTGCAAGGATGGAAACGTCCTTATGATTACCAACGGTAGACTCTTCACCGGTTCTGCGAACACGCTTCTTAGCAGCCTTCTTTGGCTTCAGCGACTTCTTATAGTCAGTAATAGTCATTTTAACACCGTTAACTGTGATGTACTGCGTCTTGTCGAAATCATAAATTCCTGCCATAATTGTAATTTTTAAATGCTTATACTTTGTTTATTTTGATGACGCAAAGGTACAACAAATTTCTGAATTATCCAAACTTTTTCTGTTAATAAAGGCAAACAATCCGTTAAAAAATGTTTAGCCCTCTAAAAGTTGCGATTTATAGTCGTTTAACTCCCTATTAATATTATCTATTTCCTCTTTAAGTGCATGGATTTGCTTGTCTTGTTCCTCACTTCTTGCACGCTCAATGGATATAAGACAAAAAGCCATGAAAAAGAATCCGGCAGCAAAGCGACCTATATAGTCAGCAGCCATATAGCAACCAAGTGCATAGAACGGCACATCAATCAATAATGATATAAATAAATCCTTTAAACTATATTCCTTAAACATAACTCAATATTAATTAGTTTTTAATACTCCCATCCGCATAAAGGTTTCCGGCCAATCTTACCACCTTGTTCATCATCTGATATTTTCTTTCCTTTTAAACGGATATACTTATTGACTTGTTTTTTCAGCCAACGTCTGGAATGTGAAAGATGTCTCCACGGGTTATCCATGTTGCCATCTTTCTTCCACCAATATTCAAAGTGTTCAATCTGTTCTCTTGTTAATGCCATATTAATAAGGATAATTAATACTATCTAAATAGTTTAACATTTTCTCTGATGTTCTGCACGCATATTCATTTCGTTCGTCAAACCAACCGGTTTTAGCGTTTTCAGCCAATATCTTGATATAAGCCATAAACAACTTGAACATGTTAGACTGCAAAGTCCGGTGGTCTCTTGCCATTTTCTCTGCTGCCTTCTTTTCATCATGTAATGTATTATTCACATAGTCCGAAAAGAAACGTGCAAATACATCATCATTGGTTTCACCACTGCGAGGACAAAGCGTAGACTTGAAACGCTCATAGACCTTTTTCATAAGGAACTCACGACCCATATCTGTGACATCATGGTCTCCTTCAAGCAGTTCAACAATCTGTCCGTTGTTCAACTCATAGTCCTCATACTCTCTACCATTCAATTCAAACTTCATACTCTATCTGTTTTTTAATTATGTTGCAAAGGTACGAATAAAAATCGAGAAAAACGAATGATTTACATTCTTTAACCCGATTTTAACTAAACTTTAACGAATAAACCCATTTTCAACACACCAATCATACAATTTCTGTAATGCTTCGTTTGGTGTTTTACCATAGGCAAACGCATTATTATATGGCGGTTCTGTTGCATCCGGATTAAGGCATACAAATTCACCCTCTACACCATAAGATGCAAGCCAATCTTTTCCGTCATTGTGAAGATATAGCCATCCAATATCACCACCTTCCTTATAGTCTGTCTCATAAGCGACTACATTACCATCTTTATCCAGTACCTTATTACGACCAATATGTGATGGTAGTTTCTTTAATAGTTCATCTGTCGACATACAAATATTATTTAATTTTTATTATCTTAACTCCGGTTTTCTTGAAATTCTTTTCATCCATGTGTTGAAGAATATCAATACGATGACTAAATCTTTTATTCATGGTATCTCTAACTTCATACAATCCATAGCCTTCAATTTCTATTACCGAACCAAGTGGTATAAAAGGTAGAAGGTTTCTGGAAATAGCACAATACCTTATTTTACCCTTTTTGAGTTTATGCAAATCTATTTTTGTTCCATCAGCAGTAATAAGTGGGTCTGCATCGCATTGTTCCTCTACCGGATTATATGTAGTCAAAGTAACATGGGTAATAAACCTACCGGAACTATCCTTGTTATTAACAATTATGGTATCATTCTGTATACTATCGGTTATTATATTATCCGTCTTGTTAGACTGAATAAAACTACGTCCAATATACACTTCATATACAAATATCAGAATATAAATCATAAACAGATTTACAATAAAACCGAACACCCATGTAATTTTCTTTCCATGTAGCCGGAACCATGCACTTTCACTTGGCTCTATTTTCTTTTTATATAAATCTATTGTTAGCACCATAATGGCAAGGCAAACAATAAACGACCATATAAAGAATATGATAAAATCTTTCATATTAATCTATTTTTAAATGTTCGGCAAATGTTCAAATTCATCAATTCTGTCAGCCAACGATAAACGAGGATTCGTATAGTTGTTCACATAATTGACAACACAATCAAAATCGTAGTCCACTCCCTCAACAAGCCAAGGCCGCGAGGTCAGTTCTTCCATAATCTCTTGTTCTGTAAACTCTATATTCATATTCTGTTTACTTTTGCTTTTAATTCGTAATATTTCTTCAACTCACTACGCATGTAGTTCATTTGTTTATCTATTTCTTCCGCCCACACCTTACAATCTTCAGCGGAAATTGTTATTCCCTTACGTTTGGCTACCGGTGTAGTCATTACTGCTATTAAACTATCTATTGCATTCATAACTTTTATGTTTTATTTTGATGGTGCAAAATTACAAATAATTTCTGAATTATCCAAATATTTTCGTCACTTTAACACAAATTTAACACTACGCAGCACAATGATTAATGCCAAGTGTCTGTAATTCGTAGATAACTTTTTCGGTTTCTTTCAAAGTATCATATTCTTCTTTGGATATGTAATAACCCCTTACAGACTTATAGCAAGCAGAATAGTGTGCGTACTTTTTATCATCTTTAGACGTAAAAACAAATGCGTACTGGTAATGCTTCGGGTATTTGTCAAACTTATTCTTATAATATTCAAGATACTTAGGATTGATACGGAACTTGAAATACTTTTTGCTGCCACCACTATAAAAACAACCTATATAATAAGTCTGAACAGATGATTTGTCAGTCAGTCCACAACCCTCAACACTATCTGTACGGGCAATATGCCACCCACCTTGACGATTAATCCGGTCAGCAATGGAATTAAATACTCTACCATGATGTCTTCTAGTATCTTTGATATGATTTTGACGAATATACAGATGAATCATTTCATGAATAATAGTGTTCTGATAATCAGTTTCACTTCTGTCAAACATTTTGGAAATACGAATAACATTCTCTATCAAATCGCCATCAAACCCATACTTCCAATGGTATTGACCAAGATAAGACTTTACGCGAGTAATCTCAAAGGTAGGTGTCTGTAATTCGTCATTGAAATACTCTTTGTTGAACTTGTGGAAATTCTCCGAAATGAAACCTATTGTCAGTACCATACTTAAAATGATTTTATTTGTTTAACTTTCTAATTATACTGCAAAGGTACAAATAATTTCTGAAACTACCAAAACATTTTAATTAATAATTGTGAATAATCTGTTAAAAAATCAAAAACATAACCATTCATATA
>Ga0326512_10002865_pt1 | contig 12734 bp, 10 predicted proteins | sample 1_2617_0518_D_FD_203652 | JGI IMG/M metagenome (GOLD analysis project Ga0326512, IMG submission 203652) | Bovine rumen microbial communities from UC Davis, California, United States - 1_2617_0518 | ecosystem: Host-associated > Mammals > Digestive system > Stomach > Rumen | place: USA... | reverse complement strand
TTGCACACAAGCTTCACATGTTGGCTCGTTATTTTGAGAGTTATGACTATGATGATTTGTATGACAGATGACCAATAATTCGTTTAGCCTATGATAAAGTTTCTGTTTAAAACCCTACTTATAGTGGTACTATTGCTTATTATTATACCACTGATAATGCTTTTGTTTGGTGAAGGTGCTCTAGTTTATAAGATATTTGACTGGTCAACTTCTGATAATGAGGAAAAGACCGAGATAGTCATATCTAATGATAATCGTTCATTGAAGGAGTCAATTTCCAAGCAAGTCAAAGAACGATTCAACAAAGAGTCTTCAAATATAGGCAATATGTCGGCTTCGGTCAAGAATATCTATGTTGACCATAACGTATTAGAGGGAGGAGTTAAAGGTATGCAAATTGCGGTTGAGTTTGAATCGAAGAATCTGAAAGACGAAGCCTTGTATTGCATGGTTCGCTTCTACAATGACGATGGGTCGCCATTAGTTCAACAAAGCAATAACAAAAAATACCGCTCTGTAAATGGCAATGTCATAGTTGGAGCATACACATCCCCAACTTATGATGACTGCAAAACAAAAACTACGCTATTCATTCCGTACAAAGAACTGCCCCAAAATACAGGTGGTCGTACTGATTTGATTTTGGATGCAAGCATACTCCATTATACAACAAGTACAAATTACGAAGTGCTTGATAGAAGTAAGACGTATTCTTTTTATCTGATGGATGAATAATAATATTTAAAACAAGATAACATGAGCTGGAGGTATGAACTAAAACTGGGGCCAAATGGAAAATATGGACTCTATGATAACAAGCAAGAAGAATGGCTGGACGAATCGATATACTCTGTCGATGACATATTCAGCAAGCTCGATGAGATACTCGATGCTGTCAAAAACAAGAATATGCAGAAGGCGCATGGACTGTTGAGCGGTCGTGCTGGCTGCAACTGGGAGTGCGTCACGGATTCGGCGAAGTTCACCACATCCGTGACCAATGCGATGGATACATACCTGAAATCCCATCAGGTCAAGATTGCAAAGGACGGTGAAGAGACTGTTATAGAAAAACTCAAGACCCTGTTAGAGGACTACCGCACTGAGTTGGTGCAAATCAAGGAAAAGCCTGCCACTCCAGCTGTGACAGTCATAGACAAGAATGTTGTGGAAGCTGCCGTAACTACGGTGGTTGGGAAGAGAGGCACCCACGCCAGAATCCTCGCCAAGCCAGTTCGCCCAGCACTCTGGAAATATATGCCCAGCTACCTGTTCTTTTGTGTGCCGTACTATTACCTGCGGACGTTCTTTGCCTCGCCATACGTCCGTCGATGGTTCAAGATTGTCATGTTCTGTGTCTGGCTGACATTCATTTTCCTCACCTGCATCATAGCCCATGACAATGCCAGGCTGCACACCGTCGAGAAAAAGTATGTGCTGCTTCGTGAATTTGCCAGGCCCAATAAGGAATGGGCAGAGAAGGCTGATTATATCGAGTTCTTATATACCGATGAAGCGGAGCATCAGGAAGATATACAGAGGCTTTGGGAGAACAGACGTAAGCGATTGGCAAAATAAAACATTCTTAACGTATCTTTAGGATTCAGAATCTAACGAAAAGTTAACACTAAGAAAGAGTCTCACGACTCTGAATTATACCTAATGATTTTAATGATAAGCAAGAATATTTTGGTCATTCATGTATTGAATGGCTTTGTGACCATTTTCTTTGAACTGAGATAGAACTCCCATATTTTTGAATAGAAGGTAAGTAAATTTGGCTGTATCATCAACATCAAAGCCGTCTCCTTCTATAGAAATATCTTCATAAGACATTCCACCGTCAACTGAAAACTCACCAGAAATCAATCCTGCATCATCCTTCGTCTTGAAGTCATATTTTGTAGGGATGTCTAACCATTGTTCCTTAGTTTCTTTTGAATGACCAGCTTCTCCAATCCAAGTATTGGGAATTGCTATGTACGAGAAGAAAGAATGTTTTCTAATTTTGAGTAGGCAATCTTTGATAAACTCAATGTCTTTTTCTTCTGAATTAAGATACCCATCATGCTTTTCAGCAAGTTTTAACAACTCATCTTCATCGTGTTCTTTTTCCATTGAATAATACCCGAGAAATGGAGCTGACAAGCTAAAGTGTTCTATTATGTATTTACAATTGTTTTTTAAATCGTTGTTAGAAGTAATAAAATCAAAAACAAACACACCTCCTACTTTACCATTATCATTTACTAATGGCAGTTCACTTAAATCAAACCTCTTGATTTCTGAGTTATCAATCAATTTGCGTAAGTGTTTATAATGATAATCGTAGGTATTATTAGGCCAATCAAAGCTACACTGATTAACGAAAAACACATATAAATCACCCTCTATTTCATCATTCAATCGGGTAATAATGCTAAAAACATCCTCATAAACACGTTCATAGAAATAACAGCCAAGATTTTTTAATTTTTCAATTTTTTTGTATCTCTGCAAATATGATTCGGTTTGTTTATCTAATAAATAAGTACTAAAACTTTCGCAAAAGCCTTGCCACACTTTGAATTTCGATTCTATAAGTGTGCCTTTTCGGGTGGGCTTGTTAAAAGTAACATCATAAGTGTACCGTCCATCATGTGAACGGACTTCTTTTAGAATTTGCCAATATTTAGAACAGAACTCCTCCTGTTTCTTTTCCCATCCTTCATAGGCTTTGCTTTCATCGTATAACTTCTGCAATTCTGCTATATGCTTTTTGTTATTAACAACTACACTATCTTTAGGAGACTTGTCATTGTGAACGAGACAATAAGATTTGTAACCCTCTGGGTATTTCTGCCTAATGTTCGTTGCATATAAACGAAGTGCGTCCCGTTCCTTCCATACTTTTTCTGAGTCTGCATCGATTTTCCGAAGCTCCTCTAATAGCAGGGAAGCCACAGCAACCTTTACTTTCTGAGGAATGGGAGTAAAGAGTTTAACTCCTTTTTTGTAGTTAACTCTTTCTTTACACGTCGGGTAAGAAGTATTTATAAAATCATACAACGTATGTGGATATTTCTCCGCTAAACTTCTAACTCTTTTATTGAGGGTTTCCCATTCCTCCCATTCACTATCTGACAAGGAAAGGATTTTTGCAGATTGTTTTTCGGATATTACTGAAATAGGAGGAAGCTTTTCACAATTCAGAAGTATCAAAGCTAAGGATGGGTACTCTTTTACTAAAGTTCTTATACGCTTATTCTTTCCATTACTTTTGATAATGAAATATCCTATAACTGCAATAACAACCGAAAGGATAAGTACTATTGCTATAATGTCGCTTGTCGCCATTTTTATTCTGCTTGTTTCTTAGCTTTGGGTCTATTAATCTTTGGAATGATTTGGATGATAAAGCGTTTGTTATAATCTTGAACTTTATTGTCACGATTTATTCCATTAAACCCACTACCTGCAATTATCACCTCTGTATTGTACTTTCTAAAATCAATCTTTTGGGATTTCCAATAAAGATAGAGAGCAAGTGCACGATTATAGCTCAAACGGTACATTTCCGTATCATCTTCATTGTAATTTCCACTTTTCCATTTTTCCCATTTAATAGCAGCGTTGCCTTCAATTACCATTTGATAATTGAAATTTTGGTTTTGATTTAAAGACTGCAAAATCTGTAATAAGTCATGACCGACAGTATCTACTATACCAAAATATTCTTGTTTGATATGGTCATCATTTGAATAGAATATTTCCTTCTCTTGAAAGTCTTTGGCATAAAACATCTTTCGAATAGAATCATATTCCAATGATGAAGAATGGCTTAATACAAGAAATAAGCTATCTAGATTTAAAATGTTTTGTAGCTCTTCTCTATCTGCGTTCGCGTCATGAAGAAGACTATCATTCCTTTCAACTTGACTCTTTAAGTCTCCATTAATTTTCCCAACTTTAACCAAACAGATAATGAAAAGAACAAGCATGACAAAGAAGAGACTTGTCATCAAGTCTGAGTAACTAGTCCAGAATGGATCCTTTTGTTTTGCTTTAGCCATTGTTAATTTTTCATTGATTTAATAGCACTAATCATCTCTTTGACTGCTGTAAGTAGGTCAGCATTTAACTTCGCGCTATCAGAATGTGCCTTTACTTGTGATTTCTTTAAGTTCTCAATCTCTTCTTTCAGGTCTTTATAACAGGTAGCCTGAACATTGGCATATTCAACAAGAGAATTAAGAACATCTTTCAGTTTGCCCAAAGAACTGAAAGCCTCTTGGTTCTCCTGTACAAAAGATCTGATATAGTTTGTTGATGCCTTCAATTGGGTGTTCAATTCCTCTGAAACAGTAGATGCATCTGTCGTTAATTCGTCAAATTGCTTCCTCCACGCTTCACGAGCTTCTGAGCCAGTCGGGAAGTGTGTCTCAATTGCAGACTTAAACTGTGCTTGAAGTTTACCTGCTGTTTCTTGGTTTTCAACCACCACCTTCAAAGACTTAGCGAAATCCTCAAAAGTATCGACAATGGTATCAATTTTTGAAACGGCGGTGTTAACCTCCTCAATAGTAGAATTAAGAGAATCCTGATAGCCTCGGAAGGAAGTTAACGATTCTGATGATTCCTTCAAAGTGTTGAAGGTTTCGGCTATTTGTGTGGCAACCTTCGTTTGATCCATTCTATTGATTTCGACCAGAAGCAGATGCTGCTTTTCTATATTGTCGTTAAGTAGCTCTGCAGAGTTAGCATAAGCATCAAGGTTGTGTCCAAATTTACCTATAAACTCACCCAACACGCTCTTAAGAGAATTTAAGCTAGAAGCCATGCTATTTGATAGCATTGGCATCAATTCTCTTCGTACGAAATCATAATATCCGTTTTTATTCTTATCACATTCGACAAGAGCTTTCTTGTAGTTTATAGATGAATTTTTTATCATCAAGTAAAGACCAATAAAACTAGCAATCATAGCTATCACAACACCAACAAGAAGATTCCTTATCGGCGATGTTTGTGCCGCCTCTCCCGCACTGAACAGAGTGTCAATGTTGAATGCTATTCCAGCCAGTCCTGTGATAATTCCAATGAATGTTCCAGCAAGACCCAAGTAAAGAGGAACATTGACAGTGTTAGATATTTGTGTTTCGAGAGATTCAATCTTTCGCTCACAAATATCCTGAATGATGGAGAAGTCAGCTGAGGTTCCAACGTTTTTACACAAGTAAGCATTCGTTTCGAAGATGACTTCCTTAAAAGATGAACTTCCTGCGCCATTTTTTATTCGGATTAAATCAACGTCTGCATACTCAATCTGCTCAGTTTGGATGCTTGCTTTGTCAGATTCATCTATATCTTCATCCTCCTCATCATCCGGCAGAATAGAGGGTGGCTCGGGTATATGTCTTTGGGGAGGATTATTGATAAAATCTTCTAGTCTGCTTTTAGATTGAAGAATCTCTTTGGTTATAGATGACTGAACCAACTCAAGGGATGCTTCATTGGGGAAGAATCCTGCTAGCTGAGCTATCTTTTCTTTAGTCTCTTTGAAGGACTTAGACTGAAAATATAATACTACGACAACAATGACTATTGCCAATACTATTAGGACAAATTCTAGAAGTCCCATTCCGAAAATAGTTACAGGTTCCATACTATTCAAATAAATTTAGTTGCTGTTGTTTTTTGTTTCTATTATTTTTCTTTTCCTCCTTCAAAGCGTCCTTTCTGGCCTTTGCTTCTTCTGGAGTAAATGGTGTGTAAGTCTCCGTTGAGGATGGATAATTACCTTCTATATACAATTTAACCAGTCCTGCGTGAGACAATGGAGATGTTATATCTCTGAATTCGATATTCGTATTGTAATCTAAGAAAACGATATCATTTGTTTTGGCTCTTTCTGCAATACGAGACACAATATCATGAACTTCAGGAACGTTGTCCAACACCCATTTGAACGTAGGCAGGTAGATTTGCATCCTTGCATCGAAGTAATTCAGAAGTTCTTTCCCATATACACCTTTTCGATGTCCTAAAGGAGGACCGAAGTGTCTCACAGTTCTTTTTAGTCCTTTCATTGTGTCGTTTTTAAACATCTCAACATCAACATCTGCTGTTTGAAAAACTTTCAGTCCTTGCCAAACAGCTTCAACACAAGTGGCAGTCATTCCTGGGGTGAAAGGAATGGGGATGTTACCATGTGGGTAGAATGGACTGAGCATCTGAGCATATCTCTTCTCCGATGCGGAAGTAATATCCAAGATGTCAGCATTGGGATATTGCTCTTGAATATTTTCAAGTTTCCTTTTTTTGTTTTCAACGTATATCATCCGAAAATCATTTTTCTAGGGTTATCAATATTTGTTATATACCTCAAGGGAATGAAGGTCTTTATCATACATTCAGCTTGGTGCTGATAGAAGATTTCTCCCTCGTCTCTGCTCACATAGTTTCTTTGGGTAGCAGATATGTTTACTTTAACAAGGTCATCATAATTTACGCCACATGCGAACGAATTAGAAGCTGCGTTTCTGTCGGTAAACTGTGTATCCTTAAACGCTGCAACTTCTAAGTCTATATACAAGAGAACAAGAGAAGCACCCTCTTTATGTTTTCTATACGCCATGGGATGGTCATCACAGAAACTTAGACGTACATAATCTTGAAGACCATGCCTTGCGTCAAGTCTCCGCGAATCAAAATCACCTCCAGGATTTGGTATATCAATGCCGTTCTGCTCACAATAATACCAAGAATATAATCCACCAAATTGTTTGATTCTAATTAGGTTCTGTTTGTCTGTGAAGTGGTAGAATCTTGTTATACCTTTCATCCTTAAATATTGTAGTATTCTCTCTGCATCTTCTTTTTTCCTCGTAACCAAAGAGGTTAGACGTTCAATTTCTAACCGCCGAGCTTCTTCTTCACGGGCAAGTTTTTCTTCATACTCTCGAGCAAGCCTTTCTTTTTCGAGTCTTTCTTCTTCTTCTCGCTGCTTTCTTAAACGATCCTGTTCACGCTTTCTTTCTTCTTCCTCAGCCTTCTGTCTGGCCTCTGCTTCAAGGCGCTCAATTTCTTTTTGACGCAGAACTTCTTTCAGAACATTGATGTCACTGAGTAGTTCCTCATATAGATTATTCAGTTGGTCATCCTTAAGCTCTTGAAGTGCCGAAGTTGTGCTGAACAGTAAATCCTCAGCACTATCTGGGTTTTCATCATTAATGAAAATCCTAACAGTATCAAAGTTCTTTGCAACTTGTAGCTTCAGTTGTCGTTTTCTTTCAGCTTCCTCTTCCTTCCTTCTCTGCATTAAGTCCTTCATTGTCCGAACAGGATGTGGTTCTGGATAGACAAAAGACTTAATCTCTATTTTCTTGGCTTCGAGATGCTTAATCTCAAAACTTGGTATTTTAATCTCCTTTTTCCTTAAACTCTCCAAGTCAACATCTGCCTTTCTCTTTTCGGCATTCAGTTCGGATATGCGCTTAGACAGATTACGAATGTCCTTATCGTAATCTGGTCCGAAAAAGATAGATTTTATTTTATCAAGAAACCCCATATAACTTTATGTGATTTTACTTTTAACTGCTTGGCCTATATCGTAACTCTGTAAGCTTTTCTTATGTAATCATCAATTTCTGCTTTTGTTTGTATAGATAGAATATGCTGCTTCTGCTCCTCACTGAAAGGATATATACCAAAAGACTTGACATAGTTCTTGGCATAAGAATAATATCCTGTGGAATAGGGTTTGCTGGTATTCTTCATATAATAATCGAAGACGCTTGACTCAAGAACTCGCTTCAAGAAAAGCAATTCTGTTTCGGAATCATTATAGATGGCATAACCGCAATATATCAGCATGTCCTTCTTTGGCATATACACAAAATGAGGCATGTCGCTCATATATGGGAACAGCAACTTAAGCCCATTGTCGGCAATGGCTTGAGTTCTTCCAAAGGCATACCAGGCACCATAATCGCCTTCTCCCTTATCGCGAGCATCAAGAATTTTGCGGCATGTTTGAAGATAGCGATATGCCAGAGGATATTTTTGCAGGAAGAAATTTTCATCAATTAGGTTATGTTCAGAATCGTAAGGTGAGATAATCTTCTCCTCCTTTTCTGGTATTTCCTCTTCCGTTTTCAAGATATTTGGCTTGATAATGTCCCTGCAAACCCCTTTTTCGATGGGGTATTCCTTGCCATCTTTAATCAAGTAGTAGTACAAGTCATCAGAGCGGACGGGGCGGAAGATAAATACATCGTTAGCCAGTGTGGCTATACCATTCTTGATAACATACTTGTTTCCAAGAGGTTCGCCTGCTGACTCAATACGGTGTATGTTCTGTAGCACGTCATTCCGGTTTAGATGCCAACCTCGATGGTTGTCAAGTGCTGCGTATTTTATCTTACCAAATGTCATTTCTTTGCCATTCTGTACATCGGTAATGTCGGCTTTAGCATAAAAAAGTGAATTACTAGGGGATTTCGTCAGAAATGCTAGGCATGTGTAGGCCAGTTTCTTCTTGAACACCAATTGCTCGCCAAAGTTGATAATCCTCAGAGATAATTCACCAGTTGAAAGGTAAATACGCAGCTGCCGCGCATTGACACTCTTGAAGAAGGTGTTAACGGTGATGTAGCCTAAAGCTCCCGTATCACTCAATAATGAGTTGCCAATCTCAAAGAATGGTATGTAGAGGTCGGCATTGCCTATGCGCGACGTACTCCAACGTGACAAATTCTTCTTCGTTACGGGGTCTATGTGCTTGGAACGAACGTATGGTGGATTACCCACAATTACATCAATTCCATGATTCTCCCGTACTCTTGGCATCTGCCAGAAGTCAAAAGTTAAAGAATCGCCCTGATAGAGGTTGAAGTCCCTTTCCTCAACAGTTTCTCCGTTAGCCAAAGCGACGAGGGCCAGCAGTATTTTTGCTCTGCGTATGCTTATCTCACTGATGTCAACTCCGTATAGGTGATGATAAGTCTCGACAAAGGACTGCCCTGTCTCTTTGTTGATATAGTCGGCTAGCGTGAAAAGGAAAGCACCACAGCCGCAGGATAAGTCTGCACACAGACATTCAGTCAGTGGTTTCCCTGCTAATGGGAAAACATGACTGACAATATAGTCCCTAATGTATTTGGGTGTATATACTGCTCCATTTGTGGTCTTTTCGGCTTGCGGTATGGCGAGTTCAAAGATGCTGATAACATCTTCCAGGGTACACTCGCTTGAGAGCAAGGTGATATCCTGCTCCAGTCCATCTTTTTCTTCTGCCACGAACTGAACCAAATAGCCTTTGTGAACATCAAGGTTTTGATGCTTGACAAATGAGCTGACAACCAACTTGTCAAGAAGCAACTCATCGTCTGTGTATTTATTAATCAGTGCATTAACTTTCTTGTTCATAGGGATTCCTGTCTTTACGGATTGTGGAATATAATAGTGCTTTATCCTCTACCTTCTTAATGCCGTATAACTTATCACACATTTGATCAAGCTGTCGCCAGAGGGAGTTAAGCGATAGTACGAGCCCAGATGTCTGTGAGCCTACGCTGTTGCGTATCTGCTCATTTGTCTGCTCAATATTCTTCGCAATGTTTGCTAGATTTGCAATGTTCCTCCCACACTTTATGAAAGCATCTTTTGGAAAAGGAACGGGGTCGAGGAATTGTTTATTGAACTTATAGTAACCGCCTTGTTGCGGATTTGCTATCGAACGGGCAAATGTGTTGAAGATGGTCGAGTTGATAATGGCCGCAAGAGCATAGAGATGTTTCTCGTCGGGTTTGTCAATTTGGATAAAGAACATATTTGCATTATCGCAATAGACATGCTTTTCCATCACAACAGCAGCCTGTGGATATTGCGCCGTCATGGGTACGCATAGTTTCTCATATATTGCCCCATGATTGTTGGCTCGCGTAAATAAATGCCAATGATCAGTAGAGTTATACTCACCATTCCTTTGTGGAAGAGTCTCTACAGTCTTGCATATCATGTTTTTGTGTTTGGCAAGGTATGCTCCTGCTTTGGGGTATAGAGCCGTGAACTCAGAGATACTGAGTTCTGTTACCTCTCCCTTTTCCGTCACAGAGTATGGGAAAAGGGCGAATGTCGTGTGCAGCCGTTTTGTCAAGGGTGCAAATTGCTCATTGCAGAGCAATGGGCGACAAGCCCCCATCTCTACTTCTACATGATTGTCTATGACGGAATGGCCATATATAATACCGTCAGATATGCGGTCAGCCACTATCTGATAAGCGTCGTTCCACAACATCTGCAAACCCACTTTAATGTGACAAACATCACCAAGAGTTCCCAATTCCTCTGACAATCTAAGCCTCAAGTCATTGAGTGCTGCATTTTCGAAATTCCAAGGGGTTTCGCTGAGTGATTTGGCTTGCAGTAACTGTTGTCTGCCATCAGATGAGTTCAAATACCAGACATTGGTATTATTTTGTTTGTTGTTGTCGCATACAAGAATGGCCACATAGGTAATCCTGCCTGCAAATAAATCTGTCTCGGCATAGTCGTAGATGCCGTTAAGCAGTTGTTTTGAAGTCAGAAGTTTCCTAATGCCTTTACCGTATTCCGTCTTAAAAAACCTTTTCTGCACGATATACCCCAATCGTCCATTGTCGTTCAGTAGTGAAATGCCACGTTCTATGAATGGGATGGCGAGGTCTATCTTGCCATTCTTGCTAGAGGAATAAACTCGTTTGATGTACACTGCCATCAAAGGTAGATTGCAATTATAGTTCTTCACCTCCACGTATGGTGGATTGCCTATAACGTAGTCGAAACCTCCTTGCTCAAAAACATTGGGAAACGCTTGTTGCCAATCGAAGGCATTGGTTGCCTGTAGTTCGTTGATGTCATCGCTAATGGTAGGGCATATTTCTTCGATGTCGGCACCAACCAACGAATTTCCACATCGGATATTTTCTCCTATTCCTTTCAGAATTTGTGAGCCGAGTAATCCAACAACTCCAAAGTCCTTGGGTGCATAGTTGTCAATAAGTTTCAGTGAAAGTGACATCTTGGCCACCTCAACTGCTTCAGGATTGATGTCAACACCATATAAGCAGTTATTGATAATAGCTTTTCTACCCTCGATAGTCAGTGTAACGTTCCCATCCTGTAGGATGTAGTAACTATCATCAATAGGCTCGCCAGCTCGAATGCGCTTCTCTATCTCCCTAACGATATATTCATATGCGCCAACAATGAAAACACCGCTGCCGCAAGCTATATCTACGATATTGAGCTTCAGAATCTGGAGAATTGACATACATTTCAAAGAAGTTGAGAATGTAGAGTCAATAACCTTGTTTACCAGATGCTCTGGGGTTGTTACAGCTCCGTTACTCTTCTTGAACTCCTCCTTCAGTTCGTCTGTAACCTTGCCGTTTCTAACCACAAGCTGATAACCCAAGAACAAGTCATAGATGTCACTTAGGGTTTTTAGTGGTATAACGTCAAAGCGATAGGGCGAGGGGTAGTAAAGACTGTTTAGGAAATGTGTAAACACATCGTTATCTATCGTCAGGCTTTGCAAAGGAGCAATTCTCTTAAACATAGGCCCGTCGTAGTGGTCATAAAACTCTGCGTATGAACTTCGTTTAAATGCCTCCCAAAAATTGTCGGCAGCAAAATCTAATAGCAGCTTGTCCTTTTCCAAACCTCTCGATTCGCAAACCCTGATGAACAGCACACGGTTGATGATGGTCTGTACGTAGAAACTCAGTGTGGCGATATTCGTGATATCATTTTTATCCAGTATGGCCTTGGCCAGTTCCTTTCTGACATCATCAAGCAACCAGGAAAATTTTTCGTCAAGCGCATTTCCCTTGCCTCTGACGAATCTGATATTACCCTCAATAATGTTTTCTCTGGATAGGTAAACCTTCAATGTGTCATACTTCTCCACGAATTGAGAGTATTCATAGAAGTGGATGCGAGCATAGTCAGCTTCATCGAATACGTTGGGCATAACAGAACAGTCGTAGATTGCCAACTGCTCAAAATTAGTAATAATGGAGAAAGGTGCGCCAATAGACCATCCATAAGAGCGTATCTGGAATGCTGCATCTTTATCTGACTCTATATTGACGGCCAGGCTTTTGGCATCAACGAAGGTCAGCATCACGCTACCATTCACAAGCGTATAATCGGGCCGTGTGTTTGTAGAACCTATATCGCGCAGTTTCTCTTTCTCGCTGCGGCCAAGGGTATGCTCTGTAAGTACCTGCTGGGTGTTTTGCACGTCCCAACCAAACACAGAAAGGAGCTCGTCAATCCATGTCCGCATGGTCGCTTCTGATGAATTTTCAAGCTGTCCAGCAGACTTCGCTACTTGATAGCGTTGTACCAAGTCTATCAGGTTATCTTTGTCTTGCATAAGCATTTCATCATTAATCTAATGGTCTAACCAATTCGTTTACGTTAACTTCAAGCACTTTTGCAATATGCAGAAGTGACTCCAAATTAGGCTGTGCTGAGTTTGTTACCCACTTTGACACAGTTGCTTGGTCTCGTCCGAGCTGTTCAGCCAGCCATTTGTTCTGGAGATTCTTTTCAGCTAATATGACCTTAATTCGGTTAATATTCTTAATCTCTTTTTCCATGCTTGATTTCTTAAAACATTGCAAAGATAAGGTTTTTCTTTGAAATATTTGTAGATTGTTGAAAATATTTAGTGAAATTAGTAATTATTTTCCGTTTTAGACTAT
>Ga0326512_10002864_pt1 | contig 12735 bp, 18 predicted proteins | sample 1_2617_0518_D_FD_203652 | JGI IMG/M metagenome (GOLD analysis project Ga0326512, IMG submission 203652) | Bovine rumen microbial communities from UC Davis, California, United States - 1_2617_0518 | ecosystem: Host-associated > Mammals > Digestive system > Stomach > Rumen | place: USA... | reverse complement strand
CAACAGTAACAACTGCACATGGGTATGGACGACCGTAAACGGACATGCTGGCTATCTGGTGACGAGCAAGCGTAATGGCAACACGCTATTCTTGCCCGCCTCTGGCCTCCGCGACGGCTCGGCCCTCGGTAGCAGGGGACAGTACGGCTTCTACTGGAGTAGTTCGTTCAACGATGCGACGTGCGCCTTCTACCTGTACTTCGGCAGCGGTCTCGTGTATCCCGCGCGCAGCAACCTCTACCGCCGGTACGGCTTTACTATCCGCCCGGTGCAGTAACTTGTCTTTTTCATAAGACAAAAGCTCTTCAAGCCTGCAACGCGCCACAAAAGCGGCGTAAGCCGCGGCGCGTTGTTGGTATGAAGAGCGAACTGCGAAAGTAAACCCCAGACGCTATTCCGCTGTATATATAAAAGGTAAAGAAATGGCAAAACTCGCAGACATTCTCGCCATCGAGCGCGACAGGCAGGAGCCCGAAAAATGGAACGTCATCCATCTCTTCAAGACGGGTACGTTCTACACGGCCTATGAATGGAGTGCATGGCTTACGGCTGTCGTTTCGTTCAACGACGAGGTACGCAAGCAGACCAAGTCCCGGATGCCACTCACCGTCACCAGGAACGAGATAGCATCCTCTGAAAACGAGACGTTCTGCAAGGTTGGATTTCCGATGAAGTCGGTGGAGAAATTCATCCCGGCAAGGACAGGATTCGAGGCCATTGACGACAATCACCTCGTCATCACCATTCCACTACCACAGCCTAATGACGGTACGGAAATTACCTACGAAAGACTGGCAAAGGCAGTGGAAAAGTGGAAGGAGGAGCAGCCGATAAAGAAGACTAAGGAAAAGCAACAGTCACGGCAGGAACCCATTTCAGTAACGGCAACGGGAAATGTGGGCATCATAGCCCAGATACTCAGCTATCCGTTAAGCGAACGTACACCGCTGGAGAATTTTCAGTTCATCACTTCGCTGAAGCAACAGATAGCGCAGATACTCTAACAATAACGGGAACGTTAACGAAAACAATAACAACGTGGTCAAAATAAAATAAAACGTGCAGAAAAAGACAAGTTCATAGGTTGTCCGTCATGCCTCCGTGGGAGGTGTGAAAAAGCAAAGACACTTGACGGCTTCCACAAATAAGGATTCCATCACGATAGTCGTATCAGGTGACAACCGACACACAAAGTTACAGGATTCTTCCCCGCCTCAGGCAACCGCGACGGCTCGGCCCTCAATAACAGGGGTTCGAACGGCAACTACTGGAGCAGTTCGTTCAACAATGCGACGAATGCCTACAACCTGAACTTCAACAGCGGCAACGTGAATCCCGCGAACAACAACAACCGCCGGAACGGCTTAACTATCCGCCCGGTGCAGCACTCGTCAGAACGTGCACAAAAAACGACGACCACACAACAGACGAAAGCATTCAAAATACCCAGAAATGGAAGGATATAAGCTCACACGCCAGCAACTGCTCTTCGACCTATATGTCGCGTTCTACGACGCTGCCAGGCATAAGATGAAGATGTCCTATGTGCAGCAATGGATGAAGAATCTGAAGGACAATATGGAGCAACTGTGCGATGACTTGCTTACGAGGGAATACGAGGCCCTCCCTTCCAAGTGCTTTCGTTGTCAATTATCCTAAGAAACGCGAGGTGTTCGCGGCCATGTTCCGCGACCGCATCGTTCATCACCTATATTTCAATTATACCCATCAGCTTTTCGAGCGCACGTTTATTGCCGACTCGTATTCGTGCATCAAAGGACGTGGCACCCACTACGGCATCAACCGCCTATGCCAGCACATCCGGCAGGCATCGCTAAACTGGAGCCAGCCGTGTTATGCCATGAACCTCGACATCCGTGGTTACTTCATGCACATCAACCGTGAGAAGCTGCTGAAGATAGCCACCGATTCACTCACAAAGATGGCCACGCACAAGGTAGGATTGACCGCAGATGTGCCTATACCTTCCGGCGTTATTCTGACCAAGAGTACCACATGGGCCGACATACGCGATATGCGCTTCATCATGTGGCTGACTGAGCAGATTGTGATGCTTGACCCAATGGAGAATTGCATCATCGTTGGTGATGAGAGCGACTGGGACGGAATCGACCACGCCAAGTGTATGCGATATGTAGAGCCTGGACTGGGCCTACCAATCGGCAATCTGACGAGCCAATTGTATAGCAATGTATATATGAATCCGTTTGACCAGTTCGTGAAGCGCGACATCCTTTGCGAGTATTATGGCCGCTATGTTGACGACTCTAACATGGTCGATCCTGACCGAGAATGGCTGCTTGCACAGGTGCCGAAGGTGCGTGAGTTCTTGGCTGATGAATTAGGGTTGCAATTACACATGGGTAAACTCCACGTCCGCGAGGTCAGACAGGGCGTAGAGTTCCTGGGCGCGTTTGTCAAGCCTTATCGAGATTATGTAAGTAATAATACACTGAATCGAATTGTGAGTAAGATGCATGAAATTGACCTTCATGATGGTAAGCGCGTAAGCTCGACAGTCAATTCCTACCTTGGCATTCTTTCTCACACGGCATCATTTAATATCAGGCAGGAACTGTTTGGCGGTGATGACCTTGCACGCATCATCGAGATAGATACAGACTATTGCAAGAGTAAACCCAAAACACGGTTTTGCGCGTAAAGTAAAAACGTGTAATTATGGCAAAGGTATATGGATTAATCGTGAACTATGCACCAGTGCGTGAAACGTACAGCCAGGTGGTCATCAGTTACAGCATGGTGCCAGAGAGCGACAATGTGCATGCAACATGGCATGAGGTGTATTTTTACAAAAACCAAGTGGCGAAGCCTACGCTTGACCAAATCAAGAATGCCATCATCAGCGACATCAACAGCCGCGTGAAAGAGAAAATCATCGGTGGCTTTGTGTGGAATGATAAACCCGTCTGGCTGTCGGAAGAGAATCAGATGAACTTTGCACAAGGCGTTGCACCTGTGACATTGAAGATTGGCGAAGAAGCAGACCGGTCACCAATATATCATAATTTTGAGACAGCCAAGCAGTTGAAGGCATTCAGCGATGCTTGCAGTATATGGAAACAGCAATGCTTACAGGCAGGATGGACTGAGAAAGACAACATAGATTGGTCACAATATAATCCTGATTAAATAAAAAAAAAGAGGTAGAAATTACAATTCATACCTCTTTTTTTATTATTTAAAACATATAGTTGTATCGGCGGACCATGCCGTGTCAACCAAGATAGTAACGCCACCACATTTCGTAGTGTCAGGTGTCTTGCTTCGTGTTATAGCATTGTCATCATCAGATCGAGAACAGGCGATGACAAGCAGTATAGCAAAAAATGGTAAATACTTCATTTCAAAGAGTCAAAACCTACCATTTCCCAGTATATGATACTTCCCAGTCTGTATTAAGCGTCAGACCAAGACTATTGGATTGACCAAATAATGTACCTGCATAATCGCTGGAGCGGTTGGCCATCAAAGGAACATCTTCAATAGTTGCAGTACCAAGCACAACATTTTCAGATGTTTTGGCAGTAATGGTTATATCCGTAGTCCACTCTGTCGAGGAACTAAAACCAAATACGGTTAGCTGCGTATTTGCCTGTCCAATATACGAACTTGGTACATTGATTGCAGTAACGTATGACGTGGTGGCTGTTATCGGTTCACCCGTTTCGAAATTCAAGCCCATGTGCCATGATGATGGTGATATAGTGATAGTTGAGCAATCGTCAGGAATGTCATCAGTTATAGTAGCCTTGAATCTCGTTACACATCTGTCCATCGTCACAGCTCGATTTCCGTTAGATGACGATACGACAGTGACTTCGTAATCCTTATAAAAAGTATCTGACGGCTTAGACCATGTTATTATCTTGTTATCCGTGTCAAGTGCAGCACCTTGACCACGACTGGCTATGAAATATACGTGGTGTGTTCCATAGGCCAAATTCATAGTAGGCGCAGCCCAATCTTCATCAGTCTTTGTAAGGTGCTTCTGCTGTTGTAAATTTCCGTTCACGTAATCTAATACCCATACGTCGGTTATATCCTTCCCATCAGCTTGCAGATAGCCACGCGTCTGTTTCCACGTATTACAGAAGTCGCCTTTCAATGTGAATGTGAATTTCTTGGTGTTGGCAGTATTCTCAACCAAACCTTCATCATTCTTCATAACATCGTTTGATGTAATGTCTTTCTCACATGCGGTCATCAGGCAGACCGCAAGAGCCATCATAGTTAGTTTTTTCATAATTAAATTAAGTTTATGTTATAATATGGGATGCCCCCCAGCTGTTCCACTATGTCGTCTCACTTACATTTCAGAAATCGCAGAGAATACCTGCCAGCATGGGGGACATGAAAGCCCCATTCGCAGATATTTCCGTTTTTCCAATAAGTGAGACGGCTGCAAAGATATACAATTTCTTTTAATCGTGCAAACATTTTGCTAAAAATTTTAAACAACATAAAAAAGAGCGACATTATTTGCCGCCATTTTTCTTCAACTTCTCAGCCACTTTGTCAAACTGCGCATGCACATCCTCTGCCAGCACCTTAGCATATCGTTGCGTAGTTCGGATATTCTTCTGCCCAAGCATTTTGCCAACGTGTTCAATGGGGGCACCATTGCTGAGCATGTAAGTGGCAAATGAGTGACGAGCCAGGTGCGAGTGCAGGCGCGTCTTAATCTGAGCCATTTCACCAATCGCCTTCAGCATACGGTTGTACACAGCGTTTTCAATCTGCGGAGTCTTCCAGTCGTACTTCTTCAGCACATCGACAACTGGCGGCAACAGCTGACTGATATAAGGAACACCTGTCTTGATACGTTCGCCGGTATTGATCCATTTTCCATTCACCTTCTTGTAGTCCGTAATGTCAAAGGCTTCCGCGTCGGAGTAGGAGAGGCCCGTCCACATCTGGAACACGAACAGGTCGCGGCACATATTGAGCATCGACCCCTCCGAGATAGTCAACCCCATAATGGTCGCCATTTCGTCTTCTGTGAGATATTCCACACTCTCCTTATAGCCACGCGAGAACTGACCCTGCAGCATATCATACGGGTTGCGGTCTATCCTGCCAAACTTGTAGGCACGAGTCAGCATCGACTTCAAGTTCTTATGATAGTTCCAGATGGTACCATCACTCAGACCGTTAGCAATTCTACCATGAGCCTTTGCCCCTTCATCGTTAGCCTTCGACTTCAACTGATGCAACCAGTAGTCGAAGTTGACAATATTCTCCACAGTCACATCCTGCCAGCGTCGCATCTGGTTATATTCAGTCAGACGCAACAGCAGCGTGTCATAATGCTTGCGAGTACCTTCCTTCACATCCAGCTTGGGTATTTGGCTTCCCACCCAATTAAGGAACGTCGGTTCATCGCTATGCACCTCTATTTGCTTCCACACCTGCTGACGGATAGCCTCAGTATCAATCACACCACTGCCGTCAATCGCCTCATTCACGCACGCGAGTACCTTACTGTATATTATAGACACCCGCTTGTTCAACTCATCAGCCCCAGGACAGTTGATAATCTGCCCAGCCACCAACTCAGACTTGTGGCACTTGACTCCCGTTCCGAAGTGGTATGACTTCCTGTTGAACGTGATGCGTATCTCTACCTGACCAAGACCACCAGGCTTCACACGCCCTCTGTGGTCCCATACGATTGCATTTGTATATTTCATAATTTCTCTGTTTAAAATTTAGGATTTGAACTGAAATCTTTTTTGGATTCGTACCAAGACCCAACCGGATTTGTTCCTTTTTGTTTCCCCACCATTTTTGCCATGGGGCAACGATTGGGGAAACATTTTGCTTTATAACGTCTTTCAATGTACTTTGTTGCCTTTTTTTTTATTATTTCTTATTTATAGCGATTTTCTTAGAATTTACGGTGGGTGCAGCCATTTTCCGCCACATCCACCGCATCCCATTCGTGATCCGGTCGGGATTACGTTAAAATTGCATGTATTGCTTGTTTTTATTGATGATTGCTGATGTTTCATATTTTGTTATGGGGAAACATTGGATGTTATTGCGTATAAAATATTATATTCGTTTACGTGATTTTTTATGATCGTCAGCAACTCCGACAACAAAGGGGTAGTTGGAGAGTTCGTCCTTTGTCATCTTCTGGGCGAGGAGGTGACGGAGGTCGAAGATTTGGTCTTGAAGAGCTTTGATGGTCTGTTCACTCTGCTCAATGATGCGGTCTTTGTCGGCGAGTTGCTGGTCTGTGCGTGCAATGATTTCGTCTTTGGCGGCAAGCTGAAGGCGGAATGATTCTTCTTTTGCAGCCATTTCACGCTTCAATGATGCAATGATTTCGGCTGACATGTCTGGCTGAAGTTGTGAGACGGGCGTATTGTCTTTGGCTTCGAGCATTTCTTGGACGGTCATGTATTCGCTATCACCTTGGAACCAGCGGAGGTTGTAGCGGTTGCCGAAAGCGGCATTGAGCTTGTTGAACGTTTCGACGCTGACACTCTTTATCTCATTATTTTTTATACGCGTGAAGGTGTTGGCAGATATACCAGTCATCTCTGCCAGCCGATTGAACTTTGTAATGCCGTCGGTGGCGGCTATGTCGTTCAATATTTCGCGGAACTTTTCTCGTGAATCAACCATAAATCACCAAAAATAACACCATAAACAATTAAAAAACCTTAAATATCATCATAAATCACCACAAATTTATTGTCGTGTCGATTTTTCTTTTTATATTTGCACCCGAATAAGTAACAAACAAACACGGGGCATGAAAATAGCCGTCAGACGTTGAGCGTCTTTTCGCATAAAGCGCACACGGCACTTTGCAAAGGGTTTGGAATGCAAATATACGGCTTTTTCTGCCACGTTATTTAAAACTAACTAAAAGTTTAAGTAAATTTAAAAGTTTATGGTAATCGACAAAATGACAAAAGACATCCTGATGAAGTTCCTGCCAGGTGATCAACAGGTGTTCACTCTGCCGAGCTTTGAGAAGGCACAGAGCGCAGCTGTTCAGGCTTACAGGGCCAAGAACTTCACTGAGACATACGGATGGAAGTTCAGTGCCCGCATCGGTGATCCTATGGAGGGCACAAGACAGAGAACTGTGACTATCACAAGAATTTCATAATTAAAAGGAACTATGGAGAGAGAGTTAATACAATTGGGTGAGAGCAAGCAGATGATGAGCAGTTTGGAGATTGCCAAGCTGACGGGTAAGCCACACAATGACGTGATGAAGGCCATCCGTGCAATGGAGCCAGCATGGGAGAAAGTCAACGGGGGAAATTTTTCCCGCGTTGAATATAAGGATGCAAAAGGTGAGATGAGACCATGCTTTGAACTGACCAAGACTGAGTGCCTTTATGTCGCCACGAAGTTCAACGACGAAGCACGGGCAAAGTTGGTCATTCGATGGGAGGAGTTGGAGAAGAAGTCACGCGACAGCATGATTGCTTTGCCAAACTTCACCGATCCTGCCGAGGCTGCAATGGCATGGGCGAAAGAATACAAAGAGAAGAAGGTGCTGGCGATTGAGAACAAGAAGTTGGAGGAGGAGAATATTCAACTGGCTGCTGAGAACCAGGAACTGAAGCACGACAAGAACTATCTCGACTTGATTATGAGGTCGAAGGCTTTGCTGACCGTCAGCCAGATTGCTCAGGACTACGGCATGAGCGGAAAGGCTCTGAATAAGAAGTTGGCTGAGATGGGCATTCAGTACAGCATCAATGGGCAGTGGATTCTGTACGCGAAATATAAGGATTGCGGGTATGTTTCGAGTCGTTCTATCGACATCACTCGCACCGATGGTCGCCCAGATGTTGTGCTTCACACCGAATGGACGCAGGCAGGCCGCAAGTTCCTGTATGAGGAACTGAAGAAACAAGGTGTCATTCCAATGCTGGAAAGGGACTGACATTGAACATCGCGACCGAATAGCAAGGCTAAAACAAGAAAAAGACTATGACACAGGCACAACTGGAGGCGAAGGTGCTGGCTACGGTTTGGAGGGCTATGACAACCATCAACGAGCGATGGGTGACGGCTGATGTATTGTGCCAGCATGTCGGTACGTTGACACCACGATTTTTGAAGGATCATGGCCAGATGTTTAACCGCACCCGTGTGGAGTGGGACGAGAATGGTCGGCATGTTGAATCCAGGGAATGGTTGTACCCGCTTAATGAGATTAAGCAGATGATTGCGGACGGGAGAATCAAGGAGCTGAGGATGGAAAAGTGATGTCGCGATAGAATCGCGACGCAAAGGACGAAGACAAGGAAGGTTGGCTGAGAGGACAAAGGCAAGAGCGGCATAGGGCCGTGAGCTGAAAAGCGCGGTGGTTCGAATCCATCACCTTCCACAAACGCCGAGGGACGTGCAGCGAGCAATCCCGGTAAGTAGGCTGAATATACTGAATACACAATGGCAAGATGGGTGGCGAGTAATCCCGCAAGGGGTCGTGCAAAGCCCTGAGCTGAAACGGCAGCGAAAGAGACCTCAATGCAGATGGAGTGGAAAGAGACGGTATCCAACCCGTGAGTACAACCGGAAGAAACGAGGTAATTTCCGAACCAGCGACGACCTACGAGTTAGGTCCAGATGAGAGCAATAAGGCTGGCAGGTAGTAGCGCAAGTCCGAGGGAAGTTGTGGGAATTGAAGGCCGAATGGTTGCGATACAATCGCAACATACAGAACGAATTGAAATACGGAATCCTGATTGCAAGTCCAATAGTGCGGATGGGCTCTGCGGCTGTTGCCGTAGGCTGGTGTGGCTGCCAGCTGCTTGTATGATGGATAAATATATATGGTGTGTCGTGTGGTGAAATTGGTAAACACAGCGAGAAATCGCCGCGACGGTGCGTTAGCACCTTAGCTTACAGGTTCGAATCCTGACACGGCAACGAATATTCACTAAAACAATAATATTATGGGAAATTTTTTGGAAACGATTGGGTATAACAGCCCTGATTTTTGTTGGAAAGCTCAGGTGAAGATGCTGGCTCAACTGGTAGTGATTGGTGCTATTATGTCGGTGCCGATGGTGGTGCTGATGGCTTTGGCCGGATGGATGGAGACGTTATGTAAGTAACGGTCGCTGTGACACAGCGACATACTGAACGATTAAAACGAAACAATATGGGAAGACGTAGGAGTGAAAATCCAAGACTGGGACTGACGGGCGTGATCAATGTCGAAAAATGGATGGAAATGGACGACAGGAAACGGCGCGAGTGGGTCGTTAAGCATGCGAACCAGATGCTTCCGAAGTTGGTGCACATGGACATAACGAAGGAACCACACACGGAACTGACGAAGCTGTACGACGTGACGGCAAGGTACACACTGTTGGACTGCCACTACAACCAACGCGGCGAGGTGCTATTTGAAATGGAATGGTCACGGGCTGCAAAGGCAAAGATAGTCGACTATGAGCAAGAAGTTTGACGAGGTTCGTGTCTATACCACGGACAGCGTGACAGGACCCGACGCGAAGAAACAAGAATTGATTGATGAGTGGACTGACGCTCTGGCTAAGAAGATGGCCAGAGAGACAACGTTCAACGCTCTGGAAGATGAGTTTGGAATCAAGATTCGGAATCAAGAACGTCGTGGTGGTCACAACAGAAAGACGGTGGAGGTACTGAATACTGAAGGCTATTTGACAGCGGTGTATTACTCTGTGAAGGAAGCGTCTGAGGCATTGCATATTAACGGAACGACGCTGATTTATCATATTGACGGTAGGACTCGCGGCTTGGTTCACGGCCAAGCTGTGAGATTTAGAAATAACATTAATAAATAAAAAGGAACTATGGCAAAGAAGAATTTAGCAAAGATTAAGGTCAGCACGCTTCCGAATGGCTATGCGCTGACTGTGGAGGACCAAGAGTACATGTATTTCAACGAAATTGACCTATTGGCCGGTTTCATGGGGCATGTGGGTATGCGTGAAGTTGACTACGCCGACCGTGGTACTATACTCAGCTCGCTCATGAGTGCGATGTTGGGTGACACGTTCACTGATGCTGTTGCTACGCTGAAGCAGCGCGTGTCACTACTAAGCGGAAAATATGAGACGACGATGGCAAAGATGGACGATGCGATTGCTTACGTCAACAACGCCCAGAAGCAGATTGACAGACTGGAGAAAGACATCCAGAACTTGCAAGACGGATTCAAGGCAGCTTTGAATGACAACAACAAACTAAAGTCTGACACGACGAGTGCATTTACAATGATCAACGAGATACAGAAGAAATGCGACAAGGCCCAGAACGAGTTGGTCAATATCATGACTGTTATGAAGTCTAAAGGCGAGGCGGACGAGGGTCATGAGCATGGCAAAAGTGGCGACGCTGAGGGGGAGACTCATAACGATGATAAGCCGAAAAGCAAAAAAGGCAGTCGCAAGGCTGCTGACGCTAAAATCTTGGAAGAAATGAAAAATAACCCAAATATAAAATGAAGTATGGAATTTGAAGGTAGAATAACGACGGTGCTGCCAGCGAGGACTGGCAAACGCCAGGACGGGACAGATTGGATAGACCTGTCGTTTGTGTTTGCATATTACGAGAATAGTGAGCAGCGGTTTGAGGACAGCGTGATTGTGAGCACGTTCGACACGAACATTATGGCAAAGATTGCGCCATACATCGTGCGAGGTGCAGACGGAAAGGCAGTTGTAGAGAATGAGGTTGTAAAATTGAATGTACAACACATTCCGTGCCGTTGTGGATTCTCACTCAGAGTAAAGACTGTGACGAGGAAAGACGGAACTGGCACGGCGAGAATACAGGAAAGCCGCTGCTATCGGTTGGAGATATTACCCGCAGCTAACGCTACGGGAACAGTAGCTCAGCAACAACCTCCACAGCAGCAGTCACCGGCGTACAATCCTCAGATGAAAGCACCATTTCCGCCACAGGCTGACCAGTACGGAAACCCCATAACAGACCAAGACGATGACTTACCATTCTGATGATTATTTCTGCGAGTGGTGGCCTACGGAGGTCACCACTCATAATTCTTAGCCTATGACACGGCAAGAAAGAGACCACCTGCGGTATATGGCTCACCAAAGCGAACGGCAGGCGAAACAAAGGGACTACTACAAAGCGCATCCAGATTATTACAAGAGGAAGGCGCGTGAGTGGGAACGAAAACAGAGAGAAACTATATGAGCGAAGAGAGTAACAAGATACCACTGCCAGGAGCGATGGACCCGCAACCACGGAAGCCTGACTTTCTGCAAGGTGACGATTGGTTTGAGACGAAAGTCGATGATGATTTTCTCGACTTCGACGAACCATACCGACCGCCACGATACACGATGGAGCGCGATGGGGTGCCGTTCGCAGATGTCGGTGAGTTGCACATCATCAGCGGAAAGCCGGGCAACGGCAAGACGGGACTGATGTCACAGCTGGAGGCGGCGACGCTGGGCAGGCAGTTTGGCAATACCTTGGCACGCGACGTTGGTCACATAGTGCGCGACGAGCAGGGCAACATCGTGAATGGCGAAGACCGTAGGCCACTATTCCAGCAGCGACCGACACGCATCCTACACATCGACACGGAGCAGGGCAAAGACGATACCATCGCCTTTAAGAACCGCGTTATCTCGATGTCGGGCGTGCCGAAAGATGAAGCCAAAGAGCATTTCTTCATCCTCAGACTGAGAGACACAGAGCTGGCGCAAGAGCGTTGGCGCAAGATACTGAAAGCCATCTATGTTGTGCAACCAACGGACATCTTTCTGGATGGTATGCTCGATATTGTCGAAGACTACAACGACCAGAAGGAGTGTCAACCCATCATCCGCAAGTGCATGATGCTGGCGACGTACTACGACACAAGCCTGTGGGCGGTGCTGCACGAGAACCCGATGGTTGACAAGTTGGTCGGTACGCTTGGCAGTATTACTCAGCGCAAGGTCTCGGAAATCTTCACAGTCATCAAGGTGAAGCAAGCTGACCTGAAGGAGAACGACCGACGCGCTGATCTGCCGGAGATATACTTCCGCGTGAAGCAGAACAAGGCCCGTGGACGCGATGTTGCCGACTGGCTGTTCCAATACGTCACCAATGCCGGTGGCTGGGGTCAGCCTGTGGAGATTCAGGACAACGGCGCGAAGGTCGTTGACTCCAAGGAGATGCAATTCATCAAGGAGGCCGATGAACGGCTAAAAGCCTTCAACTGGACATCAGCAGGCGCGACATACACCGAACTTGAACGCTATCTGCGTAAGAGTGTCAGCGGGAGACGTGCTGGCGACCTGATCAACATTGCTGCCGAGCACGGCATCATCTACAAGAGCGATAAGAAGAAATACCACTACAACGGACTCAAAGAACTGCCGAAGGACAACAGCCAGGATCTGCCGTTCGAGGGTCCGAAGAATGAAGAAGTACCGTATTGATTATGATAGGCGACATCACCAGACTACAGAAGTCCGTTACGATAGTGACGAAAGCCGAAAGGAACCACGTTGCCCTGAAGATTATCAAGAAGGACATCGACATGACACTCTATTTCACCGAGGCTGAGTTTGCCGACCTATCAGCCGAGGTGCATAAGTATTGGCAAGCAAACAAAGATTCATTATTAAAAGCAAAGGAATTATGAAACTTTCAGATTCACAACTTTTCATGGCGGCAAATAATATTGTCGCAAGATGGGTTGACCCACAA
>Ga0326512_10002862_pt1 | contig 12739 bp, 17 predicted proteins | sample 1_2617_0518_D_FD_203652 | JGI IMG/M metagenome (GOLD analysis project Ga0326512, IMG submission 203652) | Bovine rumen microbial communities from UC Davis, California, United States - 1_2617_0518 | ecosystem: Host-associated > Mammals > Digestive system > Stomach > Rumen | place: USA... | reverse complement strand
CGACCCCGACACCGGCCTCTCGCTCGGCATCGTCATCGCGGACGACCAGGACCACAACCGCCTGATCGCGAACGCCGACCTCTGGTTCGGCTGCGCCGTCCGCTCCGCCGCCGCCGCCGCCACGTCGGCCGCCAAGGGCATCATCAAGGTCGGCACCGCGAGCTAAGGAGGCCGGACGACATGGCCTGGACGAAACTCACGCGCGACGGACTCGTCGCCACGATCGCCGCCGAGGAGCTGGACGCCTTCGGGCAGTCCGCCGACTTCGCGGACGTCGTGGACGCGCTGCTCGCGCAGACGGCGGACGCCGTTCGCGGGTTCGTCCGGGCCGGCGGGCGGAAGGTGCCGGGCGACGCCGGACTCGTGCCGCCGTCGCTAGTGCCTTTCGCGCTCGACTTCACGGCCTACCGGCTGCTGAAGCGCTTCGACGTCCCCGCCGGCGAGGACCGCCGCAAGGCGTACGACGCGGCGCGGGACATCTTCAAGAAGGTCGCGGCGGGCGAGATGGCGGTGGAGCCGGCGGACGACGCCGGGGACGCCACGTCCGCCACGCTGCCGACCTTCGTCCCCGCCCGCCCCGAACGGAGGCTCGACTAGATGGACGCCGCCGAGATCATCCGCATCAAGGAACTGCTTCCGACCGCGCTTGGAAGCGACGAGCTGCGCGAGCAGGTCGCCGCCGACATTTTGCGGCGCAGCGTGTTCTCCGCGCGGATGGAGTCGGCGCGCTACCTGGCGCGAATCCGCGACGTCTGCGCGCAGATGCTCGACGGGCGCATCTCCCAGGCGACGGCCCGGGACATCCTCGGCGGCATCCTTGAGCGCATGGGCCTCTCGCCCCAGGACGGCGGCGGCGTTGACAATCCCGCCTCGCTCGCGCGCCTCAACCTCATCATCGACACGCAGACGCAGATGGCGGCGAGCGTCGCCCGGCTCTCCGAGCAGACGCCCGCCGTGCTGGAGATGTGGCCGGCGTGGGAGCTCGTGCGGCTCGAGGACCGCGACATGAAGCGCAGCGACTGGCCGCAGCGGTGGGACGCCGCCGCGCGCGCCGTCGGCTTCGAGGGCGTCAGCCGCGACTACGGGCGCATGGTCGCCCTGAAGGGCTCGCCCGTGTGGCAGGCGCTAGGCGAGGGCGCCGGCGGGTTCCGCGACACGCTCCTCAATCCCTACCCCCCGTTCGCATACAACAGCGGGATGGGCTGGGCGGACGTTTCGCGCGAGGAGTGCGAGTCGCTGGGGCTTGATCCCGCCGGCGCGCCCGCGCCCGCCGCGCAGTCGCTCGCGCCCGACCGCGAGGAACTGGCGCGCGCGGCCGAGAAGTGGGGATTCGACTACGACGAGATCGCGAAAGGAGTTGCCTGATGGTCACGCTCAACGTCACCGCGCGCATCCACCCGAAGCTGCAGGGCATGCTCGCCGACCTCGGGCCCGCCTGGCGTCGCGCCATCCTCGGCGTGGGCGCGACGGCGCTCCAGATCGAAGTCGCCCGGCACATCCGCCGGGAGTCGTCCGTGCACCACCGCACGGCGTCGCGCCTGGGTACCCGTCCCACGGGCCACCTGGAAAAGGGCGCGGCGCGCGTGACGAGCCACGCCACGGCGGACCGCGCGACAGTGCGCGTGCCGATCGCCGGCATCGCGCGCGCGTTCCGCGACCTCGAGATTAGGCCGGTCAACGCGAAGGCGCTCACTATTCCCGTGGCGGCGGCCGCCTACGGGCACCGCGTGCGCGAGCTCGCGCGCATGGGGTGGCAGATCTTCCGCCCGAAGGGGCACGACGTCCTGATGGGCAGCCGGAACGGAAGCGAGGCCGAACCGCTCTACGCGCTCAAGAAGCGCGTGGTGGTGCGCCAGGACCGCACGCTGCTCCCGAGCGACGAGGCCGTCTCGGCCGCCGTCAACAAGGCGTGCGCCGCCTACGTCGAACACGAACTCTCGCGGAGGACCGCATGAGCCGCCAGCTCGACATCTGCAACGCGATTGTAAAGACACTGCAGGAGACTTTCAAGGAGTCTCCTGGCGTCCGCGTAGTCGCCGAGGACCGCTGCGATCCGTCCGCCGAGGTGCAGAAGGCGCTCGGAAAGCTGGGCGTCCTCGTGCTCGTGGCGGCGAGCGGGCACCGGCGCAAGCCGGGCACGGGCGCGTCCACCGCAGGGGACCTGTCGATCGAGATCAGCGTTTTCGAGAACCCGAAGCTGAACCGCAAGCCGGGGAAGGACGGCCCCACAGTCTCGTCGGTGGCCGAGGCCGCGATGGACGCGCTGCACTGGCGCGAGGTCTGCGGGCGGCGACTCGTGTACGTTGACATGCAGCGGTCCGACGCGGACGATGGAGACTACCGGATGACGGTGAGCCTCGTCGCTCCGGTCGCGCTCGACCCGGCGAACGCGGTGAGCTGGGGCGTCGGCGACGCCACGATCCTCGGCGAGGTCACGAAGAAGACCGTCGCGCGGGGCGGCGTGAGCGCGTACGAGCCGGGGCGCGACGGCGACGCCCGCTACCTCGGCACGCGCGACAGGCACTGGACGGTCAGCCTCGAATGCACCGTCACCACGCAGAGCGAGGACGACCTGCCGGAGATCGGCGCGCCGTTCACGTTCGGCGGGCGCACCTACTACGTGAACACCGCCGAGATGTCGTGCGACGCCGAGGACACGGCGACCGTGCGCCTCACCGGCCGCACGATGAAGACAAAATGAAAGGAAAAACAAAATGGCACACGGAACAGTAGAGTTCTTCAACCCGACCTGCCCCATCACGGTGGGCGAGGACTGGGACTTCCAGACATGCGGCCCGCAGCAGACGGCCGCGAACTACGCGAACGAGCTCGGCCAGCACGGCGACGAGCTGCGCCACGCCACGCACGGCAAGCGCACGTCCTGGTCGTGGACGTTCGTCAACAACCTCGACACGGGCACGATCACCATCCCCAAGGGCGGGCTCGTCAGCGAGGGATGGCATGTGGATTCCATCCAGATCCAGTGGGGAAGGGACCAGATCAAGCCCAAGATGACCGTGAACGCCCACAGGCACGACGACGGCAACCCGCATGCGGCCGGCTCGTGCCGGACCTACACGGCCACGGTGGCGATCGACGCTGTCGCGTTCGGCGTGCCGGCGGACCTCGGCGGCGTGGCGCTCGCCTCAGGGGCCGTGGTGGACTTCCGGTCGGCCACGTACACGCTCCAGGTGTCGCACATCGACGAGCCGGGGCGCGACGGCTCGCAGCTCGCGGGCGAGAACCACGACGGCGTGGAGACGCTGAGCGTGGAGTTCACCGGCGACGCGACGGCCGACGACTACGCGATCGCAGCGGGATGGACGAACGACCAGAAGACGACCACGCCGTCGAACACGGCGGCCACCACGACGTCCCTCAACCTCATCCACCACATCTCCAACGACGCGGACATCGCCGCAGCCAGCTCCAACGCAAGCGGGACCTGATGAAGATCACCGGCCAGATGTACTTCGCGAAGGCGCTCCAGCAGCTGCGCAAGCAGGGCGTGGAGCTCGCGGACGTCACGCCCGCCGAGCTGTACGGCCTCGCCGGGGCCGCGCGCCGGTGCGCCGACCCGTTCCGGGAGGTGAACGCGGACGCGGCGGGATTCCCCGTGCGCGTGTGCGAGGGCGTGTGGTTCTGGAAGCTGACGATCGGCGCGAGCGTGTGGCTCGACGAGGTGGCGGGGATGCTGGGCGGCGGCACGTCGCCGCGCTACCGGCTCGCGATGATCCACGCGCTCGTGCATTCGCGTGAGCCGGAGGCGTTCGCGGGGCTGGACACCGAGCGGAAGGTCATGCGCGCCGTGCGCGCCACGATGCGCAGGATCCACGCCACGCCGGACGAAGTCAACCGCGCGATCGACGTGGTGCTCGGCGTCCGGGCGGACGCCCGTCCGCGCCGCGCCGACGGGTCGGCTGCGGCGGCAGACTGGGCCGCGCTCTGCGCGCGCCTCGAGTCGCAGACAGGGATCCCGGCCGCCGAATGGATGTGGAAGCGCTCCGGCGCCTACGCCATCCTCGCGTACAACGACCTGCACGAGTTCGCCCGCGCCTACGCCGGCGGTCGCTCGCAGGACCGCCTGGCGGACGAGCTGGACGACGCGATGAACGTGCTGCGCGTAGCTACGGCGGCCATCGAGAAGCGCGTCAAGGCTCTGCGAGGCGGCGTTCCCGGCGCATCCGAAGGAGGTGCGGGCAATGGCTGACCTGAAGCAGGGCGTCGAATACGAGCTGACCGCGAAGGACGCCACCAAGCCCGGCGTCGACTCGGCCAGGGCCACGGTGGAGGAAGGCGCGAAGGCCGCCGCGAAGAGCACGGAGGAGGTCGCGAAGGAGTTCAAGGGCGGCTTCTCCCCCATGGCCGCGATCACGGCCGCCCTCACCGGCAACTTCAACGCGCTCGGCCAGCAGCTGATGGGCCTCGCCAGCAGGCTGAAGGGCGTACACATGTCGATGATGCAGTTCGGCCTCTACGCCGGGCTGGTGATGGCCCTGGCGAAGGCGGCGCAGGCCGTGGTCGGATACTTCCGCGAGACGGCGCGCCAGGCGGAGCAGATCAAGCTGGGCAACGCCGCCGCGTCGCTCGACGCCGCGAAGGCTGCGTCCGCCGCGTTCGCGCACCATCTCGACGAGGCGCGGAAGAACGCCGAGGCGCTGACGAACGCTCTCAACGGCGAGCTTGACGCGCTGCAGCAGCTCACGAAGGCGCAGAACGAGTTCGCGAAGGCCCAGGAGCTGGCGCTGGCGAACTCTGACGAGGAGCGCGAGGCGATAGAGACGAGGTACAAGTCGATAGGCATGCACAACGACCGCGAGGTCTCCGCCAGGCGTCGCGAGATCGAGCGCGACGCGCTGGACGGGGAGATTGAGCGGCTCCAGGAGGAGCTCGAGAGCGCGAAGGAGGACGGCGCGATCGCTCGGCGCGAGTTCCGGAACGCCGCGCGGCAGCAGAGCCGCATGAACGAGAGGCGGAGCGGGCTGCGGACGTGGTGGATCGGGACGGACGAAGCCGAGGACGAGCTGGCGAGGCAGCAGGAATGGGGCCGAGTCGGCACGGCCGCGGCATCGGCGATGCAGGACGCCGCGAAGAGGGTGCAGGAGCTGGAGCGGAAGCTGGCGGACGCGCGCCGCCGGCGCGGGCTCCTCGACGTGAAGGAGGAGACGGCGCAGTACTCCGACGCAGCCGAGATGCAGGCCGAGCTGAACGAGGCGTGGAAGGAGGCCGACGACGCCGAGAAGAAGGAGATCGAGGAGATCAAGGAGAAGGCCATCGAGGCCACCAACGAGGTGAAGGAAGCCAAGCTCAGGGCGCAGGCGGAGGTGAAGGACACGCGGATGCGCGACCTGCGCGAGGCGTCCGAGGCGGAGGCGTCGGCGCAGCAGAGGCTCGCGGCGGCGCGGGCCGCCGTAGACCGCGCCTGGGGCTGGTACCGCGACAAGGACTCGCTCAAGGCGCAGCTGGAGGAGGAGAAGTCTGAAGCAGAAGCGCAGCGGCAGTTCGAGAAGGACTTCGAGAAGCTGAAGGACCGGCGCCCCGACTGGGAGAAGGCGAAGAACCTGTCGCTCGACCAGGAGGCCGTCAAGCGCGTGGCCCTCGCCCGGCGCGAGGAGGCCGACGCGTCGCGCGCCGCCGCCGAGACGGCGGAGAACACGAGACGCGCCGCAGAGGCCCTAGAGGCGATAGAGGCGGCGTTCGACCAAGGAGGCGAATAGTCATGGGCTGGATTTCGTACACTTCAAGCGGAGGCACGGCGGGCCTTGCGGCGTTCGCGACGGCATATCCGCAAGCCGTCGTCGTGGTGTCTGACACCGACAACGGCATAGTCGCCGCAGTCTACGAAGTAGGGATGAACGTGTGCAAGGTCTATGCGACCCAGCACGTCAAGGTGACTGAATACCGAGGGTTGACCTACGCGACAGCCGTCTCGCTGAAAAACGGAGTCGGCGTATGCTCCAAGGTGGCCTTCCGCACGACGAGCGGCAGTTCGTGGGCCGTCGTCCCCATGCTGGTAGGCGTGGAGCGGACGGCCACGATTTCGCGCTCCAACGAGGCTGGCGGCTACAAGTTGACCGTCACCGAGACGACCGTAGAGAACAGCGACGTGCGCGCATCGTGGGAATCTGGGGGTTCGGCATAATGTGGAACATCTTCGGCAGATACAGGGGCAAGAAGGTTCTTCCGTCCGCGCGGCAGATGAACCTAATCGCGTCCATCTTGAACCACGTCGCACAGGGGACGGGAATCGCGATGGAAACGCCGCAACAGCCTTCTACCGACGCGCCGTGGAAGATCGGCATCGACGTAGACTGGCTGAACGATTTTCTTGACGGGCGTAGGGTCACGGCGAACTCTATCGTAAAGACAGACGCAGACGGCAAGTTGGATGCTCTTTGCTCGTTGCTCCAAACCGCTCCGTCCACCGACAAGGTTCTGACCGTCAAGCGAGGCGGCACGAGCGTGACGTGGGAGGACATAAGCAACCACGAACACACTACCGACGACATCACGGACTGGGACGACGCGACCAGCGATTTTCTCACGGATGACGACGTGGGCACGACCGTCGCCGCATACGATCACACGCACGACGAATACGCGGAAGTCAACCATACGCACACGGCAAGCCAAATCACGGGGCTTCCCGACCTTTCGGGATGCCTTACGACAGACGACATCGGCGATACCGTACAGGCGCACAGCGCGAAACTGGACGCGCTCAATACCGCGCTGGACGCGACGGGCAAAGTGCCGCTCTCGCAACTCACGGGCAACATAGACGGGCATAGCGGAAACTGCCTCGTGACGATCAACAATTCCGGCGCACTCGGCCACGGCATGAACAATTCCTACGACGTGCTGATGGCCCTTACGGGCAAAAGCACGGTAAGCAACCACGACGTGACGTTGCCCTTCCCAGAATGGGCCGACAACGCCACGAAGCAGAACGTGCTGGTAGGCACGGACGCTTCCGGCGATCTGAAGAACGTGGTGACGTTGCTGACGACCGCCCCGTCCACCGACAAGGTTCTGACCGTCAAGAAGAACGGCACGGTTCTGTCGTGGGAGGACGGCGGAGGCTCGGCGGAGAACCCGACAAGCGTGACTACGCTCAATATGCAGTTTCCGTCTACAGCGACGGCTCTTACTAACTCTTGGACTTCGGGCGGCAACAACGGGCTGATGCTGTCTGTTCAAATTCGCACAGTGTGGGACGGCTCTAAACTTTACGGGTTCTATCGCAACGTAAAAATCGACAAGCGCGGCATGGTGTACAGCGTAGGCCAAGAGATTCGCTACGAGATCGACACGCCCGTGAAGATAACGTGGAGTTGACGGCATGGCAACGCCTCATCTGACAAGCGAACGCGACACGGCGAACCCGCGCCTCAACAGCATAGAGCGAAACGGCAACGGCCACTTGCTCATACTTCGCCGCACGGTGAAATACAACAACACCGAAATGGTCGTCACGCCCAAGGAAGAGCGTTTTGTCGCCGTGGCGGCTTGGGGAAAATCCTCGTACTACAACACCGCCGTCTCGAACTACGTCGCGCAAGATGCCGCCGTCCTCGTCAACAACCTCACGGGCAAGATAAACGACATGACGGGTGAGAACTGGACGGTCGGGCACAAGAACATCTTCGCTTACTACGCGCGTTCGGGATGCCCCGCGAGGTGCGCGTTCTACCGTTCTGGAACGGCTACCGACCAACAGCAATACCTAGAGTTCGCGGCGACGCGAAACGTCTTGAAGTTCGACCTAAAGGCTATTCCGTGGGGAGAGTTTTCGGCTCTAAGCGTCTACCTCCGTTTTCACAACCCTTCTGCGATCTTGTATATTCCTCCCGTCAACGTGGCGCAAGCGTTCGACTTCGCGCACAACGACACTTCTGACATCCTGTATTCGTTCCGCGATTCGCTTGGCAAGCCGAGCGACCTCACGGCGGGCAACTTCGGCTACTGCCGATTTTGCGGCGGCTTCGCCAACAGGGGCGCGGGCAGTAATAGCGGGACGGCGGTGGGGTTCGGGAATTACGACCCGTGGGACTTGTCCAGCAAGGTAAGCGGCAACACCTTGCGCCTCGCCAGCGTAATCAAATACTGCTACACGCCCGCCTCCGCTGGCGCGTCCGTGACCGAATGGTACGCCGACCACCAGATAACGGACGCGAACGTCCTAAACGACCTACGGCAGTCGAGCGCAAGGGGAAAGCCCGTTTATCTTGCGATAGGGCCGAGGATTGCGAACGGCATATCGTCTAGTCAAGCGTATGGCGTAGGGGTAGGAAACGCCTTTTGCGTATTCGCGACACGGGTGGAACTCGTCTTGAAGGTCACGAACAACACGAACACGTACAACTAGGAGTAGGACATGGTAAGCGACACAGGAACGCAACAGTTCGACGTGATAAAGAACAAGGACTGGTTTCAAACGGCGGACAGCGGAGACGTAACCACGTATTCGACCAACACGCTAGAGCCGCACGTGGCCGCGAGTTGACTTCTCGGCTGAAAGGTAGAAAACAAATAAAAGGAATAGACATGAAACACCCATTCAAGCCCCTTGCAACCGCACTTGCGGCCACGCTGCAGATCGCCGCGCTCGCAGCCGTCCCGCTCGCGTGGGACGTGCGCCCCGGCCAGCCCGCGCCGGTCATGTTCGACCGCTACCACGGCGAGACGCTCGGCTTCTCCGCCACATTCCGCGGATTCGGCGAGCTGCCGTTCGCGGCCGGCGCCGACGTCCGCCTCTGGTACCAGACCAACGGCATGGGCTCCGCCTGGTGGAGCGCGCCGGCCACGATCCAGTCCAACGTCCTCTCCGCCGTCTGGTCGCCCGAGCTCGACCCCGGCGCGGACCGCGTCTCGCTCTTCTTCGGCGCGCCCTCGAACGCCTACGCCTCGGCGGTCCTGCGCCTCCGCCACTCCCCCGGCTTCGCGCCCGGCGCCATGCCCGACCCCGAGTCCTTCCGCGAGTCCGACCCCGTCTTCTCCGCCTGGCTCGCCACCTACACGCCCCCCGACACCTCCCTCGAACCCGCCACCAACTACACCGACCGCGCGCTCGGAGAGTTCGCCCGCACGAACCTGGTGCTGAAGGCGGGGCCGTACCTATCCGCGACCGGCGGCGTCGTGAGCACGCGCGGAGGAATCAGGGTCCATTACAGCGGCCCGACGCTCGGCGCGTGGCCGCAGGAATCGTGGATATACCCGCACAGCATCGGCATGAACGGCGGCTTCCAGGGCAACGGAATTGAGTTCGTGGACAGGGACGTGTACGTGTCGCACTTCTTCACGCGTGTTCTGATGCACTTTCCGTTCGACGATTCGTGGGAGGACGGGGCCGACGTGGGCGACCTCGCCCTGCGCAGCGACATCCCCGACGTGAGCGGCTTCGCCACGGCGGAGTACGCCGATTCCGCCGCGTCCGCCGCCGTGGAGCCGGTGTCGAACCTCGTGGAGACGGTCCGCGCGGAGTCCGCGCTCGTCTACCGGCTCTACCAGGGCTCGAACGTGGTGGCGGAGGTCACGAACTACAACTCGTCCGTCCACGCGCCGGAGCTGCGGCTCATGCAGCTCAACGAGTCGAACGAGTATATCACCGTGTGGGCCGAGACGAACGGCCTCGCGCGGACGCTGGCATCTGCCAGGCAGTACACGGACGGCGCGACCGGCGCGGTCGCGCAGGCCGTCGCGCCGAGGGCGTGGAGCAAGGTCACGGCGGGAATGGGCGTGGAGGCACCGTCGAACACCACGTGGCTCTCGACAGCGCGCACGGTCATCGCGGGCGGCCTCGAACACGAGAAGCACGTCACGAGCTGCGGCGCGATCTGGCTCCTGGAGTCCAACGGCATGACGGCGGACTTCCATCCGCAGACGAACAATACCGCGTTCATCGACCTCTCGAACGCCGACGGGACGCCCGTCTTCCGCGTGGAGAAGACGGACGCCTTCCTCGTCGGCGTGCACGTGGACAACGTGTCCGTGGACGGCGATGCGCTCGTCTGCGGCGTGAACGTGGTCGCCTCGGAGCATCCGCTCGTCCGCGTGAAGGAGGAGTTCGCCGACGCGAGCTGGGCAAAGGAGGAGGACGGCATCCCGGCGTCGCTGGCCACGGTGACGTGGAGCGGCTCGGCGGGCAACTGGACGTGCCGCATCCAGAACAACACCGGCGGCAAAGGGCTCTTCGCGCAGATGGAGTATCTCCAGGAGGGCGGCACCAAGATCGTCAACACCGCGCCCATAGACGTGCCGCAGGGCATACTCTGCACGGACGGCATACACAAGTGCAGGCCCGTCTACAGCAACGGCAACATCACGTGGGAGGTCGTGCCGTGATAGAGGCCCTGCTGGCAGGCTTCCAGGCGTCCGTCCTGTACATGTGCGTCGTGGCGATCATGTCGATCTGCGGCGTCGTTATCGTCGTCAACGTGCGCCGCCAGATGCGGGTGGTCCGCCGCAAGCTGAAAGGCTCCGCCGCCGTGGCGATGGCCGTCCTCGCGGTGTCGTGCACGCTCCTCGCCCGCAAGGGCCGCGTGGCGGTCGCGGACCCGTACGTCCAGGACGCGGGCTCGTTCCTCACGAACGACGTGGCGCACGTCTCCATCAGGAAGCGCGTCCAGATGCTTCCCGACGACACGGAGATACTTGTCTATGCCAGGCAGGTCGATCTCACGAACGCGACGGACTGGGTGCGCCTGGAGCCGCACCTGACGCTCGCGCAGCACCTTCTCGTCGAAGGCGTCTACTCGTGGGAGTACGCCCTTCCGAACGCCACCAACCACGACGTGATGGTGGCCGCCAACTTCACCCCGGCGCCCACGGTCCACACCAACGGCGTCTGGCAGATGAAAGGCTTCATCATCCCCGGAACCGGCAAGTCCGCGTTCCCCAACACCCGCATACGAAAGGAAACCCCATGAAGAAACTGATCGTACTCTCCGTTGTCATGTGCTGCGCCGTCCTCGTCGCAGACGATCCCGTCGTCGCTGTTACGCTCCGCGAGGACGGCACGACGAACACGTGGACGCAATCGGAACTTCAGGCCGCGCTCGGCCTCATCAACCGCATGTACAAGCGCGAGATCGGCACCGACGCGGGACGTCGGCGCTGGCACGGCGACCGCATCGGCCAGTACGTGCTGCCGACCGGCGAGACCAACGCCGTCGGGCGCGAGGTTTTCGTGCGCGTGGACCTGTATGCCGACGGATTCGTCATGACGAACCGAGCCGTCCGCGCGAGGAACTCGATCATCCGCGATCCAGAGGCCGCCGCGAAGGCCGCCGCCGAGGCGAAGCGCCAGGCAGAGGAGGCCCGCCGCGCGTGGGAACAGGCCAACCTGCCGCCCGACCTCGCCGCCCTGCGCGCCTTGCAGCGTCTCGCGGGCGAGACGAACGAAGTCACGGTCATCGTCAGCCCGTAACCATTTCCCGCCAGGACCTCCACGTCGACATTAGCCTAGACTCCTCAGAAACACGTGACAGGCACAGCGGGACTCTCATCTTCCGGCAATTCCGCCGGTTGTAAACAAGGAGTAAACATGAAGAAGACAATGATAGTTGCCGCGCTTGTCGCGGCGTTCGTTGGTTGCACGAGTTCGACCAACATCAAGTGGGGCGGCAAGAAGGCCGTCCGCAATGCCGACGGTGCCGTTCTCGCGGCTGCCGACGGTTCTCCGTACTACGAGACCGAGCCGAACGTCTACGAGGACTTCAACTGGCTCACGAAGCGCGAGGAGCGCGACGTGAAGGTTGACGTGCAGGCTAACGGTGCCTATACGGCCTCGCTCGGCAGCCGCGTGAATGACGTGTCTACAAACGGCATCGCCATGGTCACGGGCGGCATCAACGCCCTGACGAAGCTCGTCTCCACCTGCGCGGCGGCGTACGTCACGATCGCGGGCGGTGGTGCTCAGGCCGACACGGCCACGGCCATCGCCTCGAAGATGGTCAAGTACTTCACTGACAGGGGCGGGAACGCCGAGAAGGCCACAGTCACGACCGACACCACGGCAGGTACGGTGAAGATATCCGACGGCACGGCCTGCACCTCCTGCACGGCCGACGGCACCTGCAGCGACTGCACGCCATGACCATGCTGCGGATCGTCAAGAGGCTTGTGCTGGGCCTTCTGGCCTTCACGGTCGGGGCGGTCGTGATCGCGGCTCTGCTCTGCCGGGATAACGGGGAGGCGTCCTATGAGGTCGGCTGAACCGTTCCCGATGGAACGCGCCCCCGCGTCCGCCCCCGACCGCTGGCGTCTCACACGGCCCGTGCGCTTCGTCTGGCGGCGTCCGCCCGCGTGGGTGCTACGATCCCTCCCCGCCCGCGCCTCGCTCTCCTGGGGCCGTCTACGGGTCTCTGGTGGCACGGTGACGCTACGCCTACGCCGTGACTGGTGCTTCGATGTGTCGGCTGTGCCGTCCTTCCGACGCGCCATGCCGGCGGCGGCGGTCCATGATTGGATATACGGCCATGCCGAGCTCCTTGCCGCGTTGGCGGGCGTCAGCGTCCGGCGCATCCTCCATGTCGCGGACCGGTGGTTCCTGGCGCAGATGTCCGCCAGTGGCTTCCTCCTCGCCCGTACCTACTTCATCGGCGTGAGGATCTTCGGCTATTGGTTCTGGCGACTCTTCTCCCGCCACGATTGACCGCCACTCTGATACAACCATTCGGGCCGCCTGCAACCTTCCTGCAATCGGCCCGTTCTTTCTCCTCCAGTTGTATCAAACTCT
>Ga0326512_10002860_pt1 | contig 12742 bp, 29 predicted proteins | sample 1_2617_0518_D_FD_203652 | JGI IMG/M metagenome (GOLD analysis project Ga0326512, IMG submission 203652) | Bovine rumen microbial communities from UC Davis, California, United States - 1_2617_0518 | ecosystem: Host-associated > Mammals > Digestive system > Stomach > Rumen | place: USA... | reverse complement strand
GCCGTTCATCTTGATCGGAGTTATGATCGGATGGATTGCGAAAAAACGTAGGTGACACGATACGTCACAGACTGGAGCACACAAGTGCTCTAGCCTTTCGCAGTGATATTTGTTGCTATAATGGTAGTATTGAGACTTTCACAGAAAGGAGGAACTCGTATGAACAAAAACGACATTAAGCAGGAGCGGCAGCGTTTGCTCAATGAGCTGGCATTGTGCGATCCACAGAGCGATCGGTACAAAACGATTGAGGATCGATTGAACGAGCTTAGAGACCAGAAGACAAAGATCGACTGGAATGGCATAGCTCAATCAACGATCAAAGCATTTGGACCACTGGCTTTGGGCGCACTTATAATCAGCTTTGAGAAAAAGGGCGGAGCGTTCGTTTCGCAGGCGTCAAAGTTCATCAGGTTCTAATCCTGATGAGCCAATACAACCAGCTGGAGCACACAGGTGCTCTGGCTTTTCAGACAAGGAGGATAGAATTATGGAAGCTAAATTCGAAGTAAACGAAGAAATTAAGGAAAAGTTCAAGGCAAAAAAGACCGAAGCAGCCAATAAAGTTAAGGATAAGGGTAATGCAGTTCTTAACTGGATGGTGGATAACCCGGTGAAGGCAGGTATAGTAGTAACATTTGGCACTAAACTGCTTTCTTCTATATTTAGAAACTATAAAGATCGTAAGAACGCATACGATCGTAGCACCAGGGAGTATGATCCATCACTTGGTCTATACTATGATTTGCGTAGGCCGTTGACCAACAAGGAGAAACTCGAGTTGTCACGCCGGCATAATAATGGCGAAGCGATTGGTGATATTTTGGACGACTTCAAGGTTATATGACTTTCGCGTAAAAATTCCGTGCTATAGTGACGGGAAGTATACAGAAAGGAGTATAACTATGAAGAAGACGAAGAAAAATCACAAGATTGCGAAGAAGTTTTTTAAGAAGCAGGTGAACAAGCTTACCGTCGGCGAAACGTGTAAATTTGCAGGTATAATAACTGTGGCATCGATTGCATTGGCAATCATACCATTGGGTATTATCTGGGTTTGCGAGAAGATCGGCGACACATTTGCTCACTGTAAACATAAGACGGTGGCAGAGTGATATTTGGTAACTATTCAAGGTTTGTTGTTATACTTCCGTTCGAGGCGGGGCACCAAAAGGTGCTCTAGCCTTTCCGCGTGATATTTGCATGCTATAGTGAGAAGTATGACAGAAAGGAGGTTTAAATGAGTAAAAAAGGAATACTGTCAATTGTGATCGTACTGATCGGAGGTGCAATTTCTGCATTGGGATCAGAAATGATCGGCGAGTATGTATTCGGAGACATTAAAGAAAAAGCATCTGGATTACTTCCAGGAGGAAAAGAAAAGGAGGACGAGGAATGATAGGTTATATTCTGATTATTTGTGGGGTTTTATATCTCGCGTTCAGAGAAAAGAAGGATTGATCTATCCGGAGAGCTTCGTGCTCTCCTTTTTCGCGTCAAAATTTCTTTCTATAATAGGATACTTAAAACAACTCATCTGCAAAGGAGGTATAACTATGGCAGAGGAAACTAAAATCGACGACGTTGAGGCCGTTGACGAGGACAAAGAGACAAAAGTAGTAGTAGTTGAAGCAAAGGAGGGTATTGGTATGAAAGTGAAGAAGCACTGGAAGAAGATCGCTATTGCAGGAGCAGCAGTAGCTGCAATCGCGGCAGTTAAGATCTTTGGATCAAAGCGAGACACTGAGACCGATGACGCCGAGTTCGATGAGGACTTTGACTCGGACATCGTCGACGATCCGGTCGTGGATACTGATGTTGAGTGATATTTCACAGATGACTCAGGATCCTGGGGGAGTAGCATTGGCTGCTCTCTCTTTTTAATCAAATTAAGGAGGATAAGCTTATGAAAGCTAGTGTATCATTTGTAGCCGGTTTGGCAGTAGGAGCAGTTAGTGGTATGATTGCAGGGGCAGCATACATGAAGACCAAGATTGAGGAGACAATCGAAGAAAGGGTAGACGATGAAGTTAAGAAGTTCGTAGACGACTACTTCAAAAATGATGATGAAGACGAGTCATATGAGCTTGATTCGGAAGACATGATTGAAAACGAAGCAGACGATCCGACTACAGCATACAATTCACTTCACGCATTCAGCGAGCGGAATACCCACAAACCAGATCCAACAAAGATTTTCAGGGATCCCCTTGCTGAGCATCCGGAAGAGCCGGAAGAAGAGAAAGATATTTTTGAAGAAAGCCCGGTTAAGCGGCAGGCGAAGGAGGATGAAAGTATGAAAGATCCCAGATTGATCTCGGAAGATAAGTTTGACGAGGACGACGATTATGAGAAAGAAACTCTTTATTATTATAACGAAGACGATGTCCTCACGGATGAAAACGAAAACGAGGTCGATAACGAGTTATATTTGATCGGCGATGCCATGGATAAGTACGATTTCCGGAATAGCGAGGAGCGTATAATCCATGTTCGCAACTACGAGCTTCAAACCGATTACGAAGTGGTCAAAGTATTCGCACCATTTCGTAGCTAATTCGCGGGAAAATTCATTTCTATAATGGAAGGATTGTAGTAGCGTATTGGTAGCGCAACCAGCCTTGAAAGCTGGCATGACCGGTTCGAATCCGGCGAACGATCCCTCTAATTTTTTCTATTATATTTAAGGAGGTTAAGCTTATGAACAAAGCAGCATTGACTCGCAGTTGTCACGAAGTGATGAAAAAAGCGAGTAAGCATGCACCTGCATTGTTGGTAGGTGTTGGAGTTGTGTCAGTTGTAAGTACGGCGATTCTTGCAATCAAAGCAACTCCGAAAGCTGTCGAAGTTCTTGACAAGGGAAAGAGAGATCTTGACCTGGTCGAGGATTTGGATCCGGAAGATTATACGGATGAGGAAAAGAAACAGGAGATCTGGGAGATCCGTAAGCGTATGTGCAAGCAGTTCGCTAAGATCTATTGGAAGACGGCAGCGAATGCGGCAGTTGGTGTGACTGCTATTATATTTGCATATAAGACACAGCAGAAGCGTACGCTGGCTATCTCGGCAGCATATGCTTTGGCATCACAAGAGCTTATTGACTGGAAGGAAACGGCCAGGGAACTTAAGATCCTGAAAAAAGGCGACGAACAGAAAATCAGAGACAACCTTGTGAAAAAGAAGGTTGAGCGAGCTGAACAAACTCGTAAGCCAGGACAGAACGTGATATTTACAGGCAATGGCGAGGACTATTTCTTAGACGAATGGTCTGGCCAGGTATTTAAGTCATCGGTAGTTGAGGTTGAGAAAGCAGTAAATGAATGGAATGCTAAGATGCTCAACGAAGATGAGGTTACACTCAACGATCTGTATTATCTACTTGGAATTCCTGAGGTACCTGCCGGAGATCTTGGGTTTGAATCTGGTCATGGCACGGTTGATGTGATATTTGGATCATCATTTGTGAACGATAAGGCATACATCACAATGGGATTTAACAGGCAACCGATGCCGTTATAGGAGGTGACAAATCATGGCGAACATGAATAAAAAGAGAGCTAAGAAACTCAACGAGGAGTATGTTGAGCCGCAGATCATCACGATGAATGATATTTGCGGTATCAAGCTCGTTAAGAACCTCGAAGATACTAATTTCTTAACTTTCAATATGCAGGCAGCGGATGGTGAAATGTATGCCATCGCAATACCTAATGTATTAATTCATAATTTAAAGGAGGTGTCCGAAGATGGCGAAAGTGGAGCTGGACGTACCGGAGTTCAAACGACCGCCGAGATCGAAGCCGGTGGATCCGAACAACAAGAAAGTCAAGCAGGTAGTGAAGGGGAAAACGAGGGAGCAGAGGTTGAGTAAAAAACTTCGTGACTCGTTCATCCCCGACGATATTCAAGATGTTAAAAGTTACTTGATATTTGACACCATTATCCCGCATGTTAAAGAGACGGTACTGGATCTTATTAATATGGCGTTTTATGGAGAGTCTTATGGAGGAAGACGAAACTCAAGGAGAGGATATTACTCCACAAACGAACGCACATCGTATGCCTCTTATTATAAATCTGATAGGGATAGAGAGAAGCGGGATCGATCCAGAAAGTCTAATGATATTCCGGAAATCATTGTCGAATCCAGAGCCGATGGAATGGACGTGATTGAGGAAATGAATAACCTCATCGATGAATATGATAGTGTATCGGTTGGCGATCTTAATCAGATTGTTGGTGTTACAGGAAACTATCAAGATGAGAAGTTCGGTTGGTATGATATTTCATCTGCTAAGGTTAAACGTGTTGGTCCGGATGAGTACCTTATCGACTTACCAAGGCCTAAGCCGTTAGATTAATGAAAGGAGTGATATTTTATGAAGATGGCAAGATTGAAACTGAAATTGAAAAAGCACAGCCCAGAAATTCTTATGGTTGCTGGAGTGGCAGCAATTGTTGGCGGTGTCATTACAGCTTGCAGATCAACTCTTAAAGTTGAAGATGCTATTGACGATCATAAGGAGAAACTCGATGAAATCAAGTCTATTCCGGAAGAGGTTAATCCGATTGACAATGTCGAGTATCCGGAAGAGGTTCAGAAGGCAGATGTAGCAAAGTTATATTTGCACACAGGCCTCGAATTTGTGAAGTTGTATTCCGTTCCGCTAGGATTGACGGTCGGAGGAATTGTAATGCTTGTAACCGCAACGAACAAGTATAAGAAAAGATATTTGGGCGCAGTTGCAGCTTATAATGGCGTGGCCGAGGCGTTTAAGAAGTATCGCCAGGCTGTGATCGATAAAGAGGGCATTGACAAAGATCACGAGTATCTTTATGGTAAAGGTACGAAAAAGACGATCGAGATGAAGACAGTCAACGATAAAGGAGACGAGGTGTATTCTAAAGGTCAGGCAGTGATATTTGACCAGGATGGGGCACCGATTGAATTGAGTGGATATGCTCAATTCTTTGCCAGAGGTGTAAGTACGCAGTGGGACCTGAATGAATATTACAATCGAACGTTTATTAATGGCAAGCAGAAATATTGGACAGCCATATTGAGAGATCGTGGTCGTGATGGTGGTGCTGTATTTTTAAATGAAGTACTTGACGATCTTGGCTTCAAAATGACCGTCGATGGTTCTGTAGTTGGATGGATCATAAATCCAGCAGATGGCGTTGAAGCCGTGGATGAGATCGAGTTTGATGTTCATGAGGTATGGTTGCCGGAGGTTGGCCCGGACGGACATACAGTCCATGAACCCGCATATTACATCGACTTCCCTAATTTGTCAGGTATTATATTTGACAAGTTATGAAGCGCTCCTTTCTTTACAGATGAGAGGGAGGTCTACGATTTGTATGACTTCCCTCCATCGACTTTGGATCCGTTAAGGAGGATGATTATATGGGGACTTTAAAAACTAGCCTTCCTAGGCATACCCAAAAGATATTTGTCCTCGATAGAAATACCGGGCGATGTAACTGTTTTAGAGGTAACAGAGCCCGGGATATTTGTTTGAAATTCTTCGAGGACCGTTTTGTTGAGCAACAAAAAACACGAGGAGACTGGACATGGGTGATCTTAGAGCGTGTTCCAGGATATTTTAAAGGAGGAAAAATAAATGAAAGATTACAAAGAGACTTTGATGCTGGTGAAGTTCACTGATGGTACTGCAAAGAAATGGCTTGAGGACCGGTATAAGATGGAGATCGATCGTGAATCCGGAATCGTTAGGGTATATAACCAGGTAACCGGAAACCTCGATTTCGAAGGTTACATGGCGCATATTATGTATATTCAGTATCACATCACCAAGCGTACGCCGAACCGCAGCCATAACAATAAGCAGGAGAAGTATGAACCGGATACAGGAGCTGTAGTAACAGTTGGCAACGAGGTTGATCTTGACGAGATCCAGGCGGAATTCGCCAACGAAGAAGATGAATGATTTAATAGCCATCTTCTGGTTCGGAATATTGTTTCTTTTATGTATGATATTTGCATTAACAATATCAATTGTACATGATTTAAGGAGGTATGTATATTATGGCGATGACAAAGAAAAGAAGAGCACAGAATGGATCTGGTAGAGTAAATAAACCGCTTGCAAACATCTCTGAGGATTATATTCGGCCGGACTACATGGATTGGGATGACTATCAGTCAAATGATCCTTATAGAGACCTGGGTAATGCTATTATTGCCCAGGCTTATAAGGATTATATTAACGTAGAATTCGCATCCTATTCTTTTTTGGTAACCAGGGATCACAAAGTAATAGATTCTAGGCATAATCTTAATAATCTGTCGATCAATAAAGATGAAATTCTTAGATTCTTTGATTCGGAATTATATTCTCTGATTACCGATGTAGATCCCGGAGCAATGGTCAAGTTACTGAAAGAAGAAATTGGTGTTATCAACAAAGCATTGGACGATGGCATGATTTGGGACAAGTTCGTGATTAATAACTACGGATCTCGATATAGTATCGATAAGCATGACTATCTTCGAATCTATAGAAACCGAAGAGAAAAGGCTGCGATACTTTCTAAGATTCGTAAGTACGAAAGCAACTTTAGGCCGGATCCTAAGGAAACGCGAGCATACTATATCAAAAAGAAGAAACTTCCAAAAAACCCAATGCACACACATGATATTTACATCTTGTTGGGCGATAAGTTAAACTTTTATGCTTGGGACTCTAATATGAACGACTACTACAAGGTTTTTGATGGTAGTAAGATCCTTAAGCGTAAGTCTTATTACAAGAAGTCCAAATATTATGACGGGGTTAAAAACGAGAAAGGAGTGTGATATTTTTGGAGCGGCATAACGATTCATATGGTACTTGTCCGCGCTGTGAGCATATCGGATGGCACAAATACAAGGGCAAGGCCATTATATTTGGAGACGATGGGAAATACAAAGTTTCCTTATTTAAATGCCCAAAATGCGGAAAGAAATTCGGTTTCGATTTGGGTGGGGAGATAAAAGTACCAAATAAACTTATAGAGAGGATAGTGAATGGTGAAAAAGAAGATGAGACATATGAGATCAACGGAGAAGAGATTTGTCAGATCCAGGACAGGCTTGAGAGAATGGTCAACGCAATGGATAATGGTTATAGCCATGTTGATATTATGGGTATTGTGCTGCATAACATTGCTGGGATTGCCAATATTCTCGACCAGGTCACAGGCCACGAAGATTAAGAAAGTATATGTCGGAAATCTTCTTTGTACAACGTATCATGTATCAGATAACACGCCACGTGGCTCTAGAGATACTGCCACAGGTAACAGGGCGACCGAATACCACACTATAGCCGTTGATGCGCACAATCCTTTATTCCCGATGGGAACTGAATTATATATTGAAGGATTTGGCTATGGTGTGGTGGAAGATACAGGAGGGTTTAGTAAACATGGAGTGGACCTTGACTTATTCACCGCCGAAGGCGACGGATACAAAAAACGATGTAAAGTTTGGATCTATCGACCAGAAACTCTACGAGAAAAGAAAGAAAGGCTTGCAAAAATACGTAAACGAAGACAACGAGGCACTTATAGAATTATATTGTCAACAGAAGTTGCGCCCGGAGCATGCATCGTTGACCCTGGATACATCAAACGAGGATCAACCGTCGTTTACCCAGGAGGAATTGTTGAGGCGGATAGAACTGACAAAACATTGGGATCAACCATTATCGTTGGATGCAACCGTCCTATATTTCAACCGAAGATGGAAGCAAGTGAGTTTTTTGATACGGAAAAATTTAGAGTCCATCTCGACGTATATGAGAACGCCAAGGGATAAGGAGGTGTAATATGTGCAATTAGTAGAACTCGATACTGGCGAAAAGTTCAAATTCAAAAATGATATTTGGACTAAGCTTAGTTGCGTGGCTAAGTACAATAACGACTATGGACGTGAGCGCAGGATATTTGATTGCATGAATTCAGAAGGTCGCCATAGACCATTCGAGGGAACTACAGAAATTGAACCATGCCAAAGGAGGATTGAATTATGACAAAAGATCGCAAAGCTTATAACCCGAGAAAGGTATTTAACCGCAAGTTTATCCGTCACATGATCAAATCCCAGACTGGAAGCAGCAAGGCTGTTCACGATCACTATGAAAAGCTGAAAGGGCGGTGATATTTGTGAGTGATGTAGCTTCGGGAGTATCAAACCGGGTTGCTGAGGAGATTCTGAAAGAGTTAGAAATTCGGAATCTCCTTTCTGTTATTAATATGCAAGAGAACTGCGTTTTTGATCTCGAGAATGAGGATGATGTAAACAGAATCAAAGTTCTTGATTATATTTATAACAGAGAGATCAGCAAATTAAAACTTAATGTTGTATTGTTTCCGCCTAATAAAGATAACACACCGCCAGATCCATTATCATATAATTTCCATAGTGTTAGGTGATATTTATAGGTGGATCACACGAAGGAGGTATATTTCAAATGAAGACTGTAACTGATAGTCAGATCACAATTTGTGGCCATGGCTGTAACAACCCGTCAACTAAGAATCTCAATGTATATTCTACAACCAGGTATAATCAGCGTGCTAAGAATGGCGTACACAAGGGCATTGTCGAGGTTCGTAGGCATGTACACATGACGGATGCAAGCCGGAAAAAGTTTGTAGAAACCTACAAAACCATTTTGGGACGCAACCGATACTCCCAGGAAAAGAGGCAATATGTATATACCAAGTGTAGTGATGGAAAATATTACAGCGATTGTAGTTCTTCAGGAATGGCAACGATGGCAAAGATCGGACTGGACACCGGAGGACTTCTTAACACAGCTGGAATCCATTCGTCAGGAAAGTTTACAACAGTCCCTGTCACGATCAAGGATGGACACATCACCGATCCTTGGAAACTGGAAATCGGAGACTGCATATTATTTGCCGGGTCAGATCCAGGCAGACCTAAACAGATCGGACACGTAGAGTATGTATATTCTATGCCTGGCACAAAGAATTCTATTAAAAAGAAGTGCGTTGTTTATAAGGCAAAGGATCAGACTGCTACTCACCTGGCTGTTAAGTTCGATGGCGATGTTGTTAGGGTTCTTGAGGATTGTAAGGACGGCTGGAGTCTTTGCACTGATGGCGTGGTTCTTGGTTATATTAAGAATGTCGCTATTAATAAAGTAGGCCTTTCTGGATATTTAAAAGGCACTGTTACTAAGGATACCTACATTAGAGAAAAGAATTCCAAAACATCACAAATCAAAGTTGCGGTTCTGGAAGGCACCAACATTCAAATTGTAACGATGCGTAAATATTGGACATATGTTATTGCTAATGTCGATGGCGTATCGCTCAAGGGTTGGGTACCTACTAAGTACGTATCTTATAAATGATGATTTAAGAGACGGGCGATAGGCTTTCGTGGTCTCTATTTAATCATACCTTATACCAAGAGTGAAGAACACATGTGTAACGTCCATCAAAACTCGCACTTTTCTTTATTTAATATTTCACGTTCTTTGCTCTTGGTATTATATTTGGAGGTGAGACAAACATGTATATAGTATTTTGTGTTGCTCTGGAGTACATAACTGGAGAGCGACTGTTTTTAACATTTGGAGGACGTACTAGCGTTAGTGATATTTTGACAGTTATTATCGAGGAAAGCCACGAGCAGATGTGTAAGATTCTCGGAATGTCCTTCCTGTCAAATCCGACCAAAAAGGGTCTTCAGAAGCAGATCAGCGACTGGAAGAAGCATTTTGACGCGTAGAATTTACTTCCTATAATAGGGTAATATTAATTCTATATTTTTAGGAGGTATGACTATGGCAAAACAGGAAAGAAAACTTGAAGTATTGGTCGAAAGGAACGATCACAACCAACGTATTTTGGATAATTTGACGTTGGAGGATTGTGATATTCTGTACCGGTATGGAGGTGCTGAATTGGTTTGCAACGATGGTCATTTGCAGACGATTTATGATTAATGGACCTGGAAAAGCTGGGGGCAATCGGGAACGGTTGCTCTGGCTTTTCTTTCTTCAGAAAGGAGCATGCTATGACAATGAATGCCTATGTTGTTTATAAGTATAAGAATTCCATACACATTAAGTATGGCCGAATAAGATGGGGTACATTTTATTCGGTTGACGGCGAGACCTGGATGACCCATATTCCAGATAAGTTGCTTGTTAAACAATTCAACAAAGTAGTTGTTGAGTCTCCGGATCAGATACCAAGAGCAATTGAGTTGCTTTGGGGAAACGAGTGTAAGCCTTGTAAGGACGAGGATAAACTCGACAAACTGGAGGCAGCGGTATATACGAATGCTGCTAACAATGTTGATATTTTGAAATCAATAGCAAGGATAGAAAAGCGACTCGATGCTTTAGAAGGAAAGAGAAGCAAATCTACGTATGGTGATAAGGAATACACCGAATTTGTTCCGCCACAGCCCCATATTGAAGTATCAAGTGACATTCTCTCCGATAAAGGTAAAGAGACCCTCGGTATAACAGATGACAAAGAAACATACAAACGATCTGGTACGGATGGGTTCAAGACTTGTCCGTATTGTGGTGGTAACTGGAATATGACACATGACCGCATGATGAGGTTTTATGATGGCCCAATTAAGATCCGTTGTGGTAAGTGTAAGAAGATATTTACTGTGGCTAGTTTCGATAAACAGAAGAGTGAATACGTGTATATTAAAGAGGAGGTGTAAAAATGGATATAGTATATGTAGTAAAGTCAAGTCCGGTAGACGATGTCTATGAATCAATTGAAAGGGTGTTTTCAAATCTGTCAGATGCTGATGAGTACGTAGCATATCTCAAAAGAACTGATGATTCTTTTGGCCAGTATGAATATTACGTAGATGAATATAAGGTGTTTGACCACTTCGATGAAATGGAGGAGCGATAATTATGCCAGAAATCGAATATGTAAAATGTAAATTTGTAGCTAAGCTGGATGATCAGACATATCATGATATAAAAGTCATGGTTCCAAAGTGTACGCCTTATGAATATGTTTGAATCATGGCTATAAGAGAATGTAATAAATTTAAATCCCCTTTACAACAGTTAAGTTTTGTAGAAGAGGTTACTACAACATATTGAATTAAATAAGGAGGTAGAAGTATGAAGAAAAAAGCAGTGATATTTTCAATTCTAATGCTCCTGGCATTCACATTAACGGCGTGCTCACGTACTGTGGAATTCCATTGGCCTATAGAGTTTCATGAGGTTAACGGATATTATGAGAATGGTGAGCTTGTAAGGACGCCTGAGCCACCGCAGTGTACGTGTGGATGTCGTTAATCGCGTGATATTTGCCTCCTATAATGAAAGGAGGTGAATCCTATGGATGAATGGTTTAAAAAGCTTGAGGAAACGGCTTTTGCTATTTGGCAGTCAGATCGAATCAAACTGGGAGGCTCATTTATAGAGCTTCCCGATAGAGATTGGATTAATATGAATTGGGATAGCAAAAAGTTTTACGTTGACCAAGCGATGAACAAATTATATTTGGATTCACTTGGAAGATTGGATTGAGAGCCTAGTGCTCTCTTTCTTCGCGTGATATTCACCTTCTATAGTGAAAGGAGGTGAATCCTATGGATAATTGGGAAAACAAATACTTACCCAATCGAGGAATCCATTATTCAAGAATAATAGCAAGTTGGAATAACGCAATCGGATCAACGATTTATGGCGATAATTTTAAGAATTGGCTTAAAATTGAAGCTAAGTTGGACGATGAGCAAATCAACGAGATTGTTAATCTTGCGAATGATGGTAAACTCGAATGGGAGGAAAATGCGAGACGATTCATGGGGTTAAAAGATTGAGAGCCTAGTGCTCTCTTTCTTCGCGTGATATTTACCTCCTATAGTGAAAGGAGGTATCGTTATGCGATACTCAGATTATTATAAAGGAGGTACGACTATGAGAAGCAATTGGGTTGATGTAAGTTATCAGCATGTGGAATTGGACAGCTATGTGGAATTTGTAAAATGGCTTAAAGACAAGGGTCACAACTCTTATACAAGAGCATATTATGAGGGAACTCAGACATGCGGTCTTGTAGAGGTTGGGGTGGCTCCTGGTCATAGTGATGAAAGAAAACAAATTCTTGTAAAAGCAGCAGAAACATTTGATATGCTTGGTTAACACATTGGGGAGCTTAGTTGCTCTCCTTTTGTCGCGTGATATTCTCCTTCTATAATGAAAGGAGGTATAGCCTATGAAAGAAAAATGGAGTAGGTTCAAAAGTCTTAAGCATTATATTAAATGCAAAAGAGCGGCTAAGAAAGCACAAGAACAAGCATTTATTTTGAGTTGTTGTGGTGATTGCTGCGGGGCATTAATATCCCAGAGAATGTCTAATGACTATGAACGAATAGCCAATGAATGGAAACAAATGGTTATACATGGTAAGTAAGGGCCTAGTGCTCTTACTTTTGTCGCGTTATATTTTCTTTCTATAATGAGAAATTGGTCAGATATGGCAAAACAAGAAGGCATATTGTTAATGGGCCTTAGGGGCAAGTAGTGCACCCCCAAAATGTAAGGGCACCGAAGTCGGCTTCGGCTGATGGCACTGAATACTTGATATTCTAAAGTGGTGGTCCCGCCAGTTTCTCTATTTCTTCGCGCCAAAATCCATTCCCATAATGATACAGTTAATTCTATATTTAAGAATGGAGGTATTATAATGATGAGCAATGGAGAAC
>Ga0326512_10002858_pt1 | contig 12748 bp, 25 predicted proteins | sample 1_2617_0518_D_FD_203652 | JGI IMG/M metagenome (GOLD analysis project Ga0326512, IMG submission 203652) | Bovine rumen microbial communities from UC Davis, California, United States - 1_2617_0518 | ecosystem: Host-associated > Mammals > Digestive system > Stomach > Rumen | place: USA... | reverse complement strand
ATTATGAAAGCCGTTATCCTCAAAAAACTCGACTCTAGTCTTGCCGGTCTGTAGTTCGCGCTGTTTAGCATCGTGCGGTAGGTATATAGTCGTATAATTGTAGCCCTTGTTATGTAGCATCGAGATATAGTGTCCTAGCTCCTCGCCAGAGTTCTCGTAATAATCTATCATGTGAATCTCACGACCTATCATCTGATACCACCATATAGCGGTGCTGTCGCTCATACCTAAGTCAAATACGGCATAAACTCCAGCGCTAGCGTCATACGGTACTCTGCCTATTCTGCCGTCCATCTCGGCGCGCGCTATCTGTTGTCCAAATACTGAACCGGTACGGCTAGTTAGCGGCTGACCTAGCCAGACATGGGCGAACATATCTGGGTTATCTTGGCGCATCTTCTCACGCTCATATATAACCTCTGGCGACAGTAATTGCTCTATATCTTCCGAGTTTACCTTGCGCACATAGGTACGGTCGTCTGGGTGGCTCGCTATCGTCGTCCATACTGGGTCTTGCTCTGTAAGGGGGTTCCAGCACCATACAAAGTACGAGCCGGCTTTACGCACCGTCGGTATAAGCACGTCGATAGACTCTTGGGATATACTCTGCGCTTCTTCAATAAAGCATATATCTATACCCTCAGTTGACTTGATACTCTGCGTATTATTATGAACACCCTTAAATATAATCTCTGAGCCGTTTCTATACTTAATACTGCTCTCTGTTATCGTCCAGCCCACAAAGTGGTACTGGCTTATCAAGTCGGACATAAGCTTATGTACAGAGTCGGCGATAGAGTTCTGGATCTCGCGGCAACATAAGATACGCAAGGTCTCGCCCATAGCTTTAATGAGCAACAGCAGCGCTACTGTCGTAGATTTGCCGCTAGAACGGCCGCCATAAAAGCCGATATGGCGCCATGGTTTACTTGGTTGCGCTAACTCTTTGAACTGTTCCGGTATAACTAGCTCTAGTTTTTCACTACTTGCCATGCTTAAGCTCCATATAATAGTGCATTTTCTAAACGTTCGACTAATTCTTGAGCCACGCCCTTAGTAAAGCGCTTGAAGGCTCGGCTATAGGCTTTTATTATAAGTTTTTGGCGTCTACTGCGCGGCCTGCCGCCTCGAAACATTAGCTGGTGGTATATTACCATCAGAGATAAGTCGGTTATTTTTTCTTTAGGAATCATGCTCTACCTCGTCTATGTCGTAATAATTGCCGTTGTCTAAAATCTCGCTCCAAAACTCGTTCCAGTCGTTTAGCTCCTCCGGTGTCCTTGGCTCCGGCTCCTGTTTAATCGCTATATCTTCTTGGCCGTCCTCAATAATAAAGCGCCCTCTACAAAAGTCGCATTTTAAGTATTTATGATGCGTTATTTTAATTGGCGCTCCGCAGGAAGGGCATTTTAGCGGTTTTAATATCATGCTAAGTACTCGTCTATAATCTTTTTAGCCTCGTCGAACCCACACGCGAACTCAGCCACATAACCGCGCTGGCGTAGCTGCTCTAGCATATCGAACTGCTCGCAGATATGGGCGTCCGACACTAGCGTGCCATCCTTCTTAAAGATGCGCGTACCGGCTTTCTTAAGTTCGATAAAGAGGCCATACTTCTGCTCTAGGAAGCGGGCCTCCTTAATAACATCACCATCGGTTATAACCTTGCACTCGGCCTTTACGTTTTTAGGCTCTGCGATAAACATATCCGGCCACGACCTACGGCCGCCCTGTAGCCTCTTCTGCTTGATGGCTTGCCCCATCGTTAGCTTGATGCCACTGCCGAAGTCGCTATGGAATAGCACGTTAGGATAGCGCAAGCGCAAGTAGTCGGCTACTTGTATCTGTATATCTAGCTCGGTCATCTCTTAACCCTATAAACCTCATATCGAGGCGTACTCTTTAGTTTTTCTAACCCAAGCTTGCCCTGTTTTACCAGGGCTAGCTCTTGTTCTGTTGCGTCAATAACTAGCGTGTTTTTGCCTAACACTCTAGCGTACCTCCGCCTTATCTTTCTCTTTTCTATCACGGTTATATGCCTGTTTAAGTTCGGTATAGCTCAACAGATGGCGCTTTGCTACTTTCTCAACCTCTGCCGGGCTTGGTTGCTCGCTCAACTCTGATATAGCCTGTTTAATGGCATAGTTACGCATCTTGCGTAGTACTGCCGGATGTACCATTACTCCCTCCCATATTCTTAAAAGTTATTTCGATACCTTGGGCGTTCTCGATATTTAGCTGTAGACCGTTATCCTCTTTATCTATCGTGCTGGCCTTAAGCCATCTATCGTGAGCGCGCATCTGTTTATCTAGATCGTCGTTCCCCTCTTTATCTACAGCGTCAAGGCCTTTTACGATAGGTTTTAGCGCTTTCTCTAGTGTTACACCTTGGCGGTTGAACTCTTTCCTTATGGCCTTAGCGAGGTCAAGCTTGGTCATGTTTTCCCAGCCAATAGTTTTAGCACTTGCGTAAGTCGCATTAGGATAAGCTTTAAGGGCGGCCGCCGTAGCATTACCACCATTTTTTATTAGCTCTGCGCTAAATATCTCTTGTTTAGGCGTTAGGCGCTTATCCTTGGCCTTATCGGTCATTTTTCTGCCTCCAATAGTTCAGGGTTCTCGTGAATTGTGCCGATAACCTCATAATCGTTTTGTCGGTTATATTGGAACAAGATTATTTCTTCCCTGTCATCGTTCTCAAGCACGAAGCTTGCATCATACTTTCTATATGCAACTATATAGTTACATCTTGTCCAAGCGTATTTGACTATATCCCCCTCATAAATCTCTTTACCGTTCTTATCTTTTATCCCAGTCTCGAACTCAAGAACTAGGTCTGTGTTTTCATGATGCGTAACTCCATCATCATCTTCAAACATCGCATAAAGTGAGCCGTCTGGATATAGTTCGGCATCAAACGCATACCTTTTCCAGAAGTTGCTCCAAACTCTAAAGCTTCTCATTCTTCCCCACTTTCAATCTCATAGGCTGTCGCTATCCACAGACCATCTTTTTCAACCATTGTGTAGCCCTCTGGAAGGTAATACTCACTCATTCTTCCTCCTCTCCACAGAGTTCGGCGATGGTGTAACCATCGCCATGCTTCAAGCCTAGCTCCTCTCTTATCCGTTCAAGCTGGTCTTTCGTATAGTTAGCATTTATCACTCTACCACCACGCTTAGCCGGTCCACGCTTGCCGATCTTGCCACCTTTTGCCCCAGCTAGTTTAGCTCGTTCTGCGCCAGTTAGGCCGTCCTTGCCAACTTTCAAGCTTGCGAAGCCGCCGGCGTGGCCGTTCCGCCCCCCCTTGCGCCCGATATTGGCGTAAAACTCTTTACCATATTTAGCCTTGTTAGTAGCAGCCGCTTTACGCCCCCCCTCTAAAGTTCCAGACATTAGCCCTCCTTTACCTCAACGCTATACGCGCTGCTTATATGTTTTACCGGTATCTTTTTACTAGGCTTCAGCAACTCTTTTGTTAGCCAGTTGCATATATCCGCAGCCTGGCACACACTCTTAGTGCGGTTGTACTTAATAAGCTCGAACTTAAGCCTTTGCAATTTAGTCATAATTCCTCCTACATAATTACGAATAAGCTTTACTTATAACCCCACTCCGATGCGCGGTTCCATTCACAGGGGGAACTACAATTTAACCTAGGTTCCAGCATTTTATCAAACTGTTTACCTTTCTTTGTTAAATAATATTAACCCTGCTATCTTATAGACGCACCGGGGCGGAGCTACAAGCTCTGCCAAAGTTTAGTTTCGCGACTTAACTACTAGCGGATGGCCAGATCGTGCCTCTTTTACCTCGAAGCCCTTAGGCATCTCGTTAGCGTAATAAGTGCCTTTTTTAGGCAATTGGTTAGGGCCGATAAAGTAAAACACCTCGGCCTCTTTACCGCCGCGTAGTATAATTTTTGACTTACAAAGCTTATACTCGCGTTTGTTGGTTGATATATACGTGTACATTGTTAATGTCCCTCTTGGTAGCCCCGGCATAATGTTGCGGACTATCCGGGGCCAGGGGTTGCCCCCTATTTGCCTAGCTATGACCACGTAGCTAGACGGTCTAAGGGGCAACCTATTTATAGTTACCAGTGGCAGGTTAGCCACATAGACGCTTCTTCAAGCTTCATTAGCGCCATCTTTGCGTCCCTCTTCCCTCTGTCGCCGTTAAATGGCGTCTGGGCATATAACTCCAGGTCATCGCGTAAGTCGGCTAACTTGTCTACTATCCCGCTCGCAAGGTCGTAGCTAGTAGTCTTTGGTCTATCTTCCTTGACCTCGAGCGGCAACTGCTGGCCATTCGTCCCGGCCTTGTACTTGTTCTTATACTTAGCTCGAGTCGCCTTGCCGCGTTTTATGAACTCTTCATAGCTCGTAGACGTGTTTATACGGCTAACTACTCCGCGTCCGCGGCCTACAATCTCCGCGACTTTGCCGCCTTCGTAGCCTTTAGCTAGTAGCTGTTTGATAGCCATATATTCTGGTTCGCTAATTTTCGACATGGTTTAACCCTCTTTTACTTCAATCTTTACGCTTTTGCGACCCGTGATATGATACTCGCTACAATATGGGCATCTATATACATGGGCTGGCGCGTGTCCGGTGTCCTTCCGGTTGTGCGACCTCTTAGGCGCGTTCATAGCCTTGGCCACGCGCTCCGCTGCCTGTCTTGACCTAAAGGCGCTTTTACCCTCGCAGGTTGTGTTGTATAAACTCATGCGACCGCCTTATGCGAAAACTATTATTAAAGTTGCTACTGTAAAGACCACTGTAAATATAGCCAAGTTATATAGCAGCCAATCAAAGTTGCTGCGACGCATGATTTTATCGTACTCGCGCCCTTCTTCTGGCGTCATATCTCTAAAGTTCATAGCGTTGCAACCTGTTTAGTTAAGCCAACAATGGCTACTACTATCGCTACACCCATAATTACTACTATTGCCGCCATAATCAGCTCGCGGCGTAGCTGAGCATTTAGGTATTGTTCCTCCTCTTTGCCTAGATTCTTAGGTCTATATAATTTATGTTTCTTCATATTTACCTCCTGTTAGTTTTTTGTTAGCCAAAATCTCATCGATTCCTATATGCTTAGGGGTTACTCTCAAAGCCCCCAAGCTATTCGTAAAAAACACTCCTCTTAGCGTCGTCGTAGGCGCGAGCCTCCTCGTCCGCCTCTCGTAAAGCATCCCAGTCGATATTCTCGCTAATAATCGACCTTAGTAACATTTCGAGCCTAGGTTCCTCGCGATCGCTAAGCTCTAAATCGTATTTATCTAAAAAGTCGTACAGCACCTCGTCTAGTACGTTGTCTAGCACTCTCTTATCGTCCAGGCCGTCGCTGTGCCATTCTAAGGCCATCTTAGTTATCTGCTTGCTCATATGCCGCCTTTCATAAGGTTAGTTACTACTCCGTTAATAAGCTGCTCTGCTTGCGCGTCTATATCTCGCATACGCTCTATGTCGGCTATAATGTCTGAACGCTTAATCTTAAAAGCGTGCCAGCGCAAGTGTTCAAGTAAAAAGCGTGGGTCGTATAAAAACACATACAGAGTTTCTAGCTTATCGTTTACCAAAAAGTAGTTAAGATACTCCGCGTAGTACTCTTTAGGCGGCTCGTTCAAGCAGATAGCCTGTATATGCCTGGCGCTAGATAAACACTTAACCTCTACTGCCGTTTTTAAGTCCTCTGTATAAGCATCTGGGCTTTCGATATGGTTGGGGTCTTTACTGTCTTGCCATACGTTGCCACGGATAAGCTTAAGGCCAAGCTGCTGCTCGGCCTCGTTTATTGCCTCTTGTTCTAAGTCTTTACCGCGCTCGCGGCTACTCTCTAGGCCACCGTCATCGCCAGTTCCCTCGGCTAGGCGCTCTGCTACTTTCTGATAAAAGGTTATAAGCGGCTTATCTGTATCGTAAAGCTCGCCGGCTACGCGGCTCTTAGCAAATAGCTTACCTATGCTGGTGCCTGTTCGCTTGCCCTCTCTAAAGCTCAGCCACTCAGTGCTTCCTTGTTCTACCTCAATTATTCGCATGATACGTACTCCTGGCCTCTGTTAGCTCTTCGCGCCGGATAGTGAACATCGTCTGGATAGCGTGGCGTTGCTTGTCGGTCGGGTTAGGGAATAACTCGCTAACGGCCTTAGCGTAGTCGTTTATGGCCGCTATAGTTGTTAGCGTGTCTAGCTTTGCCTTAATATCGTCAAAAGTAGGCCGGCTAGCGTTGCGCTTTTCATTAGCCTTAGCGTCTGCCTCGCTATGAGTTTCTATCTTGTCGTCATCGCTACATACTAGCGATAGCGCCAACTGAGCCGTTACGCGCCTGGCATAAGTTACTGCCGCGCCATACTTTTGCGCCTCGTTACTCTTAGCCATCTCTGGTATTACAATTTTGGCGCCTGTCTGCCACTCGTTGTTCTCATCTAAGTACTCGATATAGTCGCCGTCTGGAGTTGGCTTAATTCGCATTTTAGGGATTTTTTTACCGGCTTTAGCTATATCGGCTAGGCTCGCGTAGTTGTAGTTATAGCCTTTACTCGCTGCCTTAATGATCTGGCCTTCGCCCTTTACTTGCATACTGGCTCCTCCGTAATGTAGTAGTCGTAGTGCCATGTACAGTTATGGGCTTTTGCGTACTCGTCCATACGAGCTTCGCGGTGTTGTCCTATCATGCTAGCGCCGCAGAATAGGGCTGCTAGACAAGCTAGCGCAATTAAGATTTTTTTGGTTTTATTCATAAAAAAGTACCTCTTTTCTTCGCTACCAGTCGCCCAGCGCTGGGAAGATGAAGAGATACTATGAGTGTGTAATTAAGGTGGCTTAATGATGGTTCATAAAGTATCCACGGGAGTCATAGCCGAAACGAACAAAAAGCTATGCCTATACCAGTACTGAGCGATTGGTAGCGAAACGTTATTTTTAATAATTGGACTTGCCAGCCGCCGGTTTAGGGCCTCTTGTACACAGATTTAAAGCTAAATATTCAATGAATATCAACACTATGTAAGGTGCCTCACGAAACTGTCGTAACTACAGAATAGAATATAAAGAGTAGAGGCCCTAGACTAGCGGCTGGAATTAAGATAAGCTAACCTGCTGCCGCCACTATTCAATTACTCAATGCGGCGCGGTAGTTTATCTGTTAAATAAACGATTGCTATATCAAATTGTTAAAGCTCTTAACTGGCAAGCCATAGTTCGTTACTGTACCTATGGAGTTATCAACTTGTCGATAGATAACCCCAATCGGTACCAAAAATCCCCCACAAAGCGTGGGGGTTATAAAACCTAAATTGTATCTGGAGCCGCGACCGGGATTTGAACCCGGGACCTCATCCTTACCATGGAAAGGCTCTACCAACGGCTCCAAACACAAAGCCCTAAGCTTTGTATTTTTGAATATTTATCATCTTTTCAATCTGCTCTTTCGATACTCTTATAGTAGCAAACATTAGCCTAAAAGTCAATAGGTTTATGCTAAATTGTATGATATTTTTCGTACTGTTTCTGTAGGTCATGATCCACCACATGAGCGTACATCATAGTAGTGTCCAGGCTAGCGTGGCCTAGCATAGCAGACAAGTAGCGCATATTGCCGTTATTACGCAAAAAATTAGTAGCGAAAGAGTGCCGGAGCGTATGAGGGGTTACCTTTTTAGTTATACCAGCCCTAGCGGCGCTATTACGCACCAATAACTGTATGTTAGTGGCGGTCATTCTATCCTTATGCTCGAAAGATACTATTAAGGCGCTGTTATGGTCATTCCGGCTCTTTAGGTATTGCTCCATTAAATGCTCTGTGCGCTGGTCTATAAAGCATAGCCTCGGCTTGCGGCCCTTGCCTATTACAGTAAAGCGTCTATCTACTATCTGGCCACGATTGAGCGATATAAGCTCGGATAGACGTATGCCGGAGCTATATAGCAGAGATATTACAAATGCGTTGCGCAGGTTGTACGCACAAGCTATCATAGCGTCTACCTCGGACTCGGTTAGATATACCGGCACGGTCGCTTCACGCGCTGGTACTGGTATTAGCTCGACTTTTATACATGGTATATCTCTGATATTCAGATAAGATATAACAGCTCTTAGCCTTATCACATATACGCGTACGCTATTGGTAGCTCTAGTTTTAGCTAGATCGTTACACCACTCGCGTATATCTGATAAAGTTAAGCACTCTATAGGTTTATCCTCTAGGTATTGTAGCAGTAGCTTTTTGCAAGTTTCGTGGGTTTCCTCGGTACGTCTGGACTGATTCTTGAGCCGGATATAGTCATCTCTATAGAGGTTAAAGGCCTCGCTTATGAGCATAAAAAACTCCCTCTGTTAATAGTTGATATTGAGGGAGTATCTCTTTATCCTATAAGCCGCGTTCAGTTAGCTTATTTTTGCAGCATTTATTGAAGTACTTGGCTTTGCACTTAATATAAGGTCTAGTAGCACTCTCTAACGCGTTCTGTATCTCTGATTCCGATAAGTGATAGACACATTTTAGGAAAAATTTACGACAATTTGGTGCTTTTAAGCGTTCTACTAAGAAACTCGCTTTAGCCTCGGCCTCGTCCGTTGTGATGCGTCGAGTTTTCCACAGCCCCTTATCTTTAGTTTTCCACAGGTTGCTCTTATTCATTGATTCATTGATAGTTAAACTTTGTTTAACATCATTGATAATCATTGATTCATTGATTATCGCTCCTATACTCTGCGTACTCCCCATAAAATACCTCCTTTAATAGTCAGTCAAAAAGCCGCCGCTCCTATCGAGCCTTTTAACTGTTTTATGATAGCCTCTTGAACTTGGAGCGCAAGCTTAAGCTGCTATATTTTAGTACCAGAGCCATAAAAAACCCCGGTTAGTTGGGGTTATCTATTGACAAGTTGATACTATCATATTATCAGACATTACCTTTTTTGTCAATATGGACTTTTTGCCAGTCTGTATACCAGTGCTTATAATCGTCGACCTTGCCGGCTAAATACGAGTTGCCGCCATTTTTTGAGTATATATCGAACTCATGTAGTACGTTTTGGTAGTTGTCCGGCATATTGCCATATAAAGCCTCTGTCTTGTCCTCATTTATTAGGTTTAGGATAGATTGTTTAGCGAAGTTCTTTTTACTAGACCTATCCTGTAGAATAGCGGTTATAATAGTCGCTATAGTAGGTAAGGCCCCTGCTATGGCTCCGATTATCGCTATAATTACTGGGTCAGACACTTTATTTAACTCTACTTAATTTTGATATAGGGGGCGCTTAAAACGCGCCCCCTTGCATCCTAGTTGTGAAGAAGTCGATTTGGAACTGCATAGCTTTTCTGAACTCGGCATCCGGGATGTTCGCATAAAGCCAGGCGGCGGCGCGGCACACGTCGTAAGTGTCGATAGTGTACTTATCTCGCCTGTAAGCCTGCCAGGCATCGCGGAGCATCCATGCTGGCGGTACCGGAACGGACCTTAAGCGCTCGTGCAGCTCGCGGTGGTACGCCACAGGCACGTAGCGCACGAACGCCGTACAGATTGCTCTAGCGTAGCCCCTCTGCCAATACCTCTTCTGGAAGCACAAATGGTGCCTGTTAGTGGCGCTTGTCGAGGAGGCCCATCCTCTGCGTCTGCGCTTTTTACTCATGTTACCGCACCCACACGAAGCGGTCGCCGGTCGTGGTAGTGTCGATGATGTGTAGGATCTCCATCAGCTCGTCCAGCGGCCCGGTGGCCTTCAATACGCGCCCCTCTAACGTGAACTCGTACCCCTCCAGGACGGTAGGGTTAAAGTCGTCAGAGTAAAACTCGACCATAAGTTCCATGCTTATACCCCCCTTTACTTGCAAAAACTAGGTTTTAATGTGCCAAAGGGTCCACGACCCTTGCTGCTCGGCTAGCTGCGAGGGCCTAGCCGAACGGCAAGAGGCGCGGCTACGCCTCTTTCTATCAGTCTCCCTTATGGTAGTCGCTAGACGATTTAACGATCGCCATACCGAGTAAAGCGTTGATAGCCGCAATTATAAGCTGTATAGTCTTGTCTACCTGGTCGCCAAAGCCAAAGCCCCATATGTTAGCGAGGCCAATATACAAGGTAGATATTACCGGTAAAATGATAGCTACAATAATTTTAAGTACGTCGTAAACCTTGTTAGACATAGGAATAGTAACGCCATACTTTTTAGCCGTGTTTTCGGCCAATTCTACGGTCTTTTGAGCCTTTTCTATAATCTTATCCCACTCCTCAGCCGTAAGGCCCGTGTCGGCGCTCTGAGGCTGTTCTGGCACGTTACTGCCTGTGCTTGCGCCGTTAGATGACTGCTGGCCGCTAACCGGTTCTGATTCTTTCTTATCCACTTTAGCTGGCTCCTCTTTTTTAGGTTCTGTCTTGGCTGGTGTTGAGGTTGTGGCGGTTGTAGCAGTAGTTTTAACACCTGCGTACGCTTTCCAGCCGGTAGCGTCCATGTTAGCTATGTTATAGTCGAGCGTTCCGGCGCCGCTTGAGTACTGCCAGATAGCCCAAAACTTCCAGCTCCCAATCTTATATGGCATAGCTCCGGCCGTTGGTGTTGGTGGGTTCTTGACGTTGTAGGCGTTAGGGTAGCCAGCGATCCATAACCCATAGTTGCCAGATATACTGCCCCAGTTGTTCCCATTAACTACACTTGCGCTCATGTAGATAAGAGGGCGCACACCAGTTAGACGATACACCTCATCGAGCCACGCTTTAGCCCATGATACTTGCCCAGTAGTGCCTGGCTGTTCCCAGTCGAGTACTAAAATAGCCTGTTTGATATATCCCTTGCAGTTATTAACGAAATAAGCCGCCTCGGCTTTAGCGCCGGCGGTGTTTTTATTCAAGTCTGGGCGCGCAAAGTGATAAACACCTAAGAGTTTACCTTTACTCTTAGCGCGTTGGTAGTGTTTATCGCAGCTAGGGTCGACATATCCAGTACCCTCAGTAGCTTTGATAATAAGAAAGTCTTTAGCGGAGTCGCCAGTACCGACGCTCTGCCAGCGCGAAATATCCAGCCCGTACAGTGCCATATTATTCTACCTCCAGCGGCTGCCATTTATACCCGCCGGCAGATAGCCGCTTACCTCTGCTAGCGTTACTTATACTTGGCGCATCTATACCTAGTGATGTGCCTGCATCTTTAATAGACCGCCATACCTTTATGAGTTTTCCGTCTTTGCTCAGTTGCTTAACCGCCTTTATGCCCTTGTTTAACGTGTAGCGCGCGTGTAATTGGTTTTCGCTGGTCGTGGCCCATTCTAAGTTATCTAAGTGGTTATTATGCTTATCGCCGTCCATATGGTTGACTTCCGGCTTGTCGTCCGGGTTTGGCAGAAACGCCTTTGCCACGAGCCTGTGGGCTTTATATTCTTTCTTCTTGTTATCTTTGACAAGTTGGTATTGTATATATCCGGCAACAAAATGGGGGGTTAAAAAGTGCCACTCTTTTTTAGTTCCGTTGCGCGGGGCGCTTAAAACGCGCCCATAAGTGCTTACGAGATATAGGCCCTCATAGCCATCTACGCTTTGCCATATCTCATCTAATGCCATAGCTTACGCTACGCATCGCCTTTACCACATTATAGCACAAAAAAGCCGCCTAGCGACTGGGTAGCCCCAATCCATCTCGGCAGCTTATATCCTTTTCTACACATGGTAGTTAGGCGCTTTTATTATACTCTATCACCATTCTATCGGACATACTATAAAGCTACTATAAAGCCCTCCACCCCTGTATAGCGTGGCTACTCTAAAGCACGGCATACTCGTCTATCGGACAACTTTATCACAGCGATACAGTTAGTGATACAGATAGTGACAAAGATAACGAAAAACCACCTAACTTAGGTATCTCTCCGTTCGATAGGTGGTCGGGGCGCCCCTAGGCCATAACTATATTATAGCTTATTTTTTCTTCTTTTTACCGCCGCAAGGCATAATAACCTCCTATTGTACTATTACCTGCCAGTCGTCTATATCGTCATTCCATATATAGACGTTGTGCCTGTTGTACTTTTCCCACTCGACCCAGTTCAACTCTAGCGTTGGCATGGCGTTGCCTGTCGCAATCTCTGTCCAGATGTTGTTCGCGCCTTGGTTGAGTGCTGCGCTTGCTAGTGCTTCCAATTGGTCGATGAGTGTTTGGTCTGTGATTTCTGTGGTGGTAGGGGTTGCGAGTGCGTAATAGAAGTTTGTGCCACCTTGCGCTTGTAAAATGGTTTTCAGTTCTGCGCCTGTTTTGCCTGCCATGTTCGAGCATTTAAAGTATATTCTGTCATTTGTGCCTGTTCTTGGGCAGAATGTTCCGTCGTCCATATTATTTGCGCTCACGTTTTGATTTAGTGTCGCATAAGACTTATATTGCCCGATGTTAGTGGATGCTATGGCATGTGCGATTGTAGCATCATAATCGCCACCGAGCGCATCCCAGTAGCCCTTTTGAATCATAAACGCCCCAACTCCAGATGCTGTCGATGTGCTTGATGAGCCGTCTGACGCAATACCAACAATATTTGAATCTCTCGTTTCGCTTCCAACCTGTTTCTCTACATACCACTTTCCGCCGTCCTTATAGATTCTGTCCTGATATGTGCCGATTTTGGCGAGTTCGATTGGCGAATAAGCCGCATACTCCGTAGCCGTCGACCCAAGCTCTAGCTGCGCCGAGTCTAGCACCCCGTTCACGTCGCAAAATCTTGCGTAGTATGCGTCGTTCGGGGTCGTGACCGTTCCGCTGGTGT
>Ga0326512_10002857_pt1 | contig 12757 bp, 9 predicted proteins | sample 1_2617_0518_D_FD_203652 | JGI IMG/M metagenome (GOLD analysis project Ga0326512, IMG submission 203652) | Bovine rumen microbial communities from UC Davis, California, United States - 1_2617_0518 | ecosystem: Host-associated > Mammals > Digestive system > Stomach > Rumen | place: USA: California... | reverse complement strand
GCTGCGGCAGCAGCCACGACGGGACTCTTGCCCTTCACTTTCAGCTCTGCCTCAGATGGTGGCAGACAGTTCTCGTCATTGCAGGCACCATACTCCACATAGCAGTCGATATCATAGTCGGGCTTGGTGAACCGAATCTTCTGAACAAAAGTCACAGCACGCTCAAAATAGCGCACCTCCATGTCAAACAGCGGGTCGAACTGCTTGACTTCCTGTCCCTGGGCCTTGAGCTGTCCCACTGGTTCCACGCCCTCCATCTTGACAGAATGGAAAGTAGCCGAGGTAGGTCCATCGCCACCCAAACGGGTAGAATAGACATGCCAGCCGGGGTCTATCGTCGCCGAGAACAGCAGCTCTCCCTGACCGTCATCCAGTGTCTTCAGCCGCGAGGTGAAATGAACAGGGTTCATCATCTGTGCCGACACCATCAGCACAGACGTGAACAGGAAGACCATTGTCAGAAGTCTTTTCATAGCCGTCGAGTATTAGCACACCTTCTCCAGGCGCTTCATCATGGCGAACATGAAGACGGCAGCCACGAGACAGACGCCGAGGAACACACTCCAGCACACCCAAAGGGGAACGGCACCCCAGAGTAGTCCACCAACGACCACCAACTGGTTGCCGATAGCGGTAGCCACAAACCAGCCACCCATCATCATACCCTTATACTTGGGGGGAGCAACCTTCGACACAAACGAGATGCCCATAGGAGAGAGCAACAACTCGCCAAAGGTCAATACGAGATAGACGGTGATAAGCAGGTTGGGGGTCACATCAGCCACATGTACGGCTACGGGATTACCATCGGCACCCATCTCTGTCTGAGGCATAGGCAGTCCGAAAGAGGCAAATGCCATCAGAGCGTATGCGATAGCTGCCACTATCATACCATAGGCAATCTTACGGGGAGCAGAGGGCTCCTTGCCCTTGGCAGCCAGCGAGCCGAAGATAGCCATCGACACGGGGGTCAGTGCCACCACATAGAAGGGATTGAACTGCTGGAAGATAGGGGCAGACACGGTGATAGAGCCATCAGGATTATACTGTAGGCAGAGGAAGGCAATAGCAGCGACGATAACGACAGCCGAGATTGCCTTACCCTTCGATGTCTTACTCTGGAACAGCGAGAACAGGGCGTAGACGATAAAGATGACGGCCACGAGATTCCACACATTGAAGCACATGGCCTGCAGACCTTCAGCCGACTGGGCGGTGAACTCGTCGGCGAAGTAAGTCAGCGACAAACCGTTCTGGTGAAAGGCCATCCAGAAGAAGATGACAACGGCAAATACGAGACAGAGGGCCACGATGCGCTGCTTGGTTTCTTCCTTTGAGAGCTCTTCGACAGGAGCTGCATCAGCAGTTGCAGCCTTCTTCGTGCCACCCTCCGTATGACGGAAGGTAGAGCGAAAGAGGTAATAGATAGCGATGGACAGGATGAGCGATGCGCAAGCCACGGCAAACGAGAAGTGATAAGCATCGTTACTGGAATAGCCCAGCGATGTCTCAGCATACTCCTTAATCTTTATGGCTGCCGTAGGAGCAAAGAGGGCGCCGATGTTGATAGCCATGTAGAAGATGGAGAAACCCGAGTCGCGCTTGTCTTTATACTGTGCATCATTGTAGAGGTCGCCCACCATCACCTGCAGGTTGCCTTTGAAGAGTCCTGTACCAAAGCCAATAAGCAAAAGGGCTGCCAGCATGACCACCAAAGCCGTGGTGTCGCCCCCCAGAGGCACGCTAAGCAACAGATAGCCGGCAAACATGATGAGAATGCCCGTCGTCACCATTTTTCCAAAGCCGAACTTGTCGGCCATGATTCCTCCGATAAGGGGAAAGAAATACACTAACATGAGGAACGCACTGTAGATGGTGCCTGCCAAAGCAGGTGACAATCCGTAGTTTGCTCTCAAAAACAGGGCGAAAACGGCCAACATGGTGTAGTAGCCGAAACGTTCGCCGGTGTTGGCCAATGCCAACGCGAATAGTCCTTTAGGCTGTCCTTCAAACATAGTTTTATTATTTTTTGTTCGTTACTATTTGTTCATTATCATTTAGTCGCAGAACGCGCTATTTAATCTTGTCGTTCTTGGTCTTGATGAGGTCGAAGAGCCATGTGGCCTTGATGACAATCTGTCCGAAATTGGAGCGCCCGAAGAAGTCAGACTTTGAATTGTTGTACATATCGCCCAAGCCATAATAGTAACGGCCTTCGAGCAAGAAGTGACCCAACTTGGGATGTGAAAACTCCACACCGGCACCCGCAACGATGCCATAGTCTAATTTGCGCTGTACGGCCATGGTGTCCTGAGCCACCACATGGGAGGCACGTTCGGTCTCTGTGCCATATCCCGGCACCACATTCGTCTTGATCTTGTCGCCCAAGAACATACCCACCTGAGGGCCCAGCTGGAAGAAGGCCTGAAAGCCCTTGCGCTCGCGCCCCCACCCCAATCGGGCCATGAGCGGAATCTGCAGATATCTCATCTGACGCTCATACTGCAACGGATTGGTGTGGCCAGTATCATCTACATAATAGACGGGCTGATCATCCACATCCTTGATATCTTCCTTCCATCCCGTCTGTGCCAGATTAAATTCTGCCACAATGGAACAGATACTCATAAAATACTTCTCACAAGTGTAACGAATGGTGACACCACCCGTCATACCACCCAGCATGCCCTGTGGCACCTCGGGCACAAAGCCCACATTGCTCAGCATATAGCCGCCACTGACGCCCACGGCCAGATCAGTGCGATATTCGCCCACCTGGGCAGATGCTGAAAAAGGTAAAAAGGTAAAGAGGTAAAAAGGCAAAATCCATTTCACCCACTTACCTGTCAACGCATACCCCTTGTTATAGTTCATCATGTCTGTCTATGCTTGTTTACCCTCTATGCCCTTAAAAGTGGATTGTTTCAATCCGGTTGTCCCTCGTATAATGTACAAAAAGCATCGCACGGTTCTGCAGTCCTCCATGCTCGACACGCTCGAAATGCAACGGTGTCTGCAGTGGCACGTAGCCCACCATGCCCGATGCCCCAGTGAAGTGGGTGCCATAGAGGTGCAATCCCTTCAGCAGGAAGTAGGCATGATCAAAACCTGTCACAGCATAGCGCTGGTGATAGTTCTGCATGTCTTGATGGAAATTCCAGCGATATTTCTTCCGGAACTGCTCCGACCTCGACGACAACGGACTCATATAATAGGTAGAGGGGATATAGGTATCGAACTTGTAGTAGTTATCCAGATGGGTGCGGGTGTACATGAGCCACTCTGTATAGCCAAACATGGTGACCTCAATCTTATTGTTGGTGTGCAACATGCCGTTAATCTTGGCAAAAGCCACATTCAACTCTTGCGAACGGCTGCTGTTGAGCACCACCACATTGCGCTGCGAAGTGGAGAACGACTGCATGAACTTCTGTTCACTGGAACGAAGATTCGTGATGTGATAGGTGATACCTTCTTGTTCCAGCTTTCTCCGTAAAGCCGCAGTAAACGGGCCCTTCGTACTGGTAGAGTCGTTGCAGTCGATGATAACGGGGTGACATCCCTTGAAACGCTCCATCAAGTGCTTCACGTATGCCTCGTTGAGCTGATTACCGTTCTGGAACACCTGAAAGAGAAGACCGTTCTCATACAGTTCCTGCGTATTGATAGAGAAGGGGATGAACAGCCGGATGTCATGGCGGGTGGCAAAATCGGAGAGCGCCTTGGCCTGTTTGGAATACAGGGGACCAATGATGACATCACATTCTGCAGCAGCAGGATCATTGAGAACGGTGCTGACGTCGGTATTCTCTGCCAGATTCCAGGCGCGGACATCGGTAGAGATGCCATTGGCGCGAAGACTGTCGCATGCCATCAGCACACCGCGATAGTATTCCACCATCCGCTTACCGTCACCATTGTCATTGTGCAGGGGTAGCATCACGCCCACCCGAATACTGCGCTGACGGATGTCAACATCAGCAGGCTTGGTGCGTGCCGGCATCTCCACAGGCTGCGGAGAACGGCTCGCCGCCGACTCTTGCTGACGGTCGGAGGGGAAAGGAATCTTGATATAGTCGCCCTTCTTCAGTTCGTAGCCAGGGGCATTCATCTCGGGGTTGGCCTGGATGAGTTCCTGAATAGTCACCCCATTGTCGCGGGCTATACCGAAGATGGTCTCCTTGCGCTTCACCAAGTGCAACTCTTTGAAAGGCTGCGACTGGGCAAAGGCGCTATCTGTCAGCCATATTAAGAGTGCCAAAAAAGCAAAATATCTCCATATCTGTTTCATAAAATCTGCTAATTTTCTGTTTTGCGCTACAAAATTACAAAAAAAAGATGCTTAAAATCTATTTTTTTCGCTAATTTTGCAAAAATTATTGCAAATGAAGATGTTTTTAAGGAAAATACTTACTCTTTTCTCGGCTTTGGCCCTCACATTGGGTGCATACGCCGACATCAACCCTACTGCCGTATATATCGACAGCAGTGAAAATGAAGCCACCGCCGACAAGGACAATCCAGATATCGAAGGCGAGGCACCACTGCATATCCGCTTTACAGCCAATCCCTCATCGCTTGATGCGGGTGCCTCGCTGGAGTGGCATATCCGCAACGAACTCATGGGACTGGATATTATAAGGTATGAAGAGAATTTTGAGTTTGACTTCACGAATGCCGGTGTGAACATCGCCTCACTGCTGGTGAAGATAGACAATGAGACGGTCGACTCGGTGGGCTTTCGCATCACCATCAGCGAGAGTCATCTGGAGATGCCCAATGCCTTCTCGCCCAACGATGACGGAAAGAATGACAAATATGGTGCCAAGGGTGTCAATAATCCCAGCAGCACGGGACGCTACAAGAGCATTGTCGACTTTCATGCCTATATCTTCAACCGGTGGGGACAGAAGCTCTACGAATGGCACGATGTGGCAGGGTCGTGGGATGGCACGCACAACGGACATCCTGTGCCCGATGGTGTCTATTATGTAATGGTCAAGGCCCGTGGAGCCGACGGACGCGAATATAACATCCGGCGCGACGTGAACCTGATACGCAAGTTCAACAATGTGACAGAGAGCAGCAATGAGTAGTGACAGCATTCAGGTTTGGGGAGCACGGGTTCATAACCTCAAGAACATCGACGTGGAGATTCCACGGCATTCGCTGACAGTCATCACGGGACTTTCTGGCTCTGGCAAGTCGTCGCTGGCCTTCGACACCATCTTTGCCGAAGGGCAACGCCGCTACATCGAGACCTTCTCAGCCTATGCCCGCAACTTTCTGGGAGGCATGGAGCGCCCAGACGTCGACAAGATCACGGGTCTGTCACCCGTCATCAGCATCGAACAGAAGACCACCAACAAGAACCCACGCTCCACAGTGGGCACCACCACCGAGATTTACGACTACATGCGTCTGCTATTTGCCCGTGCCGGCAAGGCCTACAGCTACATGACGGGCGAGCCGATGGTGAAATACACCGAGGAGAAGGTGGTAGACATGATTCTGCACGACTATGCCGGCAAGAAGATTCTCATCATGGCTCCGCTGGTAAGGGGGCGCAAAGGCCACTACCGTGAACTCTTCGAGAACATGCGCCGCAAGGGCTATCTGCACATGCGCATCGACGGCGAAATGAAGGAAATCACCATGGGGATGAAGGTAGACCGCTATAAGACCCACGACATCGAAGTAGTGATAGACCGCATGGCCGTGAAGCCCTTGCCGGAAAATCCGGATAACCCGGATAGTCCGGAAAATCCGGAAACTCCGGCTAAACCCGACGAGCGTCTGAAGAAGTCCGTGAGCATCGCCATGAAGCAGGGCGAGGGTCTCATCATGATTATGGACTATGAGACAGGTAGCATCAAGCATTTCTCCCGCCGACTGATGTGTCCCACCAGCGGCATCTCCTATAGCGACCCGGCACCCAACACCTTTTCTTTCAACTCACCGCAGGGAGCCTGTCCTCGCTGCAAGGGGCTGGGCTATATCCATGAGATAGACCTCGACAAGGTGATACCCAACCGCCGTCACTCCATCTCCGACGGAGGCATCGTGCCCCTTGGCAAATACAAGAACCAGATGATATTCTGGCAGATAGAAGCCATTCTGAAGAAGTATGACTGCCAGCTGAAGACCCCTATAGAGGATATCCCCGACGAGGCGCTGAGCGAGATTCTGTATGGCTCACTGGAGAGCGTGCGCATTGACAAGGAGCTGGTGCATACCTCCAGCGACTACTTTGTGGAGTTCAACGGGGTGGTGAAATACCTGCGCTCCGTGATGGACAACGACGACTCGGCAGGCGGTCAGAAGTGGGCCGACCAGTTCCTGGCCGAATGCACCTGTCCAGAGTGCAAGGGGCAGCGGCTAAACCGTGAGGCGTTGTCATATAAGATATGGGACAAGAACATCAGCCAACTGGCAGAGATGGACTTGCTGGAACTGCGACAGTGGATAGACGACTGTGAAGCACATCTGGACCACCAGCAGCAACAGATAGCCCAGGAGATATTGAAAGAGATACGCACCCGTCTGGACTTCCTGCTGGAGGTGGGTCTCGACTACCTGGCCCTCAACCGGCAGTCGGCATCGCTCTCCGGAGGTGAAAGCCAGCGCATCCGTCTGGCCACCCAGATAGGCTCCCAGTTGGTCAATGTGCTCTATATCCTCGATGAGCCCAGCATCGGTCTGCACCAGCGTGACAACGAGCGGCTCATCCGCTCGCTCAAAGAACTGCGCGACCTGGGCAACACGGTGATTGTGGTGGAACACGACCGCGACATGATGCTCAACGCCGACTATATCGTGGACATCGGTCCCAAGGCCGGCAGGAAGGGTGGCGAAGTGGTGTTCCAGGGCACGCCCAAGGAGATGATGCAGACCAGCACCATCACCGCCCAATACCTGAGCGGGCAGATGGGCATCGAACACACCCCCGGTTCCGAAGACCAAGGCACTGCCTGCCCCGTAAGCCGAGGCACTGCCTCGGCCTCCAAAAACACCAAAACAGAAGCCCCCAGCGCCCTCGTGCTCCACGGCTGTCGCGGCAACAACCTCAAGAACATCGATGTGGCCTTCCCCTTGGGCAAGCTCATCGTGGTGACGGGCGTCAGTGGTTCCGGCAAGTCGACGCTCATCAATGAAACTCTCTACCCCATCCTCTCCAAGCACTTCTATCGCTCGCTGCAGCAGCCGTTGGCCTACGATAGCATAGAGGGACTGGAACTGATAGACAAGGTGGTGAATGTCGACCAGGCTCCCATCGGGCGTACACCCCGTTCGAATCCGGCCACCTATACCAATGTCTTCAGCGACATCCGCTCGCTGTTTGTCAATCTGCCCGAAGCCCAGATTAGGGGCTACAAGCCAGGGCGCTTCTCGTTCAATGTGAAGGGAGGTCGCTGTGAGACCTGTGGCGGCAATGGCTACAAAACCATCGAGATGAACTTTCTGCCCGACATCCAGGTGCCTTGCGAAGAATGCCACGGCAGGCGCTATAACCGTGAGACGCTGGAGGTGCGCTACAAGGGAAAGAGCATTGCCGACGTGCTGGACATGACCATCAATCAGGCCGTGGAGTTCTTCGAGAATGTGCCCGACATCCTGCGCAAAATCAAGACCATCCAGGACGTGGGCCTCGGCTACATCAAACTGGGCCAGCCCTCCACCACCCTCTCCGGAGGCGAGAGCCAACGCATCAAACTTGCCGCCGAGCTGTCGAAGAAAGACACGGGTAAGACCCTCTATATCCTGGACGAACCCACCACAGGCCTGCACTTCGAGGACATCCGCATACTGATGACGGTACTGCGGCGACTGGTGGAGCGCGGCAATACCGTCATTGTCATCGAGCATAACATGGATGTCATCCGACTGGCCGACCACATCATCGACATGGGGCCTGAAGGTGGTCGGCGCGGTGGCACCGTGCTCAGCACAGGCACCCCTGAGCAGGTGGCTAAATCGAAGAAGGGCTACACGCCCAAGTACCTGAAAGAAGAACTGAAAAGGAGCTAATTCTCCATTTTCAATTCTCCATTCTCAATTCCCCATCCCCCGATTGAGCATGCGGTAGTCGGCCATCTGTGCATACTTCGTGCCTGGCTTTCCATAGTTGGCGTATGGATAGATGCTGATGCCGCCACGGGGCGTGAAGAGCCCTGTCACCTCGATGTATTTGGGTTGCATCAGCTTCACCAGATCCTTCATGATGATGTTTACGCAGTCTTCGTGGAAGTCGCCATGATTGCGGAAGGAGAAGAGATAGAGCTTGAGACTCTTCGACTCCACCATCCGCTTGTCGGGGATATAAGCTATCTTGATTTCAGCAAAGTCGGGCTGTCCCGTAATAGGACAGAGCGACGTAAACTCAGGACAGTTGAACTGTACCCAGTAGTCGTTGTCCTGGTGTTTGTTCTCAAAGGTCTCCAACACCTCTGGTGCATAGTCCATCTTATACTCCGTTTTGCGGCCCAACTGCTGCAGGCCTTCTTGTTCTCTTGCCATAGTTCTATATTTTCGTTATCACGAAATACCGAAATAGCGATATTTCAAATTAAATCTTCAGGATATTAAAGATGTTGTAGTTGATGTCGTGGTCGAAGACATCCTCGTGGTCGTGCCGCTTGGTGAACTCCACTACACGGATGGTGACGGGCAGCACCAGGATTTCGTAGAGCGTCTTCAGCGTCACCTGCGATATCATGAGCGACGGCATCTGCTCCCAGGGTATCACACCACCCAAGGCCAAAGGGAAGAAGATGATAGAGTCGATACCCTCACCCAACACGGTGCTCAATACGGCACGCTTCGAGAAGTGGGCACCCTGCGACGACAGTTTCATCTTCGACATCACATACGCATTCATGAACGATCCCGCCAGGAAGGCGATAAACGAGGCTGCGGCAATGCGTGGTGCCAGTCCGAAGATGCTATGAAAAGCCTCATCGCCATCCCACCACGATGCTCCAGGTATCCAGTCGGCCAGGGCTCCCATCAGCACGAAGAAGAAGTTCATCGCAAAGCCCATCCAGATGAGCATGCGCGTGCGCCGATAGCCCCACACCTCGCACACCACGTCGTTGATGATGTAGCTCACGGGGAACACAATGAGACCGGCTGTCACATTGATGGGTCCAAACGAGATTTGCTTTGTTTCCAGTACGTTTGCCGTAATCAAGCAAACGCAGAACAGAGTGCCGAAAAGCATAAACAGCACGCTGACACGTTGTCTTTCTTTTTCCATTGTCTTGTTTTGTTAAAGGGGGTTTACCAAGAGAGTCCTTCTCTCCAAGCCGGCGATAACCGCAAGCACCCCTGTTGTTAAAAGCGGGTGCAAAGATAGCACTATTCGCGGAGATAACGAAGACAAAGGAGTTAAAAGGAGTTAAAGGCAGCAGAATATGCCGAAAAACCACTACCTTTGTACCCAACTAGACATTAAGTTATATGAAAAGACTCTTCACATTGCTGTTCACGGCGCTGGCCATGCTCACCGCCACAGCACAAGACGACCCCTACAAAGTGGAAATGGAAGCGATGGACCTGCAAGGCGAGGCCATCATGAAGGAATATCGCACCCTGATGCAGCAAGACCCCAAGGCAGAGAAGCCGCAGACCAAGGTGCGCGTAAAACAGTTGGCAGAGATGCTCGACTCTCTGAGCGCCCTCCAGTTGCGCCGCATCAAGGAGATTATCCGCGACAATCAGAACAACCAGATACCCGTACCCTATATCAACGACGCCATGTATGCCCTAGGCTATGAGGGACTGAAAGCTGCCCTCACCCCCCAATCCGCCTACTACAGCAATCCGCAGCTCGACAAAGCCAAGACCCTGCTGGCCAGCTATGAGAAGCGTGCCCCAGGCACCATGTACAAAGACCTGGCGATGAAAGATATGGACGACAAGGATGTCACGCTGAGCCAGTGGGTAGGCCAGGGCAACTACGTGCTGGTCGACTTCTGGGCCTCATGGTGCGGTCCCTGCCGTCAGGAGATGCCCAATGTGGTGAGCAACTACGAGAAATACCACTCCAAAGGCTTCGAGATTGTTGGTGTCTCGTTCGACCAGAAGAAAGACGCCTGGGTGAAGGCCGTGAAGCAGATGAACATGACATGGCCCCAGATGAGCGACCTGCAGGGCTGGAAGTGTGCCGCCTCACCCCTCTACGGCATCATGTCCATCCCCAGCAGCATCCTCATCGACCCACAAGGCAAAATCATCGCCATCGACCTGCGCAACAAAGCCCTGGGCGAAAAACTCAAAGAGATTTACGGGGAGTAACTATTGCTGCTCCACGATTACACGGTGATGGCTGCTGCCGTGGTGGAACGACTATTTCCTCCAAAGACAACAGATGAAGTGAGTTGCATAGCGACTGCTCTGAACCTGCTCAATGCCATTGTCAAACTGGAGGAAGGAAAACAACTCACCTCCTACCATTACATCAAAGGCATGGTGGCATGTCTGTTTATTTGGTTGCTGTATCATCCCAAAAAAGATGTGGAACTGGACTGGAATGAGGCAGAGCATATCACTTACATCCGTGTCTGCGGTCTGCAACTCAGTTTCCACCATGTGCCACTCGTAAAAAACTATGTAACACTGCGAGCTGGAGAAGGGTTGACCACACAGCAATGGGACGGTCAGCAACGACAGGCCATTGCTGTATCACTATTCCTCCAGACAGTAGGAAAGCCGTTGCCTCAAGTGGATGAAGAGGAATCCAGCATGTTGATTGGCAAGATGCGTAGCTGCAACGTGCGCAAAATTATCAGAAGAATTAATGAGCTGGAAGATGTGCCACCCATCATTCTCAGCACACCCCCGCCACAACCTGCCACGCCAAAGATTGCCAAGCCCCCGACACCAACAAAGCTGCATAGGCTGGCAAGGATTAAGAAACTGAAGACATTCGTAGAAAGTCACCTGCCTAGCCCACTCCATCCCCTTGGAAAGTACGGTGAGTGGAAGCAGACCGCCACCCAGTGGCGCGACACAGAGCGAGACCATCTTTACACCCTCTCGCTGGCTCTGAAGTGGAACGGATGGTGGGAGCCCGAATTCCGGCTTGCACGGAAGGGCGACTACCACATCTTCAGCGTGGCAGCCTATACGGGCAACAACTACAACAGCCTGGTCAAACACATCATGGGCAGACGCCCGCTGAGATACATCCGTCCGGAACGGCGGATGAGGAAAGGTTGGCATTACTTCCTGCGCCGTAACAACTGGGCATGGGTACACATGACCTACACCCGCTACCTGCTTCTGACCGGCCATTACAACTATTTGAAACTCGATGGCAGATACTACAACCGCTGCATCACCTACCATCTGGCTCGCTACCTGGCCTATGCCTACCCTCAGTTGCGTTTCATCAACGTACTGAACTTCACCCGTTTCAAGGTGCGACGCAGAGTATACTCTGCCAGCGACCTGCAACGCATCGGCCTGCACTCGAAGTCAAGGTATCTGAAGGTGTGGATGGTAGTCGATCCCCTGTTGCTACTCAGCGACCTAGACATAACGCAGTTGCCGCAAGAGCTGATAGATGAATATCGCAAGATCCCCGACTACTACAAATTCTTCCGCAAGGAATGGAGCCACGACAAGGTTGGGCTGGTGGCCTATGAGCGTTACCACCTGTTGCCCAACATCTACCGAGACATCTATATCAGCGGCCACTTCGCCCATGTCATGAACGATGAGGGCAAGTGGGCCATCTACTCGCTGATGGAAGAAACCTTCGAGACAGACTTCATCTTCGATGCCATCTACTACGACCCCTATCTCTATCTGGTGTTAGGGTGCATCGGCGATAATAAAGTCATCATCCACGACATGTTCAATCCCACGAGCTGATTAATCGTAAGCATAACTTTTGAAATATCCAAATGTATGGAAACGAAATAAGATAAAATTTCAAAAAGGCGACGTATCACTTAATCACTTGAGTAATATCACTTGAGTAATATCACTTGAGTAACAGCACTTGAGTAACATCATAGGATCAATTGGGACATATATACCGAGAAATTGATTTCGCGAGAAAATCTGTCAATCTGTCATTTTTGGGTGTAAACCACTGAATATAAGAGAGATACAAAATGACAGATAGTATGATAGATTGACAGATTACTATGCGCTGCGTGGCAGAAACTACGTGCTGCGTGGTGGAAAGTACGCAGGGAGGAAACATCGGTATCTTATGGAGGAACCAGTGGTTTCTTGCGTAGAAACCACTGGTTCCTCCATAAGAACTATTCGCAGCAACGCGAACAGACATCAACCAACGCGAACAGACATCGTAGCAAGGCGAACAGATATCTGTCAATCCATCATAGTATCTATCATTGCGCAAAATACTGTGACACAGGCGATTGGGCAGTTTTATAACAGATTGACAGATATTTTCGCAAAAACAAATTCTGGTATTTACTTCTTCAACTGGAAGGTCAGCGTGCCGCCGCCCACCAGCTGGTCGTGGGCCACACGATAGCTCTTGAGCGGCTGGCCACCCAGGGTCATCGAGCGGATGTAGGCGGCATCGGGCTCTGGGCGCGGGGCCTCTATCACCAGGTCGTGGGGATAGTAGCGACGATCGAGATGCAGGGTGACGCGCGAGAAGGCGGGTGTGGTGAGGGTGTACCACGGCAAGCCTGGGCAGTCGGGATAGAAGCCCATCATGGAGAACACCAGCCATGCCGACATGGTGCCACAGTCGTCATTGCCTGGGATGCCG
>Ga0326512_10002855_pt1 | contig 12758 bp, 32 predicted proteins | sample 1_2617_0518_D_FD_203652 | JGI IMG/M metagenome (GOLD analysis project Ga0326512, IMG submission 203652) | Bovine rumen microbial communities from UC Davis, California, United States - 1_2617_0518 | ecosystem: Host-associated > Mammals > Digestive system > Stomach > Rumen | place: USA... | reverse complement strand
TTATATTTTAATGCTTCCCCTTTAATTCTGCAACCCCTTTTTTGTGCCTTTCTTCAACTGTAATATTTTCGCCTTTATACATTCCCGCACCTATTTTGTCGATTTCTGAAAATGGCAGAATAGGAACTGTCAATTTATCTTTATAGGATTTATCAAGAAAATAAATGTATCTAAGCATATAGCCCGATACACGCTTGACCCCTAGTGCTTCCCATTCTTTGTCTGTAAAGTATTTCACCCCCCCCTTATAATCCGTTGTCGCAAGCAATTCTTTTAATCTTGATATACTGCAAGATTGCGGTCTTAAACTCATATTTGCGACCCTTTCGCCATTCGGGAATTCAAGAATAGTTTTATTTTCTGTAATTCCGCATAATGAAAAACCGCTTGCACGATATATTGCACCATCCCCGCATTGCGTTCCATCTGCAAAAGATATGACCCATTTAATATTTGGATAATGCTTTTTAATCAGTCTAAAAGAAACTGCAATACATCTGCTTTCTGAATTCTTCGGCAGGTAATCGTCAAAAGCCATTCTGTTTAATTCTAGGAAGTCATTCCACTTTGTATCTTTTACAAGCCCGATTATTTTTGATTTATCCATAGATGGTCCAAAAGACAAAACCCCGTGCAGAATATCTTTATAAAAAGCCCCAAAATGCAAGCAGGAATTATTTACAATCTTTCCGCTATAATGGTGCTTTCTTACGAAGTCGTTTGCTTTCGTTGGATTTATCGGTTTTACAATAATTTCTTTTACATCAATATTAGCCATTTAATAAATACTCCTTGCAGATTTCGGCAAGTTTATTTCCGTTTCCGTTTGTATTTGTTTCATCTTCGATAGGTCCGCACTTCTTTAATGCTTCTTTTATAATTGAAACTTGCTCCTGCGATAATACAAAAGTCATTGTGCATTGTGTATCTCTATCGCCTTCCTTTAATTCGGGAAAGTCTTCCACCGCATCCGTATCATCTGCAAAATCTATTGTTGTATCTGGAAGTGCTATTTCGTCAAAGTTCAAATCAATATCTTCTGCAAACTCCAGCACGCTCTCTTTTGTGAAGTGTCCGAAGTTGCTATTTAATCGCAATAACTTTTGCTTTGCTTCGGTCTTGTTTTTTGCCTGTATGTAAACAACGGGTAATTCTGGAATAAGATAACCTTCTTCTTCAAGTGCTTTTAATACTTTTATTCTTGCGTGTCCGTCAAGGCAGTAATTTGTTTTTCCGCTTACCCATACAAAAAAAGGAAAACTCCACCCATATTTCAAGATTGATGTTTTCGCCTTTTCAATGTCTGCTTCATCACGGATTTTTAGCCCGCCTTGAAACTCTGTTATATTATGCCAATCAAGATAATCTTTTGTTTCACATTTAATACTAATTGTTTTTATCTGCTTCATATTTTGCCCTTGCCCTTTTTCTGTTTTTTTCAAGACAATTCAAAATTGCCTGTTCAATATTTATTCCCATTTCTGCTGATAGGGTTAACATACACATTATGACATCTGATATTTCATCCGCCATCTGTTTTTCTGTTTCTTCACAAACGCAGGATTGATAATTGTCTATCGCCTGTGTTGCTTCTGCAATTTCCCCCGCACAATGTTTAATGCAGGATAAAGCATCCGTTTCAAGTTTTCTGTGTTCTGCTATTTTTAATGATTGTCTAGCAATATTATTCAAGTCTATCATTCTTTTTCTCCCATAACTTCAAGCCCGCAGAAACCCCGACTGAAATAATTACTGATAGCCATAAACTTAAAAAGATAAACAGGATAAAGCCGATTAAAATTCTCACTTTCCGCCCCCTTGCTTTTCATTATACAATGCTTTTATACATTCCGCAATAATTAAAAAAGCATCCTGCCATTGTTTCAATTCTTCTTCGGTCATTGGGATTCCAGATCTAATTTTTCTCTGTTCCAATTCCTAACCCCCTATATTTTTCTAGCAGTTTATCAGATAGTTTATCAAGCCCCGAAACTCCCCACATTTTCTGATATTCATATATTAAAATATCGGCTATTACTTCTAAATGATTGCCATAACTTGAACCGCAATCAATCTGATAATTATGTTCTGTCGAGCAGGCATATTCCCCATTTTTCGTATGGTCTATAACCCACGATCCATATTTTTTTCGGTACATTTCTTTATTCGGTATTCTATGGCTATATTGAGCAAAAGATTGTTGAAGCGGTTTCCCACAAATAAAACAAACTCCGCACGATCTGGAATAAGCTTTTTCCCTTTGCTCTTTTTGTTTATCTGTCATTTCTCCACCTCGCTTAAAGTTGTTTGCATAGTTTCCATAAATAATTTTGCAACTAAGTTTTGATTAATATTAAACTGCCTTGCAATTTTATCTATAGATACCCCACAAGCCTTACATAGATTTCTTATCTGCTCAAAGTATTCTGCATCCCACATCTTTACTTCGTTCATTTGCACTCCTTTAAGAATTGCTCTGCTTCTTCCAACAATAAATATTCTTCCGCTTTTGTAACAACCTTTTTCAAGTCTAATACTTTTTTAAGAAGTTCTTTTGCTTTGGTAAGTTGTTCGTCTTTATCAAACACCATATTTCTGTATTTATCCCTTTCTTCTTCAAGTGCCTTATTCATTGAATTAAGACCCTTGTTCAAAACTGAACCTACCGCTAGACCCTCTTTGAGTTTCTTGTTTTCAAAGTGTCTGCTCATATTACTAGACTGTTGAAACTCTGCAACCTTTCTAAGTTCTGCATTTTCTTTTTCAAGTTCCTTGTTAATCATAATGTTATGATCTTTAAGGTTTGCAGTATTGCACCATAAATCCGCCTTGTCTTTCCATTCTTTAACTTCTGCTTCAAGGTCTGCTACCTTTTTACACATTAACGAAAAGGCTTCAAACTTTGCTTCTTCTGTTTGTTTTCTAAACTCTTTAGTCATTTTTCTTTTATCTCCTTAATTTCCAATTACTTTGATTGTGGCATTTCTTACAATTTGGACTATTTGGATTAAATTCTCCCCACTCTTTAATACAATATCTACAGTTAGTACAACACTTCATTTTCTCAATCTGTGCTTCAAGTTCTGCAAGGCGATTAAATCTTTTAAGCATTTCTTCGTTTACATTATCAAGATAGTCACCATAATAACCGTCTACACCGCAATAATTTCTTTCATCAATCAATTCTTGTCCTGTTGCTTTTTCAAGTTCTTCTTTAGTCATTTTCTTTACCCCTTATAACCAGATCTAAAACCATTTCGGAATCCTGCCTTGCTATCCTGCTATTTTTGTCTGCTTCTTCTATCTGGACCGCAAGCACCGAAACCCGTTCTTCTAATTCCTTTATTCTGCCCGCTTCATATATTATCATTGAAACGGACAGAACAAAAGCTAATAAAAGAATGCCGATTGTAAACTTATCAATCATTATTTCCCCTATTCTGTAACAATTTTATATTGGCTTTTAAGGTGATAACCTTTTTCGTTGCCCTGCGATATAAGCCAACCATATTTGTCTTCTTTAATTTCTGTAACATCTTTCAGAACTGCAACCAACCGCATTTCAAAATGTTTATTTGTTCCCCATTCATAAACCTTAACTGTCATATTCTGCCCCCTTATGCTTCTTCAATCTGGATAATGCTTCCGTTATCCAAATTCGGATGCTTGCTAAATAATCTTTCAACTGCTTTTTCTTGATTTTCTGCTTTGCAGTGAAACCGAACTGTTTTCGGCTCTGATCCGCAGGAAGCCTGTGACCCGCCAATAGTCCAATACATAATATAAAAATCTTTCATACCTTGCCCCCTTTACGCTTTTTTCAGTTCGTGTTGTTTTACACTACCACAAAACCATTCGGATTTTACAAAATAATAAATTCCGTTATCGCTTGGATATAAAGCATCATCAGTTACCCATAAATCAGTTATAGTAACAGGAATATTATTCCATAAAGCCTTATCACCGATATTGTATTTAATTTTTCCAATTCCTTTCATATCTTGCCCCCTTGCATCTGCGGGGTTGCCCCCGCTTTTATTTTATGCGTAAAGTTTTTCACCCTTTGTTGCATTCAGAATATTATCAAAGATTTCAATGTATTTTGCTTCATATTCTGTATCATCTTCGATTTCTTCAAGCTTGTCGAACTGATGATTGATTTCTGTATAAGAAATATCAAATCCGTCTTTTTCAAGTTTTACATACCAAATGTATTCAATATCTGCGTGTCTGATTCCATCTTTCTCAAACTCGAAATGCTTTTCCATTTTGAGAAGGTTATACATTGCAGTATCAACGCTTGTTCCGTATCTCATAAAGAATGCAGTATTGCAGAAACTTTCAAGAAGTCTGCCCATATACTCTGGATAGCCGTCGCAATGATGATAAAGCTGAATTGTGTTCCCTGCTTGATAAGTTAATTTGATTGTTGCTCTTGTACTCATATTAAAGCCCCCTATTGCTTTGTTATGATTACATCTTAACACTATTTTTATATTATGTCAACACTTTTTTTTAATTAAAACAGATCTGGATTTATTCCGTTTTCGCAACATTCTTGTTTTGTTTCGTCTATCAGATAACCCATTTCAACTGTATTTACTTCGGTTGTTGAATAGGGCTTTATTCTGCCTGTTAGTTTATTGACCCGATAAGGATAGCCACGCTTTATTGCTTTTTCTTTTAGGGCATCTTTCGCATCTTCAAGGTCGTTTCCTGTTACCTTGCATAATTCAGTAAGAAGGGCATAAAATAAATTATTCTGCGACCCCTGCCCCGTTGTTCTGTTCGGATAAGGCTTATTGATTTCTATTTTGAAATAGCCGTTGAATCTTTCTTTTGATGTTTCGTATAGATGCAGGATTTCTTGTTTTACTTCGATTGTCGGATAATGTATTAAAAGTCCGTTTTCTGTTAATTCTGTATAAGCTATAATTTTCATTCCTGCCCCCTAAAATAAATGGCTTTTTGTGTAACATCTGGAACTTTCCGCAAAACAAATAAAGTCGGTAATTTATTTTGCTTCATTATCATTTACACCGCCTGCCAAGGCTTTCAATCTTTACATCAAAAACTTTCAACGAACCTTTTTTTAATGCTTAGAATGAATTCATAACTAGTAAAAAATATAATAAATAATGTGTTGCGGGTCTTTCCCCGCCTGTCGTATTTTTTCACCCATACGGGTTACTTACTTTTTAAACAGTCATTAAGCATTTTAATATTTCTCTGCTTAATGGCTTTATTTGCATAATCTAATTGTGCATCATTAAAAGTGTTCATTCTTTCTTTTACCTGTGCAATCAGATTGTCAATTTCACTATTTCCGCCCGTCTTTTCCGCAGGATTCATAGTTTCATCCAGAACATCGTTTTCAACAATTTCAAAACAGTTCTGATAAAGATAGCGTTTAATATAAGTTTCAACCGCACCTAAGTTCTGGACTTCTTGCCCACCTTTAAGGCTTGCCGTTGACATAGGGCTTTTGAAAGTAATTCTTCCATCTCCTTCCAAGTCACAGAAATCCAAAGTTGCAAGATCTGGTGTAAAGTTTACCACGCAACAGAATTTTAATTCGTTTGCCAACTTGTTTATTTCGGGTAGAATGTCTGCAAGTTCATAATATGTATAACCCGCAAATTTATTATTTCCCGTTTTCTTTACACCTGCATTCTGGAAACGCAGGCGGGCTTCATTCAGCTTTTCAAATATTGTCATACCCTTTTATCTCCTTTAATTTTTGGATTTCCTTTTTTTTCTTTCAGAATCTGCAATTCTTTCGGCATACATTTAATTTCAATAAACTTGCTTCTGCTGATTCCCATTTTTTCTGCTTCCCTGTCTAAGTAATCCATCTGTTCTTTATGAAAATAAACAGAGAATCTAACTCCGTTATCCTTTGCCATATCTAGCCCCCTTTAGTTTCCAAACGGGTTATCTTCTGGAAAAGCTTCCCCGCCAAACGCTTCTTCAACCTGTGAAACTTCCGCAGGTTTTCCACCGCCTAACAACTGCACGCTTTCTGCAATAACATTCAATCGGCTCTGCTTCTTTCCGTCTTTTTCCCATCTGTCCTGCTTCAAATATCCGTGAACGCAAATCTGCTTTCCCTTCACAAGTTTATCTTTCAGATTTTCCGCAGTCTTGCCCCATATAGTGCAATCAATATATGAAACTTCATCTTCCCAAGAATCGCCCTTTTTTACTGAACGATTTACGGCAAGTGAAACAACCGCTTTTGCAGTTCCATTTCCAACAAAAGAAAAGCTTCTTTCATCGCTTCCAACATCCTTTGTAATTCTGCCTATCAGAATAACATCATTCAAATCTGTCATATTTTACCCCCTTATGACTTCAAATAAAATATAGATTATTGCAAGGGCTATCAAAACCCCTGCAACCAGATCTAAGCCCGCAGGCTTAAACTTTTTGTAATATTTTCCCCTTTTCTGTCTGATGGTGTATTTCATTACATTCTTGCCCCGTTATATTGTCCCCAAGAATAAAGGAAACCAACAAGCGATATAAAATCTTCCTTTTCCATTTCGTCTTTCAGATATAAGATGCAGGAATCAAGGCTTGCTTCAATTTTCTTTTCGGCAGTTTCTAAAATGAAAGTGCAGAAATCCTTTTTAGATAAGCGGTAAATAACCCCGCCTTTGTTGTTTGATGTAGGCTTGAAAAGAATTGTATTTGTCTTTTCTTCCCATTCAAAAGTATAAGTTCTCATATAAAGCCCCCTATTGCTTTGATGTATTAATCTTAACACTATTCTATTATCTTGTCAACACTAAAAAGCAAATTCCTCCTGTTTCGTTGCAAAATTATAGAATCGTTCCTGCTGAACTTCCCGCCCCTTCTGGATAGCTTCACGGGGTCTTAATGCAGGGTTTTCTTCCTGTGCCTTTCTTCTGCATCTGCTTACACTTTCAAAAGTTGGCAGTCCGTATTTTTTCCGATTGGTGAAGAAATCAGCAACTGTCATATTTGTTATGCTTCCACGATCTGAAAATAACTTGATGCAGATTGTAAGATATAACAAATCGTCATTTTCTTTGAAAGTTTCGCCCTGCTTCAATGTTTCTGTTACCAGATTTTTTAACTGCTTTAATTCCATATCCCGCCCCCTATTCTTCAATTCCCATAATCTTTTTATATCGGTTATTATTCAAACCAATTATAAAACCTGCACGAAAGATTTTTTCCGCATTTGTTGAATCATATTTTGCATTTGCAAATCCGTCCACTTCTTTTTGTATTTCTTCTGGAAGTTCTTTATCATTCCACAATTCAAAAAGATTTTTTTCGTTCATATCTTGCCCCCTTTAATCCCAACCATGGCATCCGCAGTAATATTCATCATATTCTTCATTCGGCTTATGTCTGAAAAATGCCAAACCCCAAGAACTGTCAACTATGCTATCCCCATAACTGCATTTTGCTTTTCTGCCTTCCAAGCCCTTGTTACCTTCGCACTTGAATTCGATTGTTGTGCAACCGTGGATGACGCAGGCGGGCTTCCCTTCGCCTGTTACTGCATTGTTTACGCATCCGCACTTCATTTTATATAAATCTCTCATTTTCAACCCCCTATTTTATAAAAGAACAATGATTCATAATCACTTGTTCAAGATTGTCATAATCTGGATTTCTTGCAATCAGCTTCTTCAAGATTATTTTAATAACCTTCAAATCAGCCCCGCTTTCTGTTGGTGTAACTTCACAAATCGCAAACCCGCAGGCTTTCTTGATTCCGTTTGTTACATCTGAAAAATTAAAATCGCATCTGCTTTTCATATTTTACCCCCTAGTTTTAAGGGCGGTTTCCCGCCCGTTGTTTTTAATCAAAAATCAAATCCATCATAAAGTAATTGCAAGCCTGTTCTTCTGTGATATGGTCGGGCAATTCTCTGCGTTGGATTTCCCTTGCGTGAATTGCGGTTTCCTTTTCTGCTTCTGCTCTTGTAAATCCGCACCCCATAAAATATTCAATCATTTTCTCTTTCATATCTAAGCCCCCTATTGCTTTGTTTATGTCTATATCTTAACACTTTTATATTATCTTGTCAACACTTTATTTTATTTCCCCATAGGTCAAGAATCTGTTTTTGCTTTTCTTCCCTTTCGGCTTGTATAAACATATCTTCTTGTTTACAAGGCAGGATTTTTTCATAAAAGGCTTTCACAAATTCCCGCTTCAATTCAAATCCACAAGCCCTGCGACCTAGATTTGCAGATGCCAATAAAGTCGTTCCAGATCCTGCACAACAGTCAATTACAACATCGTCAATATCTGTGTAAAGACTGATTAAATGTTCGAGTAATGGAACGGGCTTTTGTGTCGGGTGTACCTTTGGAGTAATTTTATCTTCAATCCACGGCTGACATAGAAATTCCATTTTTCCGTTATTTCTGAACTTCGGTAATTTATCACGATAAAATAAAACCGCAGTTTCAAAATTACCAACCGCCCGCATATTTGCTTTTAATACCTGTGCAGAATAATTTTTGTAAAAAATAAAAACTTGCGAATTCGGAAATCCATATTCTTTCGCATAATGTTTTAATTCTTCAATCTGCTCAAAGGCACAAAACAAAATCATACATCCCGCACTATTTCTTTCTTTCGGCTCTTTCTTCAAAAGATTACTGCAAAAATGAAAGAATTCCGAAATACGGAAACCCGCCTTTGTATCTGTATCAAAAGCTTGTTTTCCTGCAAGTTCGGATTCCCCGTTTGAATTGTCCCCGCCCTTATACCATACGGGGTTTGACCCATACATATTATTTCCCAACTGATAAGGAATGTCGGTCAAAATCAATTGTGCTTTCTGTATGTCGTGCGATTTCCAATTCTGGAAACTGTCGTTATAAAGTGCTATTCTTTCCATTTTCTTTCCCCTAGAAAAAGGCGGGATATTTCACCCGCCCCGATTTTATTTATTCAATGATTTATAGAACGGGCAAAAATTTCTGCAAGCACAATATCCGTCTACACATTTCTTGCTTTCGCCTGCTCTGAATTCGATTGTATCACCGCCATTGTTTGCAATGTATTCCTGTGCTTCTTTTTTTGAACTGCAAACTTTCAAGGCGGTCTTTCTTCCGTTTTTCATTACTGCCCATTTATCTTCGGTTGCCCATCGTTCTTCATTAGTGCAAGGTTTTAATTCTGAATCAGCAATTTTTTCTGCCTTTTCAAATTCTGCAACCTTTGTAAAAATGAACTTTTCAATTTCTGCAAGATCTGATTCTGTTACATCGAATCTATATACGAATGTCGGCAACTGCGGATAACTTGAATCTATTTTTGCCTTGCTCTTGCTATGGTCTTTAAGAAGTGCGATAAATTCGCAAGCCTTAACTTCGACCCCGCATTTTTTCATCAGCCAAGAATAGATTAAACCCTGCTTCTTCCAATCGTCAAAATCTTGGTAAATTACCTTATAGCAGGATGCAGTTTTGAAATCGTGCAAAATCTTTGTTTCTGGGTCGTAACTATCAACCCGCCCCGTAACTTTTGAATTCAGAACATCAGCAGAATAAAATTCTTCCTTGATTGTTTTTGTGTTCTGCTTTTCAAAAATAGAATGCACCGCAGTTCCCCAAACTGCCCAAATCGAATCCGAAGCATCTACTTCAATTTCGTCATAATGTCTTTCAAGAAGCATTACTTCGCAAGCCCCTTTCAAAAGAGTTGTTGCAGAATAGCTTCCTTTCTGATTGTGTCTTTCAACACTTACTGCATCCACAAATGCCTGTGGCAATCCAAGTTTGTTTGTTACTTTCATATCGTAACCCCCCTAGTAATTTAATTTAATATTATCTTAACACTATTTTAATTTATTGTCAACACTTTTTTATATGGCATTACCGCCCGATTTTCCGCACCAACCTTCGCCCGAACCTGTCGCAATGCCCGACCATTCAATAACCCGTTTCATTTTGCCATTGCATTCGGGGCAGGTCTGCCGATTCTTTAATCTGTCATAATCTTTAATACAGATTCCAACATTAAAAACTTTCCCGCAGGATTCACACTTGAATTTATAAATCATTTATAACCCCCATTTTAAAATAACTGTCATAATACCAGCAACAAGAAGAGCAGTATTCCATATCGAAATCGGCAGAATCTCCGAACCAATTTTTAGCGTGTTCGCAGATTTTACACGGGTTTATTTGATGCGGTAATACATCAATTATATTTTCAATTTTTGCAAGTTCTTCTGTAATTTTCATTTTATCCCCCTTTCAAAATATAAAGCTTTTTTCCCGCAGGATCTGAACTCATTACAAGAATGTAAATATTCACACATAGGAATTAAAAACTGTTTGAACTCTGGATTTGTTTTAATAACTTCTTCCCGAATCGTCAGCATTAATTCTTGCATTTCTTTTGTCGCACATCCGCATAATCTTTTATTCATTATCTGCATTAAAGAATCTGCATTTATATCAACAATCATATTTACTAAAGCCCCTTGCGGTTTTTTGGCTCTTGGTGTTTCGTTTTCGTTCCTGTCGTCCCTTTGGCTTTTGACATATTTTTCTATTCCTTCGTGATGCCTGCATAATTCAGTTGAAAGCCAATAAGGAACATCCAGAAGTAAAAAAGCAAACTCCAATTTCCTAATCGGTGAATGTCTGCATTTAAGCATCTTTATTTTCCAATCTTCCGCAGGTGCTTTTTCTGTTGTCAATCCTACTGTTACTAATGCCCTTTGTTTCGCCTTCAACCAATCCGCATCCATTGGATGTTCTAAAATTATTACTTTCATTATCTGCCCCTTTTTCTTTTTTGTACATTTCATAAAATGCGTTTATTTCTGCCCGCTTCTGCTTTTTCATTTTACACCTTCTTTAATGGAATTGCATAAGAGATTTTTCTCTGCTCTTTCTTTGAATCTGCATTTGCTCTTTTTGCCCTTATGCAACAACCCGCACATTTGCAGGTTCTGAAATCGTTACAATTCCAATTTTCATTACCGAAGTGTTTGCAGAAACTGTCGGCTTTATTTATGCAATCATAACAAACAACTTCTTTTGTTCCTTCTGCCCGATAAGTTTTATTATACTGTATGATGTTCGGTTTTATATTTGATTTTTTTACCGCTATTGCATTACAGAATAAACCCTTATCATAACAGGAAGGACAACACGGCAATTTATAATCATATTCACAACCGCATTCCATACAAACCGACCAAGCATAATTTTTCGGGGCTTTGTTCATTGTCTTTTTGAACACTTCCGCCATCGTGCTTATTTCTGGATAACCATTTTTAAATTCGTGGACCGTTGTTAAAGCTTTATAAAACTTTCCTTTCTGCTCGTCTGTTAGACTGTTGATATTATCATCAATCCACGTTTTTTCTTCTTCGGGTATTTTCCCATAAAACTTTTCTAATCTTTCTACTGCGTCAAATTCATCGCTCATATTTTACCCCCTATTCAAATAATGAATTATTAATTTCGCCATTCCATTCATTACGTTCTTTTGCTCTGTAAGATGTTCCCTTAAATTCTAAACTTTTGCAAGTTTCTCGGAAGCGGTCAACAACAGGATTTCCCAAGTATTCCCCGAATTCTTTCTTGTCCATATTGGAAATTAAAACTGTCGGTTTTTTATTTTCATATCTTTCGTTTAGAAGTCTGAATAAATATTCCTGCTCAATCGGGCTTTTATATCTTCCTACTTCATCAATTATCAGCACCGCAATATCTGCATAATCATCAATAACTTCTGTTGGGTTTTTCTTTGCATTAAAACTTCTAGCATAATCAAGTTCATCTTTAAGCTGATAACTTTTGATATATTTTGCACCAAGATAACGGCAGATAATTGCACCAAGTAAAGTTTTTCCCGTTCCCGCAACACCGACAAGCCATAGATTTTTTCCGTAAGGATTTGAAATAAATTGCTTTACTGTATCAAGGATTTTTTCTTGATCTGGTGTTTCGCAGATAAAAGAATTAATATCTACGGACAAATAGCGTTTTCCAATTCCGCTTTCTGTTATATTTTTGAACTGTTGTTCTTCCCATTTTCTTTTTCTTTCTGCAATGGCTTCTGGACTGTTGAATTCTTCAAGCCGTTTTGCTTCTTGAATTGCTTTTAGTTCATCCCGCAGTTTTCTTTCTTCTTCCCAATACTGCCATACTTCTTTTTCATCACCTTTGAGAAGGTCGAATTTATCACCAAGTTCCACAAGTTCTTTTTTCACTTCTTCTTCTGTTCTCATTTTTTTTTGCCCCCTAGAAATCTACATCGCAACCAACACTGTCGCTTGCAGGTCTTTTATTATTTACATATCCGCCATTTTGTGAAGTCGCATATTTTTTCTCATTTTGTTCCCAAGTTCTAATGCAGGCCTTCCAATCTTTCATTTTATTTTTTCCAACCTTCCACCCGTTCGCTTCATAGTAATTAAAGAACTTCTCTGCATTAATCGTGTTTTTTCTTTCTTCACAATATTGTTGTATTTCAGAAACAGAAGGTTTGTGAAATCGTGTTGTTGTTTCCCTTTCTAACTCTATATCTTTCTTTAACTCTTTCTCTTTCTCTATATCTGTGTAACATTCGGGTAACATCGGGGTAACATTGTTACTAACCAACTTTTCTTTTGCCCTTTTCTGTCTCATTAATTTTGCTTTATCTGTTTCAGTTCCAACCATTTCGTTTAACTGATTTATAAAAATCTCCCCTGTATCTAATCTGGAAACCAAACCAATTTTGTCGAACAATGCCAAAGCAC
>Ga0326512_10002854_pt1 | contig 12763 bp, 19 predicted proteins | sample 1_2617_0518_D_FD_203652 | JGI IMG/M metagenome (GOLD analysis project Ga0326512, IMG submission 203652) | Bovine rumen microbial communities from UC Davis, California, United States - 1_2617_0518 | ecosystem: Host-associated > Mammals > Digestive system > Stomach > Rumen | place: USA... | reverse complement strand
AATGAATACAAACAGAATTTGCCTATTGAACTGCCCGTTGCTTTGCATAGAAAGCTTTTCCGAAAATAGAATATGGATCTTCTTTAAAAGATTCTACATATTTATTAAGCTTTTTACTAGTAGTATCCTCTTTATTAGATTTTTCTTCTTTTTTCCATGCTAATAAAGCACCTTTAATCTAATTAGTGCTAGGAATTACTTCTTCATTAAAACCTAACTTATATTTCTCAGTATTCTTTTTTAATATCTTCGTCTATAAAATATCTAAAGCATCTTTTAGATGATAATTAGAATCTATTCCCATAGACTAAGCTAAAGGTACTATAGCATCTAATATTTTTTGCTTTACTTGTTTAGGATCTAAATTAGAATTTCGCAAAGGAGACAGCACTTTGGCTGCCTCTTTTGCAAATTCTTTTGATGTAAAATCACATTTCATTTCTTATCAACACATTTTTATATTTATAAAAGTACAATTAACTGATTCTACGTTTTCTTGCTCAGATAAACTTTCAAACATAAATATATCATTAAGTTCGTATAATCCTAATTTTTCGGCATCTGTTTCTTGCAATTCCTAGAAATATACTTTAGAATCCATTTCATCATTTATAACTTCAGAAATAGTTTCAAAATCATTATTGTGTACTGCTTCTTCTAAATAATCATGCATTGGGTAATCCCCATCTTGTATTAATTTTTCAAACAATGGTAAGAGTCTATCATAGTTTGCCTCAATAACCTCTGGTTCTATATCATTAAAGCTTCCAGAAAAATTTAAAGATTGCTTTTCTGTATTTTGATTAGATTTTTCTCTTAGTTTTAGATTAGAATCTGATAGTGAATAAGCATATTCTATACCATCTATAGTAATATCACCTATTATATCTCCAACACCAGAACTCTAAATATTTGGATCAAAAATAACTTCTTTTCCTTTTATTTCGTCACTTACTTGTGTTGTAGCAATTATATGTCCGTCTATTATGAAAGCAATAACTCCAGTATCAGAAGATTTACTATTAATTTCACTTACTATAGCTGCTATTGTTTCTAAAGAATTGTCATGAGGGCTTTTTGGCTAAGTTTGTATAGTGACTCCTGTTTTATTTTTTAATTTATTTAAGGAAGTCTAAATACTTACTCCAAATGGTGGCTGTTCCTCTTGTGTAGGGGACGTTCCAAAACCACTATATCCATTTACATAGGTTTTATCATCATTAGATTCTTTTTTAAGAGTATTAAAAAGTGCTTCATCAAAATCATTATCAAAAGTACTAGTAGCTAAACCACCATGTATTAAAAATTCATCATTCTTTAAATATGGGTTATCGATAGTAGTTTCTGAAGAAAGCTCTTTTATTGGAGAAAATCCATATTTCTTCTTAGATTTGTCACCTGTAGTTTGATAATAAAATAAATTATCTTCCCCTAATATATTTTCAATAATAGGTAACTAAGTGTTTCTATTATCAACTCCTTTTGGATCATAAACTAATCTAATATTAGAATCCTCAAATGATTCTACTTTTAAAGAAGCAGGGTATACTAACTATTTTATTATATTCTAAAGCTATCTATATAAAGGAATATTTTTTGGAATACCTATTTTAGATAAATCAGTCCATGCTTCAGAGGTTTCTGTTAATTCTTTTACAGTCTACTCAAATGTCTTATTCTTAGATATTCTATGGAGAGTACTTAATACTTTATTATAAACTTTATTTCCTAAGTCTTCTCCAAAAGCATTAGTAAATAAAACTTTTGTTTGTTGTGGATCTTTTGTAAATAAAAGATTTAATATTTTAAATGCAGTTACCTAGTTACCAAGTGGTTTTCCTTTCTTATTAACAGTAAAATCAATTAAGCTGTTTATGTACTCAGATACTCCAAAAGTTGGAGGTAATACATACACTAATTTAATACTATTAGGATCATTATGTTTTCTACGCCATAAGTACTCTTCTAATATATTAGCCTTATTTAGAATTTTCCCATCATGAGTTAAATACTAATCAGTATACAAAACAAATGGATGATTTTTTTTAATATTTAATTTTATAATATTTCCATTATCATCAGTAATCTATCCATCTTTCTCTTCATATCTCATTAACTAAGATACTACTAAATCTGGCTATTGTAAAAACTCTCTTAAAGCTATATAATTATTAGTCTATATATAATCTTTATTACCTTTGAAATATTCAGAATATATACCTCTACTAATATTTAAATCAACCCCATCAGAAGATAAATTAGCTACAGGAGTCCATTTATCATCATTTATAAATTTTATATGTCTATCTCTATCTAAATAGGTTGTTAATAAATAATAGAATCCTTCATAGTCAGCTTTATTAGCCACTCGAGTATCTATATAGTTTTTTACTGCATACAAAGCTTTTATTTGTTTAGTACCTTTTTTACTACTAGAAGTAGCATTATATGTAGAATCATAAATCCATGCAATATCGGGATACAAATAATTATCCCCAGCTTTAAGATTTATTATTGTAATTGGATTATTTAATGTTAATAATGGAATTTCTATTAAATCACCATTACTTTCTGAGCCTATAATGGCAACTAAATTTCTATTATTTACTGTAGAAGCATCATTATCTTCTGTAGTAGCTCTTTGATATGGTAATATTTCATTTTTAGATTTTTCTAATTTCCCATATTCAGGATAAGAATCTAATCCTCCATATTCTAATTCAGATGTTTTAATTCCAAATCTAACATATACTTTCTTAACTCCTAATAAATCACTTACCCACTTTTCTATTTCAGATTTATTCTCTATAGAAAATAAAATTCTTCTTAAATTACCTAATATCTATATAGCATGTGGTAAGTTATTTTGAATTTCTTTTATGGTTTTATATGTAGAAACTTCCTATAATTTTCTAAATCCATTTAATGAGTCTATTCTAGCTTCATCTTCTGAATATACAATTTGTCCAGAGTCTAAAGTACTAGGATCTACACCTAATTCAAAAGTAGCATTACTAAATAGATAAAATATAAAATCTTTAGCACTTAAATTAGGAGAAACTAATGTGCTATTTTCTTCATCTATATCATTAGTTTCTAAAGTTGCTTGATTAATCTACTCCTTTACTTCTTCCTAATCTAAAGTTTCAGTAAATGAGCTAATTTCTTCAGGTTCTACTACTTCTTGATCTTCATCAGGTGCTTCTGTAGTTTCAGGTACTATAGGGGTATAAGTATTGTTAAATCTAGCCTCTATTTCTGGAACATATTGTGCAATAAGCTAATCTATTTTCTAAATAGTATCAGGCATCCCATTTTCTACTGGGATAAGATTCTAATTAATAAAGTCACATAATTCTGTCCAATTTTTGCCTATCTCAGTAGTAGTTCCTCTTACATCTCCATATTTTTCATCTAGTAATTCAGAAATAGCTTTTAAAGCAGGACTTCCATAATAACTATTTATCTAGTCTTCATTCCCTTTCATTAACCAAGCTCCAGAAGGATCTATTCCTAAGAATGGATACCACTTACCAGCCTAAACATTTTTCTTTCCTCCCATACCTGTAGAACAGTAGAATGGAAGCTTAAAGCCATTTATATCTAATAAAACTATTTTTCTTCCACCTGTAAGCTCTATTAATTCTGCAGGATTTCCACTGTTAGTTAATTCTGCTGGAAATGTAACAGGACTTTCTACTATTTTTCTAGCTTTTTCTATTATTTCATCAGATTCTTCTTTAGAAACTTCAGGAATAGGCGGTAACTCAGGTAGCTCTTTTTCTTTTTCTTCTTTATCTAATTTTGGAGCACCTACTACTTCTGATGTTGTTACAGAGTTTCTAGGATTATAAGGAATTTCCTCACTATCTTTTATTAAACTATTTAATAAATTTTTTCTTTGCTGTGCATATTTATTAATGGCATTTTCATCTAATTTTTCTTCATGAGTTTCTGTATCTTTAACATTAGTAATATTAATTTCACCTACAGGAGTTTTTATTGTATTATTAAATACTGTAATTGAAAACTTTTTACTTCTAGTTTGTCCACTATAGAAATCTTGCATAATACTATCATATCCATCTTTTTCTGGATCTAATTCTATTATCCAATAATCTCCCTCAAGACCTAAACCTACTCCATCATGTTTTTCAATTACATCCTTATATTTTTTATTATTATTTAAAATTTTTGCAAGATGTGTATCTTTATAAGTTGCAAAATGTATTTTTGTTACTCCTAAATCTATAAGTTTATCAATGTACTATAAAACCTAATCTTCACTTTTAGTTATAATATCGCCAGCTAAAGTAGTCTCATCCTCATAATAATGTAACTATAAATTTCCTTTTCCAGTATCATACACTACTTGAGTAGCTATCATATTCTAATTTTTCTAGTTATTAGCAGTTCTCATACTTGTGCCAAGTTTAGGACAATGTAATAACTAAGTTCTTGCTAAACTTATAGTTAGAGGTATTTTTTCTATAGTTACTCCTTCTTTTTTAGCTTCTTCTATTATTTTATTAGCTAACTTTTCTTCTAATTCAAATGAAGAATGTGTCTGTGACTGTGCAGTGTCTCCTAAACAGATTACAGATATTCCATGTTCTTTAGCAAATTTATCAATTAAAGTTAATTCTAATTGAGTAAATTGTTGTACCTCATCAATAACAATTAATGATGGAATTTCCTCTGTATTGGTTAATTTCCAATTAGGAATTAATTTTCCATCTTCAGTTAATGTATAATCTTTAGTATCATATTTATATTCCCCATTTTGTTCAGTTGGCTCTACATAATCAGAAGAAAGCTTTTTAAGTAATCCTAATCTATTAAACACTAAATTTGTATCACTTAATCCTATAGCATTTCTAAGCTGTTCTGATGCAGTAGTTGATTCTTTACTATCTCCACCATGAATTACCCAAGCGTTTTCTGTAATATCAGATTTATATTTTTGTATAAAGCTTGTTATTAATTTAGCAGTTGCTGCTGATTTTCCTGTTCCAGGTCTACCATCAATGAGAATTAAATTATCATATTGTGGAACTAAGTCATGTATATTAAATAAAGGAGTCATAGCATCTGTAGCCATAGTCGTAGCATTTCCAGCATCATATCCTGCTCCCATTAAAAATTTCTTTCTCTCTTCTACAGAAGCTTCCTTAAACCAATTAGTTAATGAATTTCTATAAGCTTTTATAATAGAAGTTATAATAGGCCCATTGATTATATTGGCTACTCCTAATCTTACCGATAATTCCTAACTAATTAATGGAGCAACCTTTCCATCTAAAATTTCTTTAAAAGTTGCATAAAAATCAGTAGATTTAATAGCAGCTAAAGAAGCAATATATCCTATAAAAGAAGAATCTTCTATAGTTGTTGAATTTTCTGTTAAAGGGTTTACACTAATATCATTTAAAGAAAAATTATCCTTACTAAAGAACTTTTCTAATAATTCAGTATTTTCTAAGAGTTTAGTATCCTAGAAAAATTTATATATTGCGTCTTCAAGCTAAATACGTTCTTTTTCTATTTGTTTAAGCTATTCAGTAGTCAAGTCTAAATTCCAATCCTTAATATCTCCTTTAGTAAGTTCTTCTAAGGTATTAAATCCTGATACTACTGCTTTAGCTTTTTCATTTATATCATCATCTCCAACATCAATATTACTTAATAAGCGTTTTGTCTTATCATATAAAATTAAAGTTGCTTTAGTTGAGACTCTAGTCTATGCATTTAATTTTTGACCTTGGTTGTAATTATAAAGTTTCTTATAAGTCTACAAAAGATTTAAAATAGATTTTATATCTTCAATAGCCATATTAGCTAAATCCCCCTCAATCTCAGGCAAATCAGTCCAGGTATCATTTTCTATTTTTGGAGCTTTAGCATGCACTTCATTTATTACTTTATTTATTCCCCATAAATTAGATTTATCCTCTGCTCCCATTTTTGAGAAGCCTGTTCCAAAAGGATCTACATTATCAGTTCTTGCTCCTTCTAATGCAGCAATAAATAAATTTATTACTTTTTCAGATTCTGTAATAGCATTATAATCCTAAGAACTCATTGTAAAAGTAGATAAATTGGATGCGTTAGAATTAAAAGCTTTTCCTAATTTTGTTAAAAGTTCCGATAACCTGATACCATTTATAGAAAGTACAAATTTATTTAAATCATTTAATACAGGAGTGTATTTTAAAGATTTAACCTAATTTATTTTATTTTTAAATTCTTCTATTGCTGGGGTTAATGTTTCTTGACTATATTTATAATTTTCATATTTATTTTGTAAAGTGGGATCTATGCTGTTCATCATATCCCAATCTATTTCCCCACTTTCAGCCATTTCTACATTTTCCTTGTCTGTTTCTGACAATTCTAATGTACTATTGTACTCTTCTAAAGTAGCTAATATTCCATCAAGATGTGAGAAAATTTTATCTTTTATAGCTCCAGAAATATAACCTAAGCTAATTAATTTATCTGCTAATTCATTAGCTTGCTATAATTGACCTTCTAATAGAATTTCCTATCTCTTTTTAGAAAAAGTTTCTTTTATTTGTTTATCAATTTCGTCTTTAAAAGAATTTCTTTTACGAATAGATTCTTGATTAGCATCTTTATTAGAATTAATTAGAGTTTCTTCATCAATAAGTCCTTTTTCAAAAGCTTCTTGGTTTTTCTATTTTATAAGCTCTACCTCTTTATTTAAAGATTCAGTATATTCCTAAAGTTTCTAATTATAAGTTTCTTTTAACTCTTTTACAGTATTTTTTAATAAATTCAATTGCTATTGAATAAATTTTCCAGCATACTAAGATTCTGAAGCCAGCTATTGTAATCCTTCCATCCATGTATCTGAATCACTCTCTACAAATTCTAAGGCTTGTATTTTAGTTGAAAAATCAGACATTAATTCTAATATTTCTGGATTACTATCTTGTTTTCTTAAAACTTCTTGTAATTCATTTAAAGAATTTCCTAACATATTCTAAAGTTTTAAGTATCTATCAGTAGCCACCTATAAATCATCCTTTTTATCTGTTTTAAGGTAATTAAAATATTTGGCTTGTAATTCTTTTAGCTATGCTTCTGGTATTTTGTTAAATTCTGTATTAGCCTATTTTTCTGCAAACTCTTTAAAAGTACTTTGCATTAACGGAGATAAAATATATGGAGTTGATTCCAATAAGGCAGATGTCATAAATAGAGGAGCTAATTTACCCTAATTAAAATCATCAATTTCTTTATCAATTTCCTATATTTCTTTTCTAAGAGCTTCTCTCTATCTTTCTAAATCAGGATTTACATCGTCTTTTTTATCAGACTCTCCTGCATTTGCTTTTACTGCTGGAGTATCCAATTCTTTTAGTTTTAAATTCTTATTAATTAAATCAGATACTAAATTATTATATTTTTGTATATAATACCCTGCTGTAGTTGTGTTACTCAAAGCTCTATATCTTAAATCCCTAAGAATCTAAGCATCAATAATTTCTGAATCAGGCATATTTCCACCATGTGCATCAAGAGTATTCTGAATCATGTTTAATAGTCTTTTGATAGTCTATTTAGTTCTAAAGTCTTGATTATCATTTCCTTCAGCAGATTTCCATATTAGATTGCCTTCTTCATCTTTATCAAATTTACTTGCAGAAAGATTTTTATTAGCAACTTCTGTATCATTTAATATTTCATAAAGATCATCCAAATCATTATTTCTAGCTTTATAAATGATTTTCTACATAGCATCCTAAGAAGTCATATTAATATTTCTTCTTATATCACTAAAGTCAAAAGCTGCTGAAGAAATACCTCCACCAAGAAAACCTCCTAAAAAAGACATAGAATAACGATCAAACATATTTTCAAATGGAGTCATTCTAGAAGATTTACCTTGTAATTGTTCTAAACCGTTATATAATACTTTAGAAAAATCAGCTAAAACTTCTTCTGATGTTTCTTCTACTGCCTCTGCCAAACCTCCTGCAAACACTGAACTTACTCCAGATTTTAATAATCCAGTACCTCCTTCTAAAGAAGATCTCTTACCAATACCTACAGCAAATTCTCCTTTTGCAATACTTTTGCCAAAATCAACAAGTTTCTAAAGATATGTTCTTTTGGCTTCTTCACTGGTACTTGCTTCTTTTCCTAACTTTGCAAAAGTATCTCTAACATCCTTAGTTAATGCTTTTAAAATAGCTTTATTTTCTAACCTCTATGCTCTTAATTCTGGAAGAATCCATTTTCCTATATCAGTACTTAATAAAGCATATTCCATAGCAGCATAACCAGATGTAATTAATGCTGCATCAAAATCCTAAGCACCAGCCTATTTAGCTTCACCATAAATATCATTTACAGTAAGAAGAGTCATATAAGCTTTAGAAAGCTCTTCACCATATTTATAGTAATCCTTCATATAATCTTCAACCATTTTAGCAGCTTTAAGATCAAGAGTCTATAATTGTGCCTAAGCTTTTGCATACTATAAAGAGCCTTTCTAATATTTATCTAACAACCCTTTGTATTCTGATTTTAAATCCTTAAATATATTTTCTTGTAATAACTTCTAATTTTCTGCAGAAGTTCCCCATTTTCCTTTAAAAAGCATTGGGGAATACTTAAATAAAAGTCTCTATTGTCTTAACTAGCCTACTACATCCCCAACGGTTCCTAATAAATTTTCAATTGTCCAAGTATTCATTCTAGAATATTCAGATCTTGTTTCCATAGGATTTGTGGCTTCTGCAAGACCTTCTATCCAATTCATTGTAGAATTATCACTACCTAAAGCTATTTTTCCCAAAGTAGCCCCAAGTCCAGCAGCTTGCTAAAAAATAGTAGCCCCAGCAATAGCCTCACCAATACCAAATGGTAAAAACATTGCTCCTATGAGAGAAGCATTTTTTACAAAAGAACCAAATGTAGATTTTTGAATATCATCACTATCTAAAAAGTCTATAGAATTTAATGCAGAGTTCTCTCTAGTAAGAATATCTGAATAATGAAGGACTTGTTTACCATAAATATTTTCATTATCATTTAAAGTTCTATAATAATATGTTCCATTTTCATTTAACATATATTCTCCTTTAGAATGAGCAATATTATTTTCATCAAACCCAAATTCACCTCTTTTCTTACCATTTATGTCTATATCCTCATCATATTGAGCCATTACCTTAGTTGAACCAAAGTTATCTCCTATAAAACCAGAAAAATCAGAAAATAATTTATTGAAAGAAAACATGTCTTCTGGAGAGTCAATCCATTTCCCTGTTTTACTATCAAATACTTTCTAAGATTGAGCTATTTCTTGTGGAGTAAATTCTCTTGGACCAGCCATTCCTACAGATAGCATACTTCTAGTTATTCTGTCAGGATTTTCAAGTTTTACTAACTCAAAAGTAGGGTTCATATCTCTTTGTTCTACAGGAGCAAATATATTATATTTACTATACACAGCTTCAAAATCCTAAGGCTATGTATTTATCTAATTCATCCCTTTAGCAGCTGCTAAGTAAAAATTATGAAATTTTACTTTATCAAAATTACCACTAGAGTTCTGAAATAAAGGGTTTTCAGTAATTACTTTTGATTTAGTATATACATCTTCATTTTCTAATGAGGTATTATCAGCTGAAAACCCAACTTTCTAGAAATCCTCAATAGACATTTGAGGATTTTCTAGAATATTGAGTATTAAGTCATTCTACTTTGACATATTTATATTATATATTTAAATTAGCAGCACTTCCTGCTGGATTAAACTATTTCTATCTAGCAAAATCAGCCTACTATTGTTTCTTTTCCATTGCATTATATTCATTAGCTGTTCCCTTATATCCAGTTCCTGCAAGTGCAGTTACTTGGTTAGTTGCCATTGGTATATAAATAATTCCCTTATGAACTGGATTTCCTCCAAATCCTAACCAACCTCGATCTAATTTATACTTATCATTTTTAGTAACAGCTTTCATCATAGCTTCAAATTGATCTAATTCTTTATCATCTTCTACTTCTAAAGCTCCATTATTAAAAGTCATATCCCCTTCAAAAGCATCATCAGTAGCCATACCATCAACCATAGCAAATCTTCTATACTCTGAACTTAATACAGGTTTTCCAGTACCATCTTTCTTATATATAATAGGTAAGCCATTTTCTTTATAGATTTTATTAATAGTATCTATTTCTGCAGAAGTAAGATTACTCCTATCAGTAATACCACGTTGCCTTAATTGTTCATCTGCTTTTTCTATTTTACTTAAGAAAGATAAATCTGGCTAAATAATACCTTTACTAGCTAAGGCTTGTTTATCTATTGGTAACTCTGCCTAATAAATATTGCCTCCACTAATGAGAACGTTATTTACTCCATTAGGAGAAATTCTAACCCCTCCCATAGTAGCATGATTAATATTTAGCTATCCAGCAAATCTACCCTATTTAAGTTGCTATAAAGTAGCATTGCTCATTCCGTGACCTTCAGCATCTAATAATGGCATACTAATTGCATCGATCTTTAATCCATCTTTAGTCTTATCTTGTATAACAAATGTATTTCTATCACCAATACCCATAAAGAAAGCTGCTGCTGGATCCATATCTCCTAAATTACCTTCCTTAGAATTACCATTAGCATCCTTTGCTGCTTTACCTGTAACAGCATCAAATTCTAATTTAGAGCTTTCACTCATTGTAGAACCTACTAAACTCTAAATAATATTCTTCATACTTATTCCCTAAGTTTCTGCATTAACCTATAATAATACTTTCATATTCTTAGGTAAAGTACTTAATAAATAGTTTATAGCTGCAGTAGCCTAATTCTACTAAGATTTTGTGTACTAAGTAAATTTATAATCACCTGCAGGAGCTTCTGCCAATAATTTAAGTCCTTCTTTAATAGTATTAGAATCTTGTTTAGTATATCCTTCAATAGTCTATTCAGATGAACCTAAGCTAGGTAACTATGATTTTAGGAATTTTGCTATTTCAGACATACTAGTAGCATTACTAGTTACTGCAAAAATATTATCAGCAAAAGCACTTTCTGGACTATAGGCTCTTAACTACATCAAATTATTATTAGTAAGCGGAGTTAATGATTTACTCTTTTTAACCTCATCCCAACTTTTATAAGATATCTTTCCAGTATTTATATCCTATACTGCAATTCTTCCACTCTAATCTATAGCAATCTCAGAACCTGCATCCTTAGCTTTGATTATTTCATTTACTTTATCAAACTAATCTTTACTAAATTTAATATGATTTAAACGCTACATCTAAGATAAATATAAACTAGCTAAATCATCAGAATCTAAATTCTCTCCAAAAGCTTTTGATTTTGCTAAGAAATTAGACATACTTTCATATACCCCATTAACATCAGATGGTAAACCTTCTATATTTTTAAATAGATCCTTTATGACATCTAAAGTTTCATTCTTATCCTTTTTACTATTAGTAGTACTAGAAGTATCTACTTGTGAACTTGTTGTGGTTTCTCCACCAAGAGCTACTGGAGTATAAGTTAGAAAAGGGGCAAGACCACCCTACTAGTATTTTCTAGTACCTCCTTTGGGGTGTGGTGCGAGCCTTTGTATTTTAGGTTGTTTTCTGTTATATGCATCTGAAGACATTTTAGACATCTTTCTAAAATGTTCTACAGCATCTCTTGTAGACTTATAAAGTAAATCATCTTTCTACTTATATGTAGTTTTAATTTTAGTGCCTGATTTTGCATATACAGGCTTATTTATTAATGCCTGCTTTTGATACTGATATTGCCAATTATATAATTTCTATAAAGCATCTTTAACTGACTATTCATTTGCTGGAGTTTTACCTGCTTTTAAGGCATCATCCCAAGCTTTTTTAGCGGCCGCTCTAAGATTAATATATTCTGGATCATTCTAAAGATTATTTGTATAATCTAACTACCAAATCTAATCTTGTAATGCTTCTCTCTTAGCCTATTTTTGTCTTTGCCTATATTCAATTTCTTTAAGCCAATTATCAATAGCAGTCCACTGAGCAGCATGTTTCTAAGCTAATAAATTATGACGTAAACCTTCAGCTTTATCAATAGAAGCTCTATTTGCATTAGCCACTTCTGTATCTCTCTAAACATTAGCCCATTGATGCTAGTTAGATTCATCAGAGGTTCTTCTAATTTCAGCATTATCAGCTAAATCACCCTTTGCTCTTAATTCATCACCAATTCTTTTAGCTTCAAATTGTCTCGCAGACTGTAGTGAAGCATCTGATGTTATAGGCCGTGCTGCACTAGTTTGTCCTTGTGCAGCCATTCTATAATAAGACTATTTAGTAGCCTCATCACCATCAACTTGCCTATGAGTATGGTATGGATTCATTAAAGTTGGCTTAATGCCTTTTAATGCCTCATCATATATTTTATTGTTATTAATAAGAGTTCCTGCAAGCCTAGTACCAGCAAGTAATCCAGGTAATAACTTTGAAGCAGTATTTCTTATCTTATCCCCATCAGAAGTTCCTACTGCTATTTTATTGCCCTCTTTTTTAGGGCCTATTATTTCATAATCTTCCCAATAAGTTCTGTTGTTAGGATCTTCATCCCAACCCATCTCTATAGGATCTTTGGAAATTTCATATTTTGCTGCTTCTTCAGGAGATACCCAATGTCTAGATCCTTCATTATCTGTATAAAAATATCTTTTACCTTTTTTAGTAGCTACATTATGTCTAGCACCTA
>Ga0326512_10002853_pt1 | contig 12768 bp, 22 predicted proteins | sample 1_2617_0518_D_FD_203652 | JGI IMG/M metagenome (GOLD analysis project Ga0326512, IMG submission 203652) | Bovine rumen microbial communities from UC Davis, California, United States - 1_2617_0518 | ecosystem: Host-associated > Mammals > Digestive system > Stomach > Rumen | place: USA... | reverse complement strand
CGCTGTCTTAAACCGAGCTTTTTTCTGATCTCTCTGAGCCTGTTATGCATTGTTTTTTCTCTCTTTGAAAAAATATTTTTTGCCCGCTTGAGCCTTATTTTATCGAATTTTTAACAAAAATAAAGCCCCCTTTTATTAAGTTTTTATTGACTATTTTGTAAAATACGCTTGATTTTTACTCAGAAATCAGTAAGATATAACACAGCGGCCGCAAAAGAGCGGCGAAAAACCACTAAAAGAGGAGACAAAAATGGCAACCAAAAAAGCACAACCCACGCCCGCGGCCAAATCGGTCAAAAAGGCCGACGCGGGCAAGGCGACCAAGCCTGTCGCCAAGCCGAAGCCCAAGACGTCAGACGCCGAAGCGGTCGCCGCTGGCGCCGTCGCGACGCTCGCCGCGGTACAGATCCAGCTCTTAACGCTGACCGATCAGATCAAGCAGACGCTGATCGAATGCGGCGCTGAGAAACCCAAGGCCAAACGCGCCAAGAAGTGAGGCTGGGACGATGACGACTGACGGAAAGCAGAATATCACAGTCGAGCCGACGCTCCACGAACAAGTCAAGACGATCCTGAAAACGGGATGGAAACAAACGGCCGACGAACTCCCACCGGAAGGCGAGTTCGTCCTCGCGTGGGACGCGACGATCGGGATCTACTTGGCCACATGGCGCGATCTTGACGGCGTCAGGCTCTGGATCGACTGTTCGCATGAGCAAATCGACGAGCCCATGATCTGGCGCTCGGCAAAAATCACCAAAGAGGAGACAGATGGAATTCTTGAAACTGCTTCAACAGCTGAGCCCTGAGAGCCAAGAGGCGATCCTGCCCGCTCTCTCTTGGCTTGTCGCGTTCGAGCGGCATCTCGCCGCGGGCAAATGACGCACACCCCCAAGCCGAGAGTCGACAGAGGTGACGACTGTCGATTCTCCCTGACGCTGCGAAAGAGGCAGGACAGGCCCGGAGATGGCACGGCTCCGGGAGAGGCCGTCAGGACAGCGCAGCTGAGAGTTCGCTGTATAAATGGGGACGGTAAGGCCCCGGCGTCCGGTTAAACCTCCGGGCGGATAAGCGCAGCCAGCAAGGCGTTATTCTCCACGGCCGCCCGGCTCATCTGCGAGGAGAGAGCCGGGCGGCCAACGCCGACCCAAAGACACCCCCACCTGAAAGGAACATATCTCATGACCTTAGATCAACAGCTTGACAGAGCGGCCGACACGATCGACGAGCTCTTCACGCTCTACAACCACACCGACACGCTCACAGTCGAGACCATCGACGGCGTCGACACGCCGACGTCGACGTTCTTCTCGCTCGCGAATCTGGAATACACGATCGCGATCGTCAAGTCGCTCCTCAAAGACTACGCGAAGATCCTTGATCAGGCAGACGAGACCGGATTCTACCCCAAGTTCAAGCTCGCGTCGACGCGCTCGGCGATCGAGCACACCCTCGACGCGGCCAAGCTGGAGCTCTGCTCGTTACGCGCTAAGCGTCAGCAAACGCTAGAAGGAGCCCTGCTGTGACTGTTACGCAAGCGGCAATTCTCTTCGGCCTCGGCGGATTCGCGTTCGGATCCGTCTGTCTCTGGTATCTCTGTTTAATCCATTACACGGTCGACTACATCCACAGCGATCTCCTCGAGGAGCTCGCGAGGATCGAGACGGCCCTCAAACAGCTCAAAAAAGAGAGGAGCAACTGATGGAAAGCATCTTGACACGTTTATTCCTCGCCGGATCGATCTTCGCGGTCGGCCTTGGCGGCGCGACCACGGCCACGATCATCGGCGTCGCGAACGCGACGTATAAATTCCTGATCAGGAGCGATTATCAGATCAGCGACCAAGCGCGAGATAATCGCGAGCTCGCCGAGAAGGTTCTCCGTGAGGCCGAGGCGACGCGCAAGGCCGCCGAAGTCATCTATGCAGAGCGCGAGCTCTTGCCTGAGCCTCTTGACGACCAAGACGAGCAGACTGACGAGCGACAAACGCGAGAGCGGCCTGAGGATCGGCGGACATGGGCTCAGTCTGAGAAACCGATTCCGAGCGAGCAGCTCGATTCCTTTCTCGACAGGCCCGAACCGGTTCTTCCGTACTGAGAGGAGCTGAGCATGACCGACGATTCACGCCAAGCTCTCGACGAGCTCAAACGGGCCGCGACTCACAAGATCCGCGTCGCCGATTCCGTCTACGGGATAATCGAGCTGAGAAACGGCCGACTCGTTACGCCGAAGCGGCCAGAGCCGGATCCTGACCGACTCGACGGCGCCGAGCATCTGACCAGTCGAGACGTCGAGCTCAATCTCAACGGCTGGGCGTTCGTCCACGAACCGCCCGAAAGCTGGAAAGAGGCCAACCGCCCGCGGCCTGATAGCAGAGGAGGCTTCTGAGATGGAATGGTTCTATGCTCGCGTCTCGACGGTCGCTCAGAATGAGGCTCGTCAGATCGACGCGGCCCATGAGGCCGGAATCCCTGACTCGCGGATCGTCCTGGACAAGCAGAGCGGAAAGGACTTCAACCGAACCAACTGGCAGAAGCTCGTCAAGCGGCTCCAAGACGGCGACGTCTTATTCATCAAGAGCCTCGACCGACTCGGCCGCAACTATGCCGAGATCTTGGACGTCTGGAAAGAGCTGACCCGCGATCGCGGCGTCGACGTCGTCGTTCTCGACATGCCGATCCTCGACACCAGACGCGACAAGACGCTCATCGGAACGCTCGTCGCCGATCTCGTCTTGACCGTCCTCTCATTTTGCGCTGAGAACGAGCGCGTCTATATCAAAGAGCGACAGCGCGAGGGCATCGCTTCGGCCAAGGTTCGCGGCGTTAAGTTCGGACGGCCACAAGTAGACGCGCCTGAGAACTTCGACGACGTCGCCAAGCTCTACGCCGAATACAGGCTCACGCTCAAAGACGCTGCACGTCAGACAGGACTCGCGCCCACGACTTTCAACTCGCTGTTCAAGCGGCGCGGATATAAACGAGACACAGACAAATGGCAACGCGACCGCAAAAAGCCGAACCGCTCGATGACGGTGGAGCTCGCCCGGCCTGTCGCCGAGCGCTGGTTCAGCAACGAGATCAGCGCGATCGACGCGGCGCGAGAGCTCGACCTGTCAGACACGGCGTTCAGACGCTGGGCCCACATCGTCTTTCCTGACAGAGAATATCGCTCAGCAGCACAGATCAGAGCCGACGAGATCGCCAAAGAGATCGAGCGGCGCCGACAGCTCAAACAGGCGCGGCGAGCGGTCGCCGCTCAGGTGGAGGCCAACAAAGAGCGGCGGCGTCAAAAGTTCTTTCACCTCGCCCGGAACTACCTCGACACAACGATCACATCGCGACAGGCGGCTGCCGCTCTCGGAGTCACGCCTCACACCTTTGTTCAACGCGTCAATTATCACCTTTTAAAGGGCAACCTAGAAAATAGGAGACTATCATGACCACCAAATACAGACCGGAATCCATCCTGCTCATCAGCGCGTTCGCGCTTTGCCTGACGCTCAGCTCGCCCGCGTTCGCTCAATGCGTCGGCGGCCGCTGTTACGTCGGCGGCGCTCAGCCCGCGGCTCAGTCGGCTCCTCAGCCGACCGTTCGCGTCGTTTATCCTTGCCAGACTCAGGCCTGTCGGCCTTGCCAGCAAGCGACGTTCGCGCCCTTCGGCGGTTTTTTCAGAAATCTCTTCGGCTGCGGCTGGCAGACGTCAAGCTGTGGACGGTGCACAGCTCGCTCCAATCAGGCGTTCGCCACGGCGAGAGGAGGCGAAAGCCTGACCGACGCCTGCCAGCCCTGCCAAGCCGAAGCCCCGGCCGCTTGCTCTGCTTGCGACTCTTGCGAGGAATGCCCGGTCGAGGAGACTGAGACCTACGAGGCGACCGAGGCCGAGACTGACGCTGACGCCTGTTCCGCTTGCGAGCCTGTCGCTCCCTGTGGCAACGTCGAGGATCTGACTGAGATCGAGGCCGAGCTGATCAGACTCGCGAACGCCGAGCGCGGCGCGGCCAGATGCTCGCTCTTGTCGCCTGATAAGAATCTCTTCGGCTGGGCGCGTCTCAACAGTCGCCTTCAGGCGAGCTACTGTCGAACCGGTCATTTTTCCGGCGCGAGCTGGGAGATCAGCGGCGGCGGCTACCGATCCGCGGCTGGCGTCATCAAGGGATGGATCGACTCGGCCCCTCACAAGGCGATTCTGCTGAGAAACGGATTCACCAAGGCGGGCGCGAGCGTCTATCAAGGCCGCGACGGCCGCTTCTACTGGACGATGGTCTTCGGCAACTGATAACCAGGTGGGGAGGAGGAGCTGTTTGACATGCCAAGAGAGTCACACGTCAGCGAGGACGTCCTCGCGCTTCTGTCTGGCAAGTACAGCGACGGCGCGACGGCTGAGGATCTGGCGGAAGAGATCGGCGCTCATCTGGTCTGGACTCAGACGGTCTGTCGACAGTTCCTCCGATCTTACTCAATAATTCGATACCAGCAGTTCACGCCGGGCGAGGAGCATCTTGGCCGCTGGCGCTACTACTACCTAATAAACGACGAAGAGCGTCAGCGGATCAGACGCGAGAGACAGCTCGCGTTCCTGGACAAAGTCAGAGCAAACGAGCGGGCGGCCGCTCAACGCAAGCGCGAGCGCGAGAAGGCTCGGCGGGCTAAGGCTAAGGCTTCGGCCAAGGACTCTAAAAAGGCCCAGGAGGCGCGGGCTCAATACGACGCGGCCAAGCGCAAGCGCGAGAAGCGGGCCGCGGATATCTGGAGGGCTCTCCTCTACTATCAAGACGTCGGCGCGACGGTCGAGACGCTCGTCGACGTGACCGGCTACCAGCGCGAGCGGATCCGCGACAAGCTCGCCAAGCTCGTCAAGCTCGGAAAGGTTTACACGCGGAAAGAACGACGGCTCGCCGCGACCGGTCGAAAGTGGCTCGTCCCTGTTTACTTCCCGACCAAAGAGGCCGCGGCGAACCAGCTCGGCGAGATCGACGCGCTCGCTGTGGCAATCAAGGACGCGATCAGGCTCAGAGCCTGTCACAGTCTCAGCGAGATCGCCAAAGACGTCGGCGCGGATCGCGACGCGACGCGGGCCAAGCTCGACGAGCTAATCGAGCGCGAAGTCGTCACCTATCAGCAGATTGTCGTTAATAGGACGGCGGACGGCCGGGCAATCATTGAGAATCGATACTATCTCGTCAAGGAATAAGACCATGACCATCACCAAACAGATCGAGACCGACAAGGCGGCGCTCCTCGCCGCGATCAGCGAGCTCGCCGACGCGACGTTCGCGTTCAAAGTAGCGACCAAGCCCATGTTCTGCTCGGCTGGCAGCCCGGCCGAAGTCTGCGCGAGGATCGCCGCCCAAGAGGACGGAATCCGCAAAACCAAGGCCGAGCTCGACGAGGCTCAGGCCCGATTCGACGCGGCTGAGATGCGATATCTGACGACGCTGGAAGCGGCCGCCAAGACGGTCGGCTGTTGCCATGACTAAGCGCGAGGCCGCCAAAGAGGCCGTCAGGCGGGCGTTCGCCGACCTTGTCGAGCGCGTGAGAGCGGAAGAAGAGTTCATGCTCGCCGCTCAGTTCCACGGCCCTGAGAGGAGACTCGAGGACGAGGTGAGACACGCCGAGATCGCCATGGACGTCAGAGCGGCCGAGCGGAGACTTCAACAGGCTGAGGCAGAATATCAAGCGGCGATCGACGCCGAGAACAATCAGGCGGGCGCGTCCTAATCGGCGCGGTCGTCTCTCGCGGGCTCAGACCCGCGTTCGTCGCAACAAGCGACTCACACAAAGAAAGCAGACAACGATGACAACATCAAGACAGGATCGCAAAGCAGACGCGCCGGGAATCGCGTCTGCCAAGCTGCTCACGATCGACGAGTTCAGGCGACGCTACTTCTCAAAGACGGCTCGACCGAGTCGGCGAGTCGTCAGAGGCTGGATCTCTTTCGGAACGTCTGAAGGAGTCAGGCTCAGAGGCTATCGCCTCGACTCGACGTTCTTCGTCGACGCCGAGGGAGTCGCCGAGTTCTTGGAGCTGACGCGGCTCGCGACCAAGACGGTCGAGAGACCGGCGCGGCGATCGACCGCTTCGGCGGAAGCGCGAGCCTGTCAGGCTATCAACACACTCAAGAGGGAGTTCGGATTCTGATGGCAGACCTCAGATTCTTGGCGGCGGTCAAGCGGATCGACGCGGCCGTGATTTATGAGTTCCTGATGACGCTCTTGGAGGGCGAGCCGGGCGAAGTGCCCAGCCTCAGCTATGAGCGCCTCGCCAACCGTCTCAACGAGGCGGGCCTGACGACAGGCCGCGACGCGCCCTTCTCGGCGCCGGTCGTCAGAACCAATCTCAGACGCTTGGAGGAGCTTGGATGCGTCGAGACGATCGACAAAGACGGCCAACGCTTCGGCCTGATCGTCAGACGCTACGAGGAGCGGATGAGCGAGCCTGAGACAGAGCGCGAGCCCATCCGATTCGCACCCGGTCAGATCTGTTTTCATTTTGAAAACGAAAACGAAAATGAAAATGAATCTCAAAATTCAAAAGAGCGGAAAGGCCGTCGTCTTACTAGAGATATTAATATTAATACTAAAATAAATAAATACAGCGAAAAATCGCTTGATCAAGAGTCTGGTCAAAGCGGCGAGGCCGTCAACTTGGCCCAAGAGATCACGCTGACCGACTTGGCCGATCCTACCGTCGACGACGCGGCCAAGCTGCACGCCAAGGACGTCGCGACGCCGAAGGCTCAGCGGCTCAGAGCGCGGATCGTTCGCGATATCTACGAGCCGGGCCTTCACTCTGACCTCGTCGATCGCGCTGTCCTCGCCGTTGTCATGGGGCTCGCGACGCCAGCCGAGCTGAGAGCGGCAATTCAGCAGAGTAAAGACGAGAAGCGGCTCATGGAGCAGACCAACGGCTACCGAGGCCGACGCGCTATCTGGCAGACCTTCGCGCTGATCGTCAAGAGCTGGTTCGACGCCGAAGGATTCTACTGGACGCGGACGAGCCTCAAACGAGAGCCCAAGCCTGAGACGGACATGACTGAGGCAAAGCTCGACGCGCTACTCGCGAGAGACGCGGCGATCAAAGCACAAACCGGCGCAAAATTACGAGCGGCGAACGCTCGCATCAGAGGAGGAAAGCAACAATGACCAACAATCTCATCCCACAAGCCAAGCCCGCGGCGGTTCCGTCAGTCTTCGACGATCCGAACGCCTTCGGCGGATTTTTACAGATGGCGACCGCTCTCAGCAAGGCGGCGTTCGTCCCCAAGGCGTTCCAGAACAGCCCCGAGTCTTGCCTGATCGCCATCGACCTGAGCCGTCGTCTTGGAATCAGCCCGCTGGCGCTCTTGCCCCACTTGTATGTCATAGACAACAAGCCCGCGTTCAGCTCTCAGTTCCTGATCACGCTGGTCAACAGAAGCGGCCTCTTTGAGAGACTCGACTGGGAGCGCGGCGTCGATGGCGAGGTGCAGATTCACGTCGGCAAATGGAACGACAAGGCCAAGCACGTCGACGTCGTCGATGGGCCGACGGTGCCAAACGTCTGGGCGGTCGCCAAGCTCGTCGAGCGGCGGACGCGCCGAGAATACAAGAGCCCCAGAGTCGACGTCGCGTTCGCCGATCGAAACGGCTGGACGGCGAAGCTCGGCTCCAAGTGGCTGACGATGCCCGAACAGATGGTCGCCTATCGCTCGGCGGCCATGCTCATCCGCTCGGTCTGCCCGGAAGTCACGCTGGGTCTGTTCGCCGCTGAGGATGTCGCCGATGGGGCCGACGTCGTCGACGATCTGCCAGCTCAGCCGAGTCGGCCGGTCGAGGCGCGAATCGTCGAGACAGAAGCGGTCAAGCCTGAGACGGGCGTCGATCTCGCGGGCGTATACGTCAAGCGGATCAAGCGCGTCGGCGACGCGGGCGAGCTGGAAACGCTCGGCGCGGAAATCGGCCGGGCCGGTCTGACGCCGGAACAGCGCGAGACGGTCGCCGCGGCCTATAAGGCGCGACGCGCCGAGCTGAGCGAGGAGATCGCCGACGCGGGCGAACAGCTCGTCGCCAAGTTCTTGGAGGAGATATGCGACGCGACGGATCGCGAGCGACTCGCCGATCTCGCGGCTCAGGCCGAGAGCTTCGCCAAGGCTGGACAAATCGGAGGCGACGACCTCAACAAGATATTCCACGCGATCGACGTGAGAGCAGAGGAGGGCGGATTCTGATGAACACGCCAAAAGAGAGCGATCTGACCGAATATCTGTCTTGGAGAGACGAGCGGCTGTCTAAATATCGACAGGCCCTCGTCGCCGCGACCGCGGCCAAGAACCGGGCCGACTGGGTTCTCGACCAGACGCGCCTTGAGTATTCCTTGGCCAAAGAGAACCAAAAGGACGAGACGCTGATCAGAGAGCTGAGTCACAAGATCGTCGAGGCCGAAGTCAATCAGGCGGGCGCGGGCTTAAAGCATCTCAAGGCGTTCTCAGACATGGAGGCGGCCACGTCATGGTTCACGTTCGGGCTCTACTGGTCAGAAAAACACAAAGACGACGACACTCTCGACGAGGAGGAGATAAATGGCTAATAATCGCAACGCCGACAGGCAAGAGCTCGCGGCGCTCGCCGTCGATCTGTGTCAGAAGCTCGGTCAAATGGCTGAGGATATCGCCGTCAACGCCGAACGAGCCGAGTCTGTCTACGATCAGATCTGTCAGACGCTCACGGGCGGCGTTGACACGCTCCTCAGCTGCGACGCGGAAGATCTGAAAGACGAGCTCAGATCGCTCGTCGAATCCTTTGAGACCGTCAGAGACTGGGCTGACACGCTCAGCGGCCTCGCCGACAAGCTGAGCGAGGAGTCGGCTGATGAATAGCCTTCATCTGTTCGCCGGTATAGGCGGCGGCATACTGGCAGACAAGATTCTTGGGAACCGCATCGTCGGCGCGGTCGAGATCGAGCCGTACTGTCGGCGCGTCTTGGCTCAGCGGATGGACGACGGCCTGATCGAGCGGTTCCCCTTGTTTAACGACATTAGACAGTTCGATGGTCACGAAATCAAAAGAGCCATTAATCTTATATGCGGCGGGTTCCCTTGCCAAGATATCAGTTCAGCAGGAAAAGGAGCTGGCATCACCGGACAAAAGAGCGGGCTATTCTACGAACTTATTCGAGTCTGCCGGTCTTGTCGTCCCAGCTACGTCTTCCTCGAAAATTCCCCTTTTATCAGTCGGCGAGGCCTCGGATCCGTCCTTGCAGCCCTTGCCGAGCTCGGGTTCGCTGCGGAATGGTCGACTCTATCGGCGGGAGCCTGTGGAGCCCCTCATCGTCGCTCGCGCTGGTGGTGCCTTTGCTACAATCCCGACGCCGACCGTCACGGGCAACTACAACCGGCGCGGATGCTCAAAAAAATCGGGCGACGGCTTGGCGACCTGGGCCTCGAAATATCCGACGCCGAGAGCGTCGGACGTCAAGAGGCTCGCGGGAAAGGGATTCGACGACTGTCTGCCTGTCTATGTGACCAACCAGGAGAGGCGGCGAGGCTTGGCGACGATCGCATATCGCGAGGAGCGCGGGATCATACCGACGCCGAAATCACACGATGGGGCGGAAATGGGCCCTCAAGCGGAATTGAGCAGACTGGAGCCGTCTCTATGGGCACACGCGAGAGCGACTTCGGCCCCGGGCTGGCAAGCGATCAAGCGGCGAATCGAGGCTGGTATCTTGCCGACGCCGACGCGCTGGGACGCGATCCGCGGCGAGGGCAAGATGGACTCTCAGCTGAATCGCGACTCCCCGGCCCTAGCGACTCAGATCGGGCTCTTGGATGGTGGGAGGCTGAACCCGGAATGGGTCGAGTGGCTCATGGCGTTCCCCATCGGGTGGACCGAATCAAGGGACTAGGAAACGCTCAGGTGCCGGTCTGTGCAGCTCTCGCGTTCTACCTCTTGCTTCGGCGGCTCGCGCAATTTTGAGGAGATGACAGATGTCAGAGATATCAGAGATGGTAGGCGGCGCGATTAAAATATTCTTGGCTCTCGGCCTGAGCGTCGGCGTGGGGATCTTGCTGATCAAGATCGGCGAGACGGTCTATCTGAGCGTCGACCCCCTGATCAACAAATTCGCGGCCCGGCGCGTCTGGACTCTCATGGCAAAAAGCGCGGCGGGCGAGCCAACGAACCACGCCATAAGTCAGCAAGGCGAGATCACGCCTGAGCCGGAACCCGGCTACTACTCGCGGATGATACTCTACCAGAGAATCATCGACGCGGCCAAAAGTGACGACGAGCTTGACGCGCTAGAGACGACCGTCTTGGCGGCGGGATTCCAGCTGCCAGACGAGTCAGCTCTGATCGTTGAGATCGATCGGCGGCGTCAGACATTATCAGAGACAGAGATGACAGAGGAGGAGAGAGATGGTTCGCTCGATATTGTTTAACATATCGACCGACGAATACAGAGTCGGCGACCGCGTGATTATAAACAGCGATTGTTCTAATGTTTATCGAATTGTCAAAATGGAACCGGCGTCAAAAAAACACGACCCGCCTGAATGTGAAGAATCATGCGGTTTTTTCTACTGCAATCACGACGACGTCGACTGTGAGACGATGGTCAGATTGACTGGATGCTTGCACAAAGGATTCTACTTCAAAAAGGAGAGTTAAGATGACCAGCCGACCGTCTGACGCGCCGATCGTCATTCAGATCCCCGCGGCCCCACCGTCAACAAATCGGATCTGGCGTCTGCAACGAGGCCGGAACCGACTCTCAGACGAGGCGCGGCTCTTTTACGAGCTCGCCGCGATCTACTGTCGAGGCCGCCACGTCCCAAAGACGTGGAAATATTATCGCGTCGAAATAATGATCGACCCTCAGCGTCGGCGCGGCGACGTCGACAATCGAATCAAGGCCGTTCTCGACGCGATGACCAAGGCGGGCGTCTGGGCTGACGATGAGAGAGTCAGCTTCGTCAGCTGTCAGTTCGGTCAAATCGACAAAAGAGGCCGGACGATTGTCAAAATATCGCGGGCTGACCGGAAATTCCTCGACGACGATGGAATCGTTGACGTTTTTGAACGTAACTAGTTATAATTAAAAGACTTGTTAAAAAATCGCCTGTTTTGACGTTTTACCCATGATTATCAGATCAAAACAGGCCAAAAAATGAAAGGTTTTTTCATGAGCGGCCCTGTCATGTTGCTGATCGTCCTCATCGTCGGCTATTTTTTGTTCACCGGCGAGAGATAGACGTGACAGAAGCGGAAATTCTCCCCTTCAGCGAGCGATGCGCTCGCGCTTATTGTAAAAAACATAACGCATGGGCGGCCCTCGACGATGCGACGCAAGAGGCCGCCCTCTTTTTATGCCAGAACCGTTCTCTCTGGGAGAAGCCTGACGCTTGGCTGCGTCGCCGCGTCTGTGGTCAGCTTGTCAGAAACTACCAAAACGAGCACAAGATCAGGACGAAGAGCCCGCTCTTTTTTACGCACGGCGCGTTCGACGAGATCGAGCCGGTCGCCGAGCCTGAGTCTGAGACAGAGGATCCGCGTCTGTTAATCATCCAGACGGCGCTTCGGCAGCCTGACGTCGCTCCCTGGCGTCGCATCCTCGTCGACATCGTCGACGGCGAGCTGAGTCGAAAAGAGATCGCCGCCAAGCATGGCGTCTCACAGAGCTGGATCTCTCAACTGTTCGCCCGGTTTAAAATCGTCTGCTCGCAGATGGATCCAAACGGCGGCGGCGCCGTCCTCGTCGATACTCTCAAAGAGGATCCAACAGCCGAAGAGCGGGCCGCTTGCCCGCTCTTCTACCAGTAACCGCTCAGCCCTCTCGACGCGCTACCTCTTCGGCCTTCCGGTAGTCTCTCTCGGCGTATATCTGAGTCACGTCGGCGCGGGCATGGCCGAGACAAGCCTGAGCGGCCTCTAATCCATACCGCTCGCGAATCTCTGTCGCGAATAGATGTCTCAACTGGTTCGGCGACCATGGCGCGACGCCAGCCCGGATCGCCGCTCTCTGAATCGCTCGCCGATAGGTGTCTTTGTTGTAACACGGCGCGAACTTCTGACTCTTGGCCAAGCGTCGACGCGATGATCCGTCAGACGTCTGTCGGCCGCGACGTCGCTCGATTCGATGCTGCGCGACAGCTTCGGCGGGCGTGAACAGATAATCATCAGGCCCTCGGTCGATCAAATAAGAGCAGAGGATCGCCTGAGCCCGCGGCCCGATCGGGATTCGCCGCTTATTGCCCGCGGCGCGGCGCCAGTCGGTTTTATCCGATCGCAAAACATAAACGAGCCCGCCATGATCGTCGTCGACAAGATCGCCCGCCCGCATCTGGCACACCTCGCCCGGCCTCATGCCGGTCAATCTTTGAATCCTGACCATGTCGCCGACCACGCCACTAAGCTCGGCGAGCGTCGCCTCGACCGTCTCAGCCGTCACAGGCTTGATCGGCTCGACCTCGCGAGCGGATGATCGGCCTCTTTTAAGCGGCGCGACAGCTTGCAGAGCTACAAGAACGTCAGGCCTGACAAGCTCGGCCTCGACGCCGTATCTGATAACGCCCCGGAAGCATGAGATCAGAGTGTTTATATATGAGCGCGAGAAACGCCCAGACGCCTCCATGGCGTCGCGAGCCTCCAAGAGTCGCCGCGGGCCCAAGAGTCTGACCGGCAAATCGGCAAACATCGCGAGCGGATATTCGCAAGCGGCGCGGAACCGCTCAAGCTGTCGCGTCGAGCGGCCGTCTTTCTGATAGTAGTTCCGGCGCGCCTCAAAAAA